>Ga0302326_10006265_pt1 | contig 26724 bp, 23 predicted proteins | sample Palsa_T0_3_FD_202264 | JGI IMG/M metagenome (GOLD analysis project Ga0302326, IMG submission 202264) | Peat permafrost microbial communities from Stordalen Mire near Abisko, Sweden - Palsa_T0_3 | ecosystem: Environmental > Terrestrial > Soil > Palsa > Peat permafrost | place: Sweden: Abisko... | reverse complement strand
CCGGTACGCCGGCGGGCTGCGTTGGCGTGATAGCGCCCGCCGGGCTGGGTGGGATGATCTATTACCCTCCGACCCACACGTTTCTCATAACCAACGGCAATGCGACATCTGACATTACCGTCGGAAGCGTCGATGTCATTGATCCCCTTCATCCAATAACCGTGGGCGGAGTCACTAAATATGTGCCAGCGATCATCAACAGCTTCCCAATATATAATTGCATGCCTACGGGCTTAAATCTCGGGCCTGGCACGGATGTGCTGGTCGGTTGCGCCGATCATGATGGGCGCGCTTTCGCGCCATCCACTGTGATTATCAATGGCACGACTGGCGCGGTCCTGACTACTATCAACAATGTTGGATTCGTAGATGAGACTTGGTACAACCCGGGCGACAACAACTACTACCTCGCGGCTCGAGACATGCCCTCCGGACCGGTTCTCGGTGTGATCAATGCCGGGACAAGACTCTGGCTGCAAAACGTACCCACAAACGGTAACGCCCACAGCGTCGCGGCTGATCCGATCAATAATCACATCTTCGTGCCGCTGCCCTCAGGTGGAACCAATTGTGAGACCATCGCCGCTGATGGTTGCGTGGGTGTGTATGCGGCGCAGTAGTTGACCGCTCGACAGCACTTTCGAATCGGGAGCCCCATTCGCATTTGTGGGGCTCCCCTTTTCAGGCCGCGAACTAACGCACCAGTGTCTCCTGATAGCGCATCATCTTCCATTCGCCGTTTCGCTGGGTCCATAGTTCGCCGATGAATATTCTGCGGAAACGAAGCGCTGCAGTTCTCGGAAATTGCATACTGCTCTCGTAGGTGACGAAAGCATAGTCAGGACCGAGCGGCTGCACCTGAAAAAACTGCAGCAGGTAGTCGGTGTACATGCAGTGCTCAACTTCGCGCAGAACGTGAAGCTTGGGGCGCTCACCCTCGCCATCGGCTTCCACCGCCTGGAAATCGTCGGTGAGAAATTTTGCGTAGGCTTCTTTGTCTCTTTTCTTGAACGTGGCCCACGCCGCCCGCACCTTGGCTTCGAGCACGTCGGCCAGCATCGGCCGTGATACGGAGTTATTTGACGGCGCGTTCGCGGAGGCTTTGCCGGTCGCTGCGGGTTGCTGTGCGAACGCAATGTAGGGCAGCGCAAGTGCAATGAGCATCCATTTTCGCATTTTTTTCCACCTCGAAGGAATCAGCCCGAATCCTACTGCGTCCCGCCGTATGGTCAAATCAAAGCTCGCGGCACGCACGCCCCAAAGCTCTGTCCGCCCCGGCCTGAGTCAGGTTGCCGCTCTTTAGGCTCTCGGCTACCATGGACAGGCGCTACGGATGGGTTTGCGTTCGGGACTCTCGCACGACCGTCGGTGCATTTTCCGCGAATTGCTGAGCCGAAGGGGAGAACAAGATGAAATCAACCCGGCTGTTTCTGATTGTACTGCTTGCGTGGGCTTCACTTGGATTCGCGCAGCCGGCGCCGCAGCAACCCGCAGCGCCGCAGACGTGGCGGCAATCGCAGAGGACAGATGCCGCTAACACGATGACGTACACGCGATTTACCTTGGCGGGTAAATTCTCTTCCTCAACTCAGGATCAAGCTTCCAATCGCCCAGCCTTGGCCATCGACTGCATCTCGGGTAAAGAATCTCACCATCCCAAGGGTAAGTATCTGGCCGCGAATCTTCTCATCGGGACCGCCTTGAAGATCGTCTACATTGAGCCCGAAGAGATTCGCGGCATGTCCTACTTGCCGAAGGTCGCAGTACGGTATCGCACGGATGATGCCGCGGACGAAGCGAAGGAGGACTGGTCACCCGGGGCAGATAAGACTTCTGCCTCCATTCCGAAGGATTCGCTGAAGAAAATCCTGCGCGCGCGCACCTTTTCGATAACGGCGGATGACGACACCGGCTCACCGATCGCCATGCAGTTTTACATGCCCGACCCGACGCCTGTCGAAGCTGCCTGCAACGTGGATAAGCAAAAGGAGTGAGCTGTTTGCCAGCGACCGCCGGCTTGACGAAAAATGAACGCGGGCGCCGCTGATATCAAATCGTGACAACGCCGCCGGCCGACCCCTGAGCGCTCCAGGCGTGCTCCCCGGGCACGGGGGGACTCGTTGCAGCCGCACTGGCCGCACCGGAGCCGCCGTTTCACCCACGTCGAGAAGAGAATTCAAATGAACAAGAGAAGATTCCTGCTGAGTGTCGTCGCGACCATGGCGCTCGCGGCAACGGGGTTCACTATCCTTCGGGCCGCGACGGCCGCGCCCAAGGGATACGTGATTGCCGAGATCACCGTGACCGATCCGCAAGCCTATAAGCAATACGCGGCGACCGTACCGGCGATCGTCGCGAAATTCGGCGGGAGGTATCTCGTGCGGGGTGGCCAGACCATTGGCGTGGAAGGAGAAGTCCCCGACGGTCGAATCGTGGTGATCGAATTCCAAAGTCTCGCAGCCGCGCGATCGTTTGAAGATTCTTTCGAATATAAGGCCGCCGCTCCGCTTCGACGAAAGGCGGCGCGCAGCCGCGTATTTCTCGTGGATGGGGTAAGCCAGTAGCTCGAGCTGACGCTGTGCTCGACCCGCGTTCGACTCGGCCGCGGTGCCTTGACGGAACCGCGCCGCTCGATTAGCTCACCAAGTGCTGCGGCGTACCGGCGCACCAAAGTTCAATGTTGTCGATCAACTGGTCGGCAAGAAACTGCATTGCGCCGTCAGAGGCCCAGGCGACGTGCGGTGTGAGTATGAAATTCAATCGCCGCAAATCGAGGAGCGGATTGCCGTCTTTCGGCGGCTCGACGGTCAGCACGTCGAAGCCCGCGCCGGCGATCAGCCCCAGCTCGAGCGCCTGGACCAATGCCGCCTCGTCGACCAGGCCGCCACGCGCGGTATTGATGAGCAATGCATTGCGCTTCATCTTGCGAAACGCGTCGGCATTGATGAGGTTGCGCGTGGCCGGCAGTAGCGGGCAGTGCAGGGAGATCACGTCCGCTTCGGCGAGCACCTGGTCGTGCGGCGTGAAAGTCACGCCTTGCATTTTCGGCGGCGGATGGTCGGCGAAGAGTACGCGCATGCCGAATGCGCGTCCGATTGCCGCCGTAGCCTGGCCGATCGCGCCCTCGCCGATAATGCCAAGCGTCGCCCCGTGCAGATCGCCGATGTCGTGCGTGAAAAAGCAGAACTGCTCGGAGCGGTTCCACACACCGTTCTCGACATCCTGCCGATAGGCAAGGATATTGCGACGCAACGCCAGAATCAGCGCAAAGGCGTGCTCCGGAACCGTGTGTACGGCGTAGTTGCGGATGTTTGCAACCGCGATGCCGCGCTCCTTGCAAAACGCCACGTCGACGACGTCATAGCCCGTCGCTGCTACCGCGATCAACTTGAGCTGCGGCAGCTGTTGGAGAGTGTCGGCCCGCAGCGGCACTTTATTGGTGATCGCAACGCTCGCACCCTGCAGACGCGGCACGATCTCAGCGACGGCCGTTTTTTCATATTCGACGAATTCGCTGGCGCAGGATGGCTTGCGCACTTTCGCTTTAAGCGAAGCGCGGTCCAGAAAGACCACGCGGTGCATCATGCCGCAATGCTGCGTGCTGCAGTGCCCTTGGCCGCGGCAACGTGCGGATGGCTGCGCCAATAATTCTGCGCGGCGGCTGTGCCGCTGCCCGGTTCTATTTTGACGCCGACATCGAGCATGGCCATCTCGGCGCCGGCAATTGCTCCCAGCAGCATCAGCTCGTTGAGATCTCCCAGGTGACCGATGCGGAACAACTTGCCGGCAACCTTGGCGAGGCCCGCGCCGAGCGCCAGGTTGTAGCGCGAGAACGCGTGTGCGATGACTTCGGCGCCGTTGATCCCATCCGGCACCATGATTGCAGACACCGTATCCGAGTACCACTTGGGCGCGTTGGCGCACAGCGTCAGCTTCCAGCCTTCAAACACGGCGGCACGCACGCCGGCGGCGAGGTAGCTGTGCCGGTGGAAAATGTTCTCCAAACCCTCTTCTGCGATCATGGCCAGCGCCTCGCGCAAGCCGTACATCATCGGCACCGACGGGGTGTACGGAAAGTAGCCCGACGCATTTGCGACCACCATATCGTTGTAGTCAAAATAACAGCGCCGCGACGTCGCCGTTTTTGCCGCTTCGAGCGCCTTCTGGCTGACACAGGTCACGCCCATGCCGGCGGGAAGCATCAATCCCTTCTGCGATCCGCTGACACAGACGTCGACGCCCCACTCGTCCATCCGAAAATCGATGCTGCACAGCGCGCTTACCGAGTCAACGAATAACAGGGCTGGGTGCCTGACGCTGTCCATCGCTTGGCGCAACGCGGCCACATCGCTCGTCACACCGGTGGCGGTCTCGTTTTGGCATACGAGCACGGCCTTGATCTTGTGCTGCTTGTCGGCACTCAACGCGGCCAAGTAGCGCTCGATCGGTGCGCCCTCGCCCCAAGGCGTCTCCAGAACCTCAACCTCGAATCCGAGGCGGATGCACATGTCCACCCAAAGATGGCTGAATTGGCCGAAACGTGACGCCAGAACCTTGGCGCCGGAATTCAGGCAGTTGGTGAGCGCGGCTTCCCAACAGCCGGTGCCGGAGGAGGGGAACAGGATCGGACTGCCCGTCGTGGTCTTGAATATCGGCTTTAAACCGTTGAGGCAGGTGCGAGTGAGTTCCGGAAATATCGGCGAGCGGTGATCCTCCATCGCAACATTCATGGCCCGCAGGATGCGGTCGGGAACGTTTGTGGGTCCGGGAACGAAAAGAAAATTGCGACCGGCCATTGAAACTCCTTTGATCAGGATGTGCTGCCTTAACTCGGTAATCGTTGCGCGCTGATCAGGCTCGGAACGCAGCATGCCTCGCCTCGGGTCCCGAGGAGATGGCGTGCCAGGTATTGCGCCTCAAATCAGACATCGGGCGTCCTTCCGCGGCCAGTGGCCGTGTGCGCAACGCGAGTTGCGTTGCGCCCTGTGACAGTCAGTTCGGCACGTTCGCGTGGCCGCGGCGTGCTCTAGTGGATCAGATTAGCCGTCACAACATATATGAGGAAGCCTCCATCGTCGACTCCCGCTGCCCGGCGCACGTAGCCGCCCTGACTCGAGCCCAGGAGGCGCCGCGTTCCCGCAATGGTTAAGTCTCAGATTTAGCTTAGCGCCAGGCCAGGAAGTAGAACGCGACGGCGTGTTGCCTTTCGACTCCCGAGAAGCCCGAACCGCACGGCCGCGTCGCGGAAGATACCGTGAAGGCCTAACTGCTCGCCATCTAGGCTTGCCGATCAGTAGCTTGCACCCGCGCCCGGATTGAGGCTAGGGAATGATTCTTGCGAGTGCAAAACCCGGCACCTTTGGCCTCATTTCGGCGAAGATCGGCACACGTTCGAGTCCATGTTATATCCATGGCGACGCGACTTGTGGCACTCAGTCCGATTGCACAGAATAACGAATGCGCATTGCCATCATTGGCCAGCAGGATTTCGGCAAGTCGGTTCTCGAGGCCTTTGTACGCCGGGGCGACACAGTCGCGGGCGTGTTCTGCGCCCCGGAAAAGGCGGGCGCCAAGGCCGATCCACTTCGAGTTGCCGCAGAGCAGGCACACATCCACGTGTGGCAATTGTCGTCCCTCAAAACCGAGGAGGCATCCGCGGCGCTGCGCGCGCTTGATGTCGATCTCGGAGTCATGGCCTACGTCCTGCAGTTCGTTCCGCAGCACTTCGCAAACATCCCACGCCACGGCATGATTCAGTACCACCCGTCGCTCCTGCCCCGGTATCGGGGGCCGAGCTCCATTAACTGGCCGATCATCCGAGGTGATGCGCGCACGGGCCTCACGATTTTTCGCCCGACCGATGGCCTCGACGAGGGCCCGGTGATTCTGCAAAAGGAGATCCCGCTCGGCGCAGACGACACGCTCGGGAGCGTCTATTTTAATCACCTGTTTCCCATGGGGATCAGCGCGCTGCAGGAGGCCGCCGATCTGGTGATGGGCGGACGGGCCCGGGAGACTGCGCAGGATGAGTCCCAGGCGAGTTACGAGGGTTGGTGCCGCGCCGCCGAGGCCCGCATCAACTGGCACAACCACGTCGATCTGGTTTACAACCTCATCCGCGGCTGCAATCCGGCGCCGGGTGCCTGGACGACGTTCAATGGCAAGAAACTGCAGCTCTTCGACGCGCGCAAGCACCCCGTGCGTTCGTTCTCGCAGGTCAAAGGCAGCATCGGTGCTGTCGCGGCGATAGGCGATCAAAGCCTGCTGGTGACAGCGCAGGGGGGACACATTGAAGTGCTGATGCTCCGGTACGACGACGGCAAGAAAATACCGGCTCCGCAGTTTTGCGCCGAAACAGGGCTCAGTCTCAACACAGTTCTCGGCGTATGACACGCAGGGGCGAATAATGAAATCCAGCGTATCCAAGGGGTGGTGGGTCTCGGTCATTCGGCATGCCGTATTGAGTCCTGACCACATCTCATCAACACGTATGCTCGCTATGCCGGACGGCCGATGACCACGGCGTACATCACTCATCCGGACTGCCTGCGCCATGAGATGGGGCCGGGCCACCCGGAGTCACCCGAGCGCCTGACTGCCATTAATGAGCAGATGCGCTCGTCGGGCCTGCTCGATGAGCTGCTGTGCCTGGAGGCGCCGCTGGCAGGTGCCGAGGATCTGAAACGGGTGCACGGCTCGGCATACGTTGACTTGATTTTCGAGAATGCGCCGGTTGAGGGGTATGTGCAGCTCGATCCGGATACGGCGATGAACCCGCACAGCCTCGATGCGGCGCGCCGCGCTGCCGGTGCGGGCATTCTGGCCATCGACGAGATGCTGGCTGGGAAGGCTCGCAATGCATTCTGCGCAGTGCGCCCCTGCGGCCATCACGCAACCCAGGGGCGGTCGATGGGCTTTTGTATTTTCAACAATGTTGCCGTAGCAGCCGCCTATGCCGTGGAAAAAATGGGCATCGAGCGCGTCGCGGTGATCGACTTCGACGTGCATCACGGCAATGGTACGGAAGACATCTTCAGCGCGCCGCGCTGGCAGAAGCACGTGCTGATGGCGAGTTTTTTCCAGCACCCCTTTTATCCGAACAGCGGCACGGATGGTTCCGCACCCAATATGATCAATGTGCCGCTGGCGGCCGGCAGTGGCGGCGCCGAGGCTACCAAGATCGTCGAACGCCAGTGGCTGCCGGCGCTGGAGAACTTCAAGCCGGAGCTGATCCTGATTTCCGCAGGCTTTGACGCTCACCGTGAGGATCTGCTCGGCGGTCTTGCGCTGGTTGAAGCCGACTATGTGTGGATGACCCGCGAACTGATGGCGCTTGCCGCGCGCCATTCGCAAAACCGCATCGTCTCGATGCTCGAGGGCGGCTACAATCTTGCCGCGCTCGGCAGAAGCGCCGTTGCGCACGTCAAGACGCTAGCCGATTTATAGGCCGAGAGTACGCCCACGTGAAGGGTTGCTCGTATGCGCGCGCGGATCGTTACCGGCATCCTCCAGTCGTACTGGTCCTTGGCTGGTTGGGCCGCTGAGCCGGATGGCACCTCAACGGTAAAATGAAGATCTGTGTTTTTGGCGCGGGCGCGATCGGAGGCTATCTCGCGGTCGAGCTGTCATTGGCGGGCCACGACGTCTGCGTGATCGCGCGCGGCGCCCACTTGCAGGCGATTCAGGAGCGCGGCCTCAAGCTCGTTATTGCAGGGAACGAGAAGGTGGCCCGCGTCGCCGCAGCTGACGATCCGCGCGCGTTCGGTGCCCAGGATTTTGTAATCTGCGCGCTAAAAGCACATCAAGCGCACGCGGCAGCCGCGTCGTTCGCTCCGCTGCTGCATGCTACTACCGCCGTGGTTACGGCAATGAACGGCATTCCCTGGTGGTATTTCTACAAGGCGGCTACCCGCTTCGACGGCCATCACCTCGAGTCAGTGGATTCTGACGGCGCCCAATGGAACCACATCCAACCGCATCGCGCGATCGGCTGTGTCGTTGATCCTGCGTGCGAGGTCGTGGCGCCTGGCGTCATAGTCCATAACGAGTTCAACAGGTTTACGTTGGGGGAACCGGATAGGAGTCGATCGAGCCGCGTTCTGGCGCTGAGCGAGGCGCTCTACGGCGCGGGTTTTGATGCGCCGGTGCGCGAGAACATTCGCTGGAATGTCTGGCTCAAACTCTGGGGCAACGTCTGCTTCAACCCGATTAGTGCACTGACCGGCGCCACGCTGGATCGCATGATCGCCGAACCCGCGCTGCGTGCGCTGTGCAAGACCATGATGATGGAGGCCCGGGCGGTCAATGAGGCGCTTGGAATTCAGATCCCACTGGAGATGATGGATCGTCGGCTCGCGGCCGCCGGCTCGGTGATCGGGCACAAGATGTCGATGCTGCAGGATTTGGAGCGTGGTCGCTCTTTGGAGATTGATGCCCTGGTGACTGCCGTTCAGGAGCTGGGCCGGCTTACTGGCGTGGCGACGCCCGTGATTGATGCCGTGCTGGCCCTCGTACAGGAGCGGGGCCGGGCGGCGGGGCTGTACGCGAGCTCTGCGGAGGCTCTCCGGGCTTGATTGACCGCCATCGCGGTGCAACTGGATGGACTACATCATAAGGCCCACGATCGCTGCGGTTCCGCAGGTAGCAAGTGTGCCGCCAACGAGGGCACGCATTCCAAGTTTGGCGATCTCGGTACGCCGCGACGGCGCCATTGTCGTAAGCGCAGCAACGAGGATACCGACACTGCCAAAGTTTGCGAAACCGCAAAGCGTATAAGTGGCGAGTAGGCGGCTGCGATCGCTCAGGGATCCGGGTGGGAGCCCGGAGAGCTGGCGGTAGGCAAGCAGCTCGTTGAGCACGGTTTTCGTGCCCAGCAACGAGCCCACAATCCGCGCCTCATTCCACGGCACCCCGACGAGCCACGCTATTGGAGCGAAGATCCAACCCGCCACGCGCTCAAGCGTCAGTGCGGAGCCGCCAATCGCCGGCAGCAAGCCGAGGAGCCCATCCACGATATAAACAAGCGCCACGAAAACGAGCAGCGTTGCCACTATATTCAGGAAAAGCTCCAGTCCCTGCTTTGCCCCCTGCGTGACGGCCTCGATGGCGCCGTGCACGTCTTTGTCTACCACGAGTGCTCCCGGCGTCGGCGGCGAGGTCTCGGGAATCATGATGCGGGCGATCACGATCGAGCCCGGCACGGTGATGATGGAGGCGACCAGCAGGTGCCCGGCCGCGTTTGGAATAGTGTGCGCCAGCATCGTCGCGTACAGCACGAGCACAGTTCCGGCGACGCCGCCAAGACCCACGCACATGACTGTAAACAGCTCACTACGCGTGAGCTGGCTGATATAGGGCCGCACCAGAATTGGCGACTCGATCATTCCCAGGAAGACGTTGGCGGCCGAGGATACCGCCACCGCGCCGCCGATGCCCATGAAGCGCTCGAACAACCACGCAAAGCCTCGCACGATGGCCGGCAGGATACGCCAGTAGGTCAGCACGGCGGCCAATGCGCTCACGACGATTACGAGCGGCAGAAATCTAAACGCGAATACAACACTGGCGCCTGCGCGGGTCTCCTCATATGGCAGCGGGCCACCTCCCAGGAATCCGAACACGAAGGAACTACCGGCTTCCGTGGCGTGTTGGATCGCGAATACACCTCGATTGAGCTCATCAAAAATCGGCGTCGCGATCGGCAGCTCAAGTAGCATCGCCGCCAGGGCAATTTGTGCCGCTGTACCAGCCGCGACGAATCCCCATGGAACGATTTTGCGTCTCTCGCTGATGAGCCACGCGATCAAACGCAGCGCGACGACTCCGATAGCGCTTTGTAAGTGTGCTTGAATCACCGATTCAAATCGTGGGTGAGCGACAGTCAGTTTGCAAGAGATCTGCCACGTGCGACAGAATTCGGCGCGCGCTCGCGCTGCCAGCGTCTGCGCTGTGCGGCGGCGCCTCGGCAGTGACCATCCAGGGGCAGAAGCGTCTTCAAGCGCTGCAAGTCGCTATCGTAGAACATCGTTGTATGAATGCCGCGCCCATCCCAGATAGTGCGGATTCATGGTATTGGCCTCGTCGAGCGTGCGCAGCATCTGCGCAAGGAGATTCCCGTAATCCGGCGTGCGTAAAGCGATGACCATCCTCGCTAGTCTTGGGTCTGCCAGACCCTGGTATGCCATCGTGAGCATTCTTTGACTCGTTTCGCGCAGCTTCTCGACTTTCTCTTCCGGACTCTTACCGTCATTCGGGCTGTTCAGCTCGTAAAGCATCAGCGTAAAGCGGGGCAGCGAAGCCAGAAGTAAACGTCGTTGCGCGGCATCGCCTTTGAGCAGTTTGCTCTGTATGTCGGCGTTGACCGTGAGTCCGCGTGGCTCAGCGAGCACGCGTACCGAGTGATAAGTCTCCACCAGACCGGGAAGAAAGCGCAGGTTGCCTTCGCCCTTGTTTTCCGGCCGTTGCTGCGGCTCGACGTCAATATGGATGCCGTCGAACCCGTCCGGCGCGTGGCGCTGGTTGAAGCGCAAGATCGTCTGCACGTGCTCCAGGAACTTCGCCCGCGCCTTACCGCCTGCGTCGGCCGTCGTGCTCGATATCAGCGCCTCGACCCGGATATTGGAACGATGCAGTAAGCCGATGAGATGACCGACCGCCTCGTCATCAGACTTGCCCGCCTCTTCGGAAACCGACAAATAGACTTCATTGACGCTTTCGGCACGGCAGAAGTCGCGCAGAGATTGCGCGGCCTGCGGAGCGCGCAGCACGGCGCGACCTTTCCAAACCCACAGACCGTGAGTCGGCGTCGCGACTTCACGACTATCGGTAGGACAAGCTGCGACCCCAATAAACGCTGATGCGAAAAGCAGCAGGAAGGTGCGCACAGCTCGCAAGCCTGACGGGCGGGGAATTGGCTGGCTTAGTCCCCTAGAGTTCAATGAGGCCGGCCTCCAGAAATTATGGTCAGCTCCAAGGCAGCGAGGCGGCGCGCGCTCGCGCACGGCCGCTCGACGGCGCAACTACGCCGCCTGCGGCGTGGATGGGTGAAAGCGCTTTGCGGCCAAAATGCCGAGTATGAGAAAGATCGCGATGACGAGAGCTTGCGCAATGAAGAACGGGGGCTCGGATCCCTTCGGGGCCAGCGCGTGCAGAAACGGCAGTTTCTGGAACGCCTGCACGACACCTACAAATGAGTTCAGATACAAAGCGATGACTGCCCCAGCAACGTAAACCCAGCGCCACGTTCCCGCAAGGTGGTAGATATAGAGTGCGAGGATCGTAACCGCGAGTACCACGAGGGAAATGACCCCCACCCCGTCAGCTGCATCGAAGTCCGTGGAAGGAAACATGAAGCCCGTCACGCTCGTAGCGACTGTTGTCGCGAGAAAGAGTGCAGTCCAGGCGGTGTGCCTCGAGGCACTCAACATGCCGAGCACGACTATGATTCCGGTGACGATGCCGATCATACTGAGAATAACGTGAAACGTTGTAAAGGTCGGTATGGACATTCCGATGATCATTACGCGTTCTCCCCAATATTTTTGTTCAAAAGAGTGCGGTGGAAAGCCGCGTCAATTGTAGCACCGGTATGTTGATTCGCACTTCAGCGCCGCACACATCGCCGCGGGTGCGTCATGAGGGTCGGCTGGTGAAGGGGCGGGTACGCCCAAGCGTGGGAGGCCACCGCGCATCGGGGTCCCACGTGAGGCGGCACCGCGTCGCAGCTACCCATGTGCAGCGTGATACTGATAAGGAGTGCGCATCCTCGTGCCTTACGAGAGAAATCCAATGCGGGCCGGCCCGGGGTCGAGGCAGGAGCGCCCGGTCTGCGCCCTTCCCAGCCAGCAGCGAAGATCGAGACGATTTGCGGCTCCGGCGCAGGACGGGGGCGAAGGCTGTCCCGCCGGAGAACGAAATTCGTGCGGCAAAGACCGTTTGCATCACGTTATGAACGTTGCGTCCTTGCGTGTCAGCACGGATCCTTCGAAAATGCCTCCGAGAACAGCCGAGGATTCAATAGCCTAGTAGTCTTCGCCTTAGCCGCCAGCCGACGCTGCCACTTGGCCCCGCGGGTCAGGCCAGTGGATCGCTGCAACAGGGATGCCAGCAGGAGTCGGATATGAAGGATGAAGAAACCATCGAGATGGGCGCCGTCACCGGCAGGCTCAGAGCCCTATCGCAAAACATGCATCTCAAGATTCTCATCGTGGACGACGATGAGCTTGAACGGGTTCTCATTGCGGACCGACTCGAGGCTCGCGGCTTCGATGTCATGCGCGCGGCGAACGGCGAAGAGGCGCTCGCCCTTCTCGAGGGCCCGGGTGTTCCCGTACTGCTGGTAGATTGGTCGATGCCGGTCATGAACGGAATCGAGCTTACGGAACGGCTGCGCGCTCGCGGGTTCGACGATTCATACATCATCATGCTTACGAGCCGGGACAGCACTCTTGAGTACGAGGCAGGATATCGGGCTGGCGTCGATGACTATCTGACGAAGAAAGTTCGCGATACAGAATTGCTTGCGCGCATTCATGCGGGCTTCAGCACATACTCCCTGCGGCGCTCGTTGAAGGATGTCCGCGCACAGCTTGCGGCCGCTTTGGCCGACAAAGCGGCCTGACTTCCCGCACGCTCAGCTTTTGAGCAAGTGGCGTTGCCAAACCGGCAGCGCACAGTGCGCGTCCAGAGCATCCCCGTCCATGCCAATGATCGACGGCAGGCGCACATCGGCGTCGCGACCAGTCGCGCGTCATGTTTGACACCTGCAGCCGCGCAGCTCGACGCCGTATGGCCGCTCGAGCGCGCCTTCGTCGTTACGTAGCCGGAGCGGTCGAGTAAAAGCCGCGGATGGTGGCACTATTCAGCACGTGCCCGTGGGCTCCCGCTGCGGCGAGCGCATGCAGCAGAGTTTCCGCTGCGGCAGGGAAGTCCGTCGACGCCGGCAGATCCAAGAGCTCATCCAAAGCGTAGACCGTGAAGAGATAATGATGATTTGCCGGCGTGTAATTCGGCGGCGGGCAAGGGCCCTCATAGCCGACGCTGCCAAAGTCATTGATGATCTGCGTACCGTACGGAGTGCCGCTGACGCCTGCGTTCGCAGGTAGACTGCGGACCTCGGGCGCGATGTTATACATCCCCCAATGGGTAAAGGAGGCCGTCTCATCGAACCCCATGACCACAAAGCTACGCGTGCCCCAGGGTGCATGCGTCCACGAGAGCTGCGGTGATTGATCGCCGCCCGGGGCTCCGTTGGATGAACACGAATTGACACCATTGACCGCGTAGTTATCGATCATGCTGATCGGCAACGTGGAATTGTTCTCAAAAGTGGCGCTTTTTACATAAAATCCGTAATCGAGGCGACCGTTATCCTGTGCATTTGCCGACCCGAGGAGGCTCACATAAAGGGCGCTCACTGCGAAGTACATGTGCGCCGAAAATAAATTGGCTTTTCCCTTAAGGATTTTCATGTTGTTCCCCTCTGACAAGTGACTTGGGAGTTCGCGCATTCATCAAGTCTGCGACCGCAGGCCGAATCCCGTACCGCGCATGCAACCATACCGCAGCGTGAATCATGGCCGCAATTTGTGCGGATGGCCGTCGAGCGGGGATTTGAGGCGCCCGCGGGACCGGATTTCCATGAGAGCAAAGGCGTAGCGCTGCGCGCCACCGGGAGCAAGTACAACTCCCACGGTCCCGAGAATGCCGCAAATCCCTTGCGTGTTGCCGCCAGAATCAGGGTTCGGTAAAACTCCCCTCACTACCATGGCACGCCGTATCGAAGACTATGCCGTCATCGGCAACTGCGAAACCATGGCGTTGGTGGCGCGCGACGGATCCATCGACTGGCTATGTGTGCCGCGGTTCGACAGCCCCGCTTGCTTTGCTGCACTGCTCGGCGACCCCAGCCATGGGCGCTGGCTCATCGCGCCATCCGGTGCCGTCACCGGCGTCACGCGTCAGTATCGCGGCGACACGCTGATTCTGGAGACCGTGTTTGAGACCGCAGATGGCGCAGTTTCGATCATCGACTGCCTGGCGCGGCGCGCAGGGGTGTCCGATCTGCTGCGCATCGTCAGAGGCCGCCGCGGCACCGTGTCGATGCGCACCGAGCTCGTGGTCCGCTTTGAGTATGGCTCCATCGTGCCGTGGGTATCACGCCAGGAGGATGGCCGGCTGCAGCTGACGGCCGGCCCCGACCGCTTGCTCCTGGATACGAGCGTTAGGCTGTGCGGCGAAGACATGCGATCCGTCGGGGAGTTCGACGTTAAGGCGGGCGAGGAGATTGGCTTCGCACTCAGCTGGACGCCATCCTATCGCGCCGCTCCTGAGCCTCTGCGCCCGGCGGAAGCTCTGACGCAGATCGAGTCGTTCTGGTCGGAATGGACCGCGGCCTTCAGGCCCATTGGAGAGTGGTCCGACGCCGTGTTGCGCTCGGTACTGACGCTGAAGGCGCTGGCCCACTGGGAGACCGGCGGAATTGTCGCTGCGGGTACCACCTCGCTGCCGGAGCGGCTGCTTGGAGCACGCAACTGGGACTATCGATACTGCTGGTTGCGCGATGCCGCCTTTACTTTGTACGCGCTCATCGGTTCGGGGTTCCTCGGTGAGGCGCAAGCCTGGCGTGAATGGCTGCTACGTGCCGTCGCCGGAGATCCCGATGACCTGCAGATCATGTATGGCGTGGCCGGCGAACGACGCCTTACGGAGTACGTCATTCCGTGGTTGCCCGGCTTTGAAGGTGCCGGTCCGGTGCGTGTGGGCAATGCAGCCGCAGGCCAGATGCAGCTCGACGTTTACGGCGAACTTATGGGCGCGTTCTACGTCGGCCGCTGCGCGGGTCTTGCGGTTGAAGACGCCAGTTGGGATCTCGAGTGCGCGCTCATGATGCACCTTGAGAAGATCTGGGATCAGCCGGATGATGGAATTTGGGAAGTTCGCGGGGGCCGCAAGCATTTCACTCATTCGAAAGTCATGGCGTGGGTTGCCTTCGACCGTGCTGTGCGTTCGGCGGAGGAGTTCGAACTCGCAGGGCCGCTCGATCGATGGCGGCGCATTCGCGCCGCCATTCATAAGGACGTGTGTACCCACGGTTTCGACTCTGCGCAGAACTCCTTTGTGCAGTCCTACGGCACAACGGCTCTCGATGCGAGCTTACTGTTGATGCCCATGGTGGGATTTCTGCCGCCATCGGACCCGCGGGTGCGCGGCACGCTGGCGGCCATCGAGCAGCACCTGATGCGCGACGGACTTGTCCTGCGCTATCACACCGAGACGGGTACCGACGGCCTGCCGCCCGGAGAAGGCGCATTCCTTGCGTGCAGCTTCTGGCTGGCTGATAACTACGTGCTGCAGGGACGCTACGATGAGGCACGCGCCCTATTTGAACGCCTTTTGTCGTTGCGCAACGATGTGGGATTGCTTGCGGAAGAGTACGATACCTCCGCCAAACGGCAACTGGGGAACTTTCCGCAGGCGTTTTCCCACCTCGCGTTGATCAACACCGCCCGCAAGCTCTCAAGCACTGGCGGTCCGGCTCACGATCTGCCCGGCCGCGCCGTGAACAAATGATCACCGTTCATCACCTGAACAACTCCCGGTCGCAAAGGATCCTGTGGCTTCTCGAGGAGCTCGGCGTTCCCTACGAGATCAAGCTCTACACGCGCGATCCACGCACTCTGCTTGCGCCTCCTGAGCTTCGAGCCGTACATCCGCTTGGCAAATCACCGCTGATCAGCGACGACGGCACGACGGTCGCCGAGTCGGGAGCCATCGTCGAATACCTCGTGGAGCGCTACGGTAACGGGCGATTGATCCCCGCGCCGCGATCGCCGGAGCGCTTGCGCTATACCTACTGGTTGCATTTCGCGGAAGGGTCGGCGATGACGCCACTTTTGCTGAAGCTCGTGTTCGCGCGCATCGAAGCGGCGCCGATGCCGTTTTTTGCAAAGCCGATTGCCCGCGGGATGACAAAAAAAGTGCAGGCCACCTACATCGATCCCAATCTCGCGCGCCACTTGGATTTCATGGAGGCGCAGCTGGCAGAGAACGGCTGGTTTGCGGGCGCAGAATTCTCTGCGGCAGACATTCAAATGAGTTTTCCCGTCGAGCTGTCGCGCGCCCGCGGTGGCCTTGATGAGAAGCATCCGCGCCTGCTGCAGTTTCTCGAGCGCATCCACGCGCGGCCCGCCTATCAGCGCGCTCTTGCTGCCGGGGGCTCCTACGCCTACTGCTAGCCGGCCGGGCGTCAGTGCCCGTCGTGGCTGAGCCGTCCGCACGAGCGTAACCTTGAGCGTGTCAGGCGGCACGGAACTTGCTCACAACCCTCTGATGTCAGGCCCAATGGAAATCGGATCAAGTTGACGGCGCTCATCCAACAGCACGGGCCGCCGCAGCAATTGCATGCGACGGGCGATGCGCCACGGTTGCTGCTCGCCGAGGACGCTCCCATGGAGCGGCAGCTGTTGCAATCAGTTCTGGAACAGGGCGGTTATGTCGTCGATTGCGCGGCGGACGGGCTCGAGGCGTTGGAGAAAATAACCCGTGAGCCGTTTCACATTCTCCTCACGGATTGGGAAATGCCCGGCTTGGATGGCGCCGCCCTGAGTCGCCGCGTCCGCGAGGCTGAACTTCCAGGTTATGTATACATCCTGCTGTTGACTGGGCACGGTTCCTCGGACCTCGTCGTGGACGCGCTCGGATCAGGCGCCGACAATTTCATCCGCAAACCGGTCGATCCCGCAGAGCTCTTGGCCCATGTGAACGCGGGCTACCGCATCGTTCAGCTCGAGCGGTCGCTGCGCGCGGCGAATGAGGAGATCCGGCGGCTGACGATCACCGATTCGCTGCTCGGTACGTTCAACCGACGCCACCTCGACGCTGAGCTCGCGAAGGAAGTCGAAAGGGCGCGCCGCTATGGCCACTGCCTGAGCACGGTCATGGCCGACCTTGACCGTTTCAAGCAAATCAATGACCGCTATGGCCATATTGTTGGGGATGAAGTGCTGCGCGAATTTGCCTGCCGGGCGCGCGCGTCCATCCGCCAGGGCAGTGATTGGATCGCGCGTTTTGGCGGCGAGGAATTCGTTATCGTTCTGCCGGAGACGCCACTTGCGGGTGCCATGGCGACCGCAGAAAAAATCCGAGCGCTGCTGCATGCGACGCCCGTCATCACCAGCGCCGGGCCCCTAACGATCAGCGCAAGTTTTGGCGTCGCGGCGCTCACACCATCGAGCGATGCGACGGTGGTTTCCCCTGCCGGGCTGTTGCGACGGGCCGACAGGGCGCTCTATCGCAGCAAACTTGCGGGGCGCAACCGGGTCATGCATTCGGACGACTAGCTTCGATGCTGAGCCGGCCCGCAGGCGCCGGCTTACTGCGTTACTTCGTGTCCGGAGTTGGAGTTGCAGGAGTCTTCGCGGCCTTCTTGTCCTGGATGGACAGCAGCTCGACTTCGAAGAGCAACGTCGCGTCGGGGCCGATCAAGGCGCTAGCCGCGCGATCGCCGTAGGCAAGCGATGCCGGCACGAACAACTGCCACTTCGATCCGACCGGCATCAGCTGCAGGGCCTCCGTCCAGCCTTTGATGACGCCGCTTACCGGAAAAGTCGTGGGCTGGCCACGCTTGTAGGAGCTGTCGAATTCCGTGCCATCGATGAGCGTGCCGCGATAGTTGCACGACACTGAATCAGTCGCCGTCGGCTTGGGGCCCGTGCCCGCCTGCATGATCTTGTATTGCAGGCCACTTGGCAGGGTCACAACGCCGGGCTTCGCCTTGTTGGCGGTGAGAAATTCTTCGCCCTCTTTCTTATTCTTCTCGGACGCCTTCGCCATCTTCTCCATCTGATTCTTGCGCAGTCCGGCCTGCAGCTCCATGAGCGTCGCGCGCTCCTCCTCAGGCGTGAGCAGCGGCTTGCTGCCGGTCAAAGTGTCCTTGACGCCCCGCACCAGCAGAGTCGGATCAATGTCGACCGACTGCGCCTTGAGATTTTCGCCCAAGTTCATGCCGATGGCATAGCTTTGCTTATCCTTCGTCGTGGTCAGAGTCGTGGACTGCGCGCCCTTGGCGGCCGCCGTATGCTTGGGTGTCGGTGTCGCCGTGGCATCCGGCTGCGACGGCGGTGTCGCGCCCTGCTGCGCCCACGCGCTCCCGACCAGCAGCAGCACTGCCGACAAAACGAGTGCGGAAGTCATCGATTTCTTCATGGTTACACCCAATTTACGGGCGGCTATCCTAACCTATCGGCGTTCGCGCCACGCAACGCTTGCTCAGCCGGCCCGGAACTCGCTTGCGAGCACCTCGATAAGTGTCGGCCCGCGGCGACGCAACGCCGCGTGTACGGCCTGCGTGAGCGCGGCCGGGGTTGCCACCTGGACGCCGCTCGCCCCACAGGCTGCCGCGAGAGCGGGAAAATCCGGATTCTGCGCGACGACCGCAATCGGCTCGATGCCGGCCGCAATCATGTCATCGCGAATCTGTCCCAGGGCTGCATTGTTCCACACCACGATGGGTAAGCTGTGCCCTATCTCAACCGCCGTCATCAGTTCATGCAGGGTGAACTGCACGCCGAAATCCCCAGCCAGCGTGACGATTGCGCGCTCGGGGGCTGCGATCTTCGCCCCGATTGCCGCCGGCAGCGCATATCCCAAGGTTCCGTAGCCGGAGGGGTGAAACCAGGTTCCGGGCATATCTGCTGCAAATGCGTAGTTGCCAAGGTATGCGATCTGCGTCATGTCACTGAACACCACCGCATCGGCGGGCAGCGCTGCGCGCAGTGCATGGAGGGCGCGCATGCGTGTGCGAGTGTGTTCGTCGAAGCGCTCTTCGATGCGTGCGCGGTGCGCCATTGAATTCCCGCTAGCGCTACGCCAGCCGGAACGTGGTTTGACACCCTGCATGATGGCAGCGAGTGCCGTTGCAGCATCGCCCCAGATGCGCACCGCTGCCGCGTATTGATCGGAAAGCTTAGCCGCGTCAACGTCGATGCGGATGAGCTGTCCCGCCATGGGCAGCCGCGTCGTCGTGTACACGTCGGTTTCGCTCAGTTCCGTCCCCACTGCCAGCACCACGTCCGCTTTGGCGATGAGCTCCTGAGTCTCGGGATACGGCAGCGAAGCGCCCAAGTTGGCCGGGTGCGCTTCGGGCAGCAACCCCTTGCCAGCCGCACTCGTGACGAGGAAGCCATCCAATGCTTCGATCAGCTGACGCAGTTGTGGCGCCGCTGCTCGAGCGCCGCCACCAGCAATGACGAGCGGGCGGCGCGCGCCTGCCAGGAGCGCTCGTGCTCGATCTATCTGACCCGGTTGCGGATGTGGCAGCAGGCTTGCATCGTCAAAGCGCTCCACGCCGAGCGTTGTCGTCTCGGCCAGCAGATCCAGCGGAATCTGCAAATACGCAGGGCGCGCCCGGCCGACGTGCAACGTAGCGAACGCGACGCGCAGCTGATCGCGGACGTCTTCGGCCGAATCGGCCGTGTGCGCCGTGTCGAGCACCGCTGCGACCAGCGCGCGCTGCTCGGCAAGCTCGTGCAGCACACCCCATTTCTTGCCGAGCGACGCGCGCACAGGAGTACTTGCAACGATCAGCATCGGAACCGAGTCCGAATAGGCCTGCGCCGCAGCGGTCAGGATATTGGTGACGCCCGGCCCCGAGATCACAAAGGCTGCGGCGGCCCGGCCGCTCACGCGCGCATAGCCGTCGGCCGCAAATCCCGCCGCCTGTTCGTGCCTCACCAGCACGTGCCGCAGCCCGGATGCGGCGAGCCCGCGATAAAGCTCGAGGGTATGCACGCCCGGAATGCCGAACACGGTATCGATGCCATTCGCGGCGAGCAGCTGCGCGACATAGCGGCCGATAGTCGGCGGCGTGGTGTTCATGAAGCTCCCCCGGCGGTTGCGCACTGTAATATGCGCTGGCCACCTCTAGCCACTCGCGGGAAGGAGTTTACGGCATGCAGTTTTCCGCACTAGTCGGCCGGATCCGCGGCGACGGCGCGGACGCCTGGGTCACACACTACGAGGCGGTTGCCGCGCGGGATCGCGGTGAGGATGTCATTGTCCTCAGTGTCGGCGATCCATCGATCGATACGCCGACGCCCGTCGTTGAATGTGCAATTGAGCGGCTGCGAGCCGGCGACACGCATTACACGCCCGCGCCGGGCCGGCTCGCGCTGCGTGAGGCCGTTGCGCGCGCGCATGCGGCGCGTACACATCAAGCGGTGAGTGCTGACAATGTCATCATTCTCGCCGGCACGCAGAACGCGCTGTTCGTCGCCTCGCTGTGCGTGGCCGGTCCCGGCGATGAAGTGATCTCCTTCGATCCCATGTACCCGACCTACACCGCGACCATTGAAGTCTCCGGCGCGCGCATGGTGCGAGCCCGTCAACCGGCAGAGCAAGGCTTTCGACCGGATCTTGCGAACCTCGAAGCACTCATTGGCCCGCGCACCCGCGCAATTTTCTTCGCGAGCCCCAACAATCCGACCGGTGTCGTGTTGAACGAATCGGAGCTCGACACGATAGGCACGCTTGCGCAGCGGCACAGCCTGTGGCTCATCGCGGACGAAGTGTATGCGGGCCTTGCTCCGGGCGGCCGTCAACCCAGTCTTGCAGCTCATCTGCCCGAGCACGTCGTGACTTTGGGCAGCCTGTCAAAGTCGCATGCCATGACCGGATGGCGCTGCGGCTGGCTCATCGGTCCGCGGCAGCTCGTCTTTCACGCCGAATCGATCGCCATGTGCATGCTGTTTGGCCTGCCGGGCTTCATCCAGGAGGCCGCGCTCGTCGCCCTCGCCACGGCGGCCGAAGCCGAAAGCAGCATTCGTGCCTTTTGCCAGGGGCGGCGCGAGCTGCTGCTGAGCGCCCTGCGCGATGTTACCGAGATTCGCCTATGCCCGCCGCAGGCCGGCATGTTCATGCTCGTCGACGTGCGTGGCAGCGGATATTCGGGGCGCGAGTTCATGCGCGCGCTTTACCAAAGCCAGCGAGTCTCGGTCATGGATGGCGGGGCTTTCGGACGTGAGACCGAGGGTTTCGTGCGCATCTGCTTCGCGACCGATGAAGCGACGCTCATTGAAGCCTGCCGGCGCATCCGCGTGTTTTTGAAGGATGGCCCGGCACACGCCTGCCACGAGCGGCGCGCGGCCGGCTAGGCTCAGCGCTGCGCGAGCTCCTTACGCAGTTTCGAATGCCGTCGGCCGTACAGTGCGTACACGGCGAGGCCTGCGCCGATCCAGACAACGAGCCGGATCCAGGTTCCTTTGGGCAGGCTCAGCATCAATGCGAGGCAGCTCAGTACTCCCAGCAGCGGTATGACCGGCACCCAAGGCGTGCGAAACGGGCGCCGAGCTGCAGGAGCGATGCGTCGCAGGATCAGTATGCCGGCGCATACGACGGCAAAGGCGAGCAGCGTGCCGATGGAAATGAGCTCGCCCAGGAGACCGAGGGGCGCGAATCCGGCGGTGATGGCAGCCACAATGCCGGTGACGAGCGTTCCTATATAGGGAGTGTGATGATGCTTGTCGATGCGGCCGAGCGCGGGAGGCATCAGCCCGTCGCGCGCCATGGCGAAAAATATGCGCACCTGACCGACGATGCTCACGAGCACCACGGAGATGAGCCCGAGAATGGCAACAATCGCAATGACACCTTTGAGCCACACGAGCGGCATGTGCGAGGCATTCAAGGCGTAATACAGAGGATCCGGCACATCAAGGCCGCGATAGTCCGTAAGCCCCGTGATGACGAGGCTGACGCCGACATAGAGCACGGTGCAGATGAAGAGCGACGCGAACAGGCTCCAGGGTACGGTGCGCTGCGGGTTTCTTGCCTCCTCGGCAAGCGTCGATACGCCGTCGAACCCGATATAAGCAAAGAACAGCGTCGCGGCGCCGCGCGCCACGCCGGACCAGCCGAAGTGTCCGAACTGGCCCGTATTGTCGGGCACGAAGGGATGCCAGTTCTGAACGTGCACATAGCTTGCGCCGGCCGCGATGAGGGCGATCAGCGCCAGCACCTTCGCAAGCACAATCACCGTATTGACGTTCGCCGAGGCCTTAGTGCCAAAGAGCAGCAGCGCCGTGCATCCGAGCGTCACCAGCACGGCCGGCAGATCGACAAAGCCTGCGGTCCTCACCAGATGGTCGTGCATGTCCACGGTGAGCGGCGAACTTGCGATCGCGGCGGGCACCACGACCCCCAGATCCTTCAGTGCCGCGGTTACGTAGCCGGACCAGCTGATGGCCACAACCGACGCGGAGAACAGCCACTCGAGCATCAAGCTCCAGCCGATAATCCACGCCACGATCTCCCCTAGGGTTGCGTACGCATACGAATAGGCGCTGCCGGCGATCGGCACCATGGCCGCAAATTCGGCATAGCACAGGCCGGCGAAAAAGCATGCGACGCTTGCCAGCACGAACGCCGCTGTGACCGCGGGCCCCGCCTGATGCGCGGCGACGTCGCCGGTGAGCGAGAAAATACCGGCCCCAATCGTGCAGCCGACGCCGAACGCCGTGAGGCCGACGATGCCCAGCGAGCGCTTGAGCTGTTGCGGACCCTCGCCGAGCGCCTCATCGCACAGCGTTCCGACCGTCTTGCGCGACCAGATTCCCACGAGCAGCTCCTGGGAGAGCCCACGCCGACGTGCCTCGTGCGGGCGGGCGATCTCTCAAAACCGGTATCCCAAGCCGACGAGCACGATATCACTGTCGTCATCGTCGCGGGTCGTGACTCTGTTCCATATGGCTCGGGCGACCCAGCGGCTGCTGATCGTATAGGCCATCGTGATTCCCAGGATGCCGGCCGGATCGGTGGCCGAACTCGCCGTGACGGCGTTCGATCTGTCCGCAATGATGAACACGCCCACGCCAGCGCCGACCGAGAAGGCGCTCGTGAGCGGCGCTTCAGCCCACAACTGGACCGCGGCGCCCGAGTGCCAATCAAGCGGAATGTTCTGCGCCACCGTGTAGGTCAATGATGCAGCCAAATACGTGGTGATCTTGGTGCGGAAGCTCAGCGCTTGGGCAAAGGATCCTTCGGAGCGAAAACTGTTGAGGACGGCACGACCGGCCAGGGCATCGACTTCCGAGCGCGGCGGATCAACTGCAAACCATGAATCGGACTGCAGGAATCTTGAGCCAGGAGTGTTGCCGAAGCGATAACCCACCCCTGCCAGCAGCGCAGCCGAGCGGACTTTGCCGGCGGCCTCGATATCGTTCAAACGCAGCATCGCAAACCAGCCGTGTTTGAAATACCAATCCATGGCCGCACTCGCTAACACGCCCCAGCCATGGGCGTTCTCGTATTCGAGGTCGTTGCCAGTGGCCGTGGTGATCAGCTCGGCATCGGTCGTGTCGTAGTAATGATAGGGCCCTATGCCGGCCTCGAATACCGGACCTGTGCCGTCCTGGCGACTGCGCCACCACAGCTGCGCCGCCTGACCGTCGCGGTGATGATTGATCAGGTGACCTTCGTTGAGCCAGCTGAAGCTTGCCGCCAGATGCGCGCTGAACGGTTGCCGATATTCGATTCCCCACGTGTAGGTGGTGCCCACGTCGGGCGAGGATTGTTCGTATCCTGCGGTAAAGTCCAGCTCGCCGGCGCGCGTCGCGGTCGGCGTCAACAAATACAGGCTCGGCAGCGCGCCCAAGAGCCGTGCCAGTTGCCGCGACCACGTAGTTGTTGTTCCGACGTTGTTCCCCAAACGCGTGATATTTGCCGGCGGCCTCGTCGGGCTGCGCGGCGCTGTGATTGTGACCGCATCGGGAACTAGAGTTCAAGGATTGCGAGGCGCAACAAAGATGCCTTGCAGATCGCAAGTATTCTTCGGAAATCTACACATTCGCCAACAGCTGAATTGGCGCACTTCAAACGCAGAAGTGATCGCGCGGGGCCGCGTCCTTGCGGCCAATTCCAGCGAATTAACAGTCAGCGGATTATTCGTGCTTTTCCTCGGCGGGCTTTGGTGCAGGCGGCTTGGGCGCCGGAGCGGGACGCGCCGCTTCAGGATGCGGAGCTGCCGCGGGCGCCGGGCTCGCCGGTTTATCGCCTGCCGGTTTGTCTGCCGCAGTACTCTCCTCGGGCTTGGGTGCCGGCGCGGCTTTGGGCTTCGGCGCAGGGGCCTTCTTGGCTTGCGGATGCGGCGCCGGTGGTTTGGTCGCCGGTTTGTCTTCCGCAGCGCTCTCCTTTGGCGGTGCCGGGTGAGCCACGGCCTCGTGGCTCGCAGCTGGTGCGCGCTTGGCAGCCGGCTTCGCCGCCGGTTTCGGAGCCGCTTTCGCAGCGGGGGCCGCGTGACTCGCGGCGACTACCCCCTTGCCTGTGAATACTCCGGGCTTGGCCGTCGCTGCGACCGCCGGAGCGCCGTGATTTACGGATGCGAGCAGCGCGTGATTAGTGCTTGCCGCGTGAACGTTCTGCGTCTGTTCCGAAGTCGGCGGGACATGGTGTTCCTGGGCTGCGGCCTGCTCAGCCTGCGTGGGTCGCGCGCTCGTGCCGCCGGTGCCGCCGTTGAAGCTCACTCGCGTGGTGTTATTGACGATGACGGTTTTGTTGTAGACGTTGGTGACATGCACGCCGCCTACGTTCACGACGGCGCTGTTGTAGAAGAAGCCGCCACCGCGCCATTCCCCGCCCTCAAATCCGGCGCCGCCGTAGCCGAAACCATAGTTCACACCGCCATAGAAGCCGATGTGCGGTCCCCAATAGCCCTCATTGAAGGCATATACGCCGTTATTCCAACCCCAATACCCGGGGGTCCAGAGCACACCGACCGAGGGAGGCTGAACCCACGTGCCAGGCACCCAGAAATAGCCATCCGCCCCCCACTGCCAATATCCGGGAACCCACATGTAGCCCACATCCGGAAGAGGCGGCTGTACATAAACGGGAATCTCGGGCGGGGCGACGGTGATCGATACGTTGATCCCAACACCAATCTGGGCGTGGGAAGTGATGGGCAGCGCCAGCACGAGCAGCAGCGCCGGAAAAATCAAACGAATATGAGCAAGACGCATACGGGCCCCCAATTTAGTAGGACGGAAACGCTTGAGCGTCACTATAGTTCCTCCGCGAGCCCCGCATCCTTACTTAACCTTAACGGACGGCCGACCGCTGCGCGCTCACGGCCTGACCGGGCGCCGGGGGCGGTTTTGGGGCCTTCAGGGTCCTTCTACGGCATACCCCATGGCGCGAAAATTCTCGAGAATCCCCCCGGGCCCGATGAGCTCATAGATCGGCTTCAGGGCGAGAGTCGAGGTATTCGTTGCCAGAGCCGCCTCCGCGCCCTGCATCCACTCCCTGGCAGCCTTTGCGTTCAAGTCCTTGAAGCGCGCGGAGCTCGACAGGGCCGCCAAGCACACGGATTGCTGCTCCGGCAGCGGCAGCTTGCGCAGCGCATCCACGTCCCCCACCGCCCAGGCCGCCGCCCGGGCCTTCATGGCAGTGAGGTCCGATTCCAGCCGGGTAACGGTCGTCTCGAGGCAGCCGATCTGCGCCGTAACCGGGATCTGACCAATCTCCTTCAGCAGGCCGCGCGGATCATCGATCGGCAGCGTCATCTTGTGCAGTCGTACGTGCCGGCGCTCGGCAAGTTTCAGGACTGAATTCTGCACCTCGTGATGGAAGCCCAATCCCGACGCGTCGATCCCCTTTTCAAACAGGCGCAGCGCCGCGAGCATCGGGCGCAGCTCCTCCATATCCGTGTCACGCGGCGCGTACTTGTTGCGCAGCGCCGAAAAACGCGCGTACAGCGCTGGCGGCAGAATCGACTGCAGCGTCGCGTGATTGGGATTCTTCTGAATGCCGCGCCATTGCCAGTACAGGCGCAATGCCGCGATCGGATTCCAGCTGAATCCAAATGCAGGACGCGAGGGCAGCACCTCCTGCGACTGTGCCAGCACATCCTCGACCTCTCTGGATCGCCAGGTCATCTTTTGGGGAAGCGGCTCGAGCGTGCCCATGATCCACAGCACGTGGTCATCCTTGGACACCTTCCACATGCTCGGGCCGGGTCGCTCGCCGGTGACTTCAATTTCTACGACGGGCGCAGATGGCTGTGCCGCGGGCTCGGCACCACCTGTCGCGGCGCGGCCCGGCATAGTGAGCGGCAGCGCCACAGCCAGTGCGGTCAACAATAATCTGCGGCAGGTGATGATCATCATGCTTCGTGCGTACCATGGGCCGCGTGTTCCTGCAATACCCGAGAGCTGCGCGCGCTCCTGAAGCCGCGAACGTTTGCGCATCCGTACGCGGGCGCCGCGACCGTAGCGCCGGGTCTGCCGGAGAATTATCCTTGCCCGTAACTCTCATCCCGCACGGTACAGGTTCTAAGTCTCCAGATGCCCGCCAAGCCCAACTCGCAAGCGACAGTGGACGCAGTGGTCGCGCACTCAGTGCCTGGTGCCGGCTCCGGCATCGATCTGCGCAATTTGGATCCGCAGGTTCGTCCGCAGGATGACTTCTACCGCTATGTCAACGGCGCGTGGCTGGCGGCAACGCAGATTCCGGCGGACCGATCCGAGGTCAGCGTATTCTCCACGCTCGAAGACACCGAACAGGAAGCGCTGCGGGTTCTGGTGGAGGATGCGGCACGCACTGTCGCGACGTCGGCCGACGCCAATCGACGCAAGATCGGTGATCTCTTTGGCGCATTCATGGACGCCGCTGAGCTCGAGCGCCAGGCACTGCAGCCCCTCGGCGCCGAGCTTGCGCGCATCGAGCGCCTGCAGG
>Ga0302326_10006263_pt1 | contig 26728 bp, 31 predicted proteins | sample Palsa_T0_3_FD_202264 | JGI IMG/M metagenome (GOLD analysis project Ga0302326, IMG submission 202264) | Peat permafrost microbial communities from Stordalen Mire near Abisko, Sweden - Palsa_T0_3 | ecosystem: Environmental > Terrestrial > Soil > Palsa > Peat permafrost | place: Sweden: Abisko... | reverse complement strand
ACCGAGAACGCGCGCTCCCTGTAGACGACCGCCCCGGCTGCGACCGTCAAAAGCACGCGGCCCTGCAATCGCCGCCCGGCGAAGCAGCAGTTCTCTGAGCGGCTCTCCCAGCCGTGCTCTCCCGCGATCCACTCGCCGTCGAGATCGATCAGCGTCAGGTTCGCCGGCTCGCCCGTCGCGATCCGCGGGGTCGGCAGCTCGAACAAGGCCGCTCCGGCCGTCATCCGCTCGACAAGCAGTCTCAGTTCCAGTACTCCCGGCAGCACCAGCCCCGTGTAGAGCGCCGCGAATGCGGTCTCGAGGCCCGTGGTGCCCATCGGCGCCTGCTCGAAGGGCACTTCCTTCTCGTCGCGCGCATGGGGTGCATGATCGGTGGCCACGCAGTCGATCGTCCCCTCGCGTAGTCCCTCCACGAGCGCCTTGCGATCCTGCTCGGTGGCCAGCGGCGGGTTCATCTTCATGCGCGTGTCCATCCCGCGCACGTCCTCCTCGGTCAGCAGCAGGTGGTGCGGCGTGACCTCTGTGCTTACCTTCCAGCCCTGCGCCTTTGCGTGCGCCACCACCTGCACCGAGGCCACGCAGCTGAGGTGCTGGAAGTGCACGCGCGCGTCCTCGTAGCCGGCGAGCGCGGCGTCGCGGGCGAGCATCGTCGACTCGCTCACGCTCGGGATCCCCCCCAGGCCGAGCGCGGCGCTGACCGCGCCCTCGTGCATTGTGCCGCCCTTCGACAGCGAGGAGTCCTCCTCGTGCAGCGCGATCGTGCCACCGCACAGCCGCTGGTACTGCAGGGCCTTTCTCAGCATCCCCGCGCTTGCGACCGGCCGCCCGTCGTCGGTGAAGCCGAGCGCGCCCTCTTGGCGCAGCTCGGCCATCTCGGTCAGCTCCTCGCCTGCCAGCCCACGCGTGATCGCCGGGAGAAAGCCGACCGGAATCCGTGCTTCGCGCGCGGCCGCGTCGCGCAGCGAGCGCAGCAACGGAGCCGAGTCGAGCACGGGCTCGGTGTTAGGCATCGCGATCGCCCCACCGAATCCGCCGGCCGCGGCCGCGCGGGTCCCTGTTTCCAAATCCTCCTTGTGCTCCTGCCCGGGCGTGCGCAGATGGACATGCGGGTCGAAGAACGCCGGTAGCAGCGTGCGTCCGCTCGCGTCGATCGCTTCCTCGTCCGTGGCCGGATCGAGCGTGCCGGGCGCTGCAAGCTCGGCGATCTCGCCACCACGCACACGCACGTCATATAGGGCATCGATGTCCGCGCGAGGGTCGAGGACATGCGCCCGGGAGAGCAGGAGGTTTGCGGGGACTCCCGGTCCCTGGACGAGCGGGTTGGCGGCCATCACGCGAGCTGCTTGACGTTCTCTGGACGGTCGGGGTCTGACTGCGGCTCGCGCGCGCCGGCGAGCAGCTCGTACAGGACCGCCATTCGCACGACCACGCCGGCTTCCACCTGCGCGGTGATCACCGCCTGCGGAGAGTCAACGACCTCGCCGGAGAGCTCCACGCCACGGTTGACCGGTCCGGGGTGCATCAGCACCTGGCGCGGCCCGAGTCGGCGGCCGTTGATCTGATACCAGCTGGCGTACTCGCGCAGCGACGGCAGGAAGCTCTCGCTCATCCGCTCGTGCTGCATGCGCAGCGCGTACACCACGTCGGCCTTCGAAAGCTCGTCGAGCGTGAAGCGCACCTCGCAACCGAGCGCCTCGATCCCGCGCGGGATCAGCGTCGGCGGGCCGGCGACCGTGACCTTCGCGCCGAGCTTCTGAAAGGCGATGATGTTCGACCGCGCGACGCGCGAGTGGGCGACGTCGCCGACGATCCAGATCGACGCGCCGTCGATCCCACCGAGGCGGGATCGCTTGAGCGTGTAGACATCGAGCAGCGCTTGGGTCGGATGCTCGTGCTTGCCGTCGCCCGCGTTCACGATCGCCGCGCCGCACCACTTCGAGACCAGCTCGGATGCGCCCGCCCACGGCGTGCGCAGCACGATCGCGTCGGGCTTGTGCGCGCTCAGCGTCAGCACCGTGTCCTTCAGCGACTCGCCCTTCTCGACGCTCGATCCGCTCGCGGCGAAGTTCACCACGTCGGCCGACAAACGCTTGGCAGCCAGCTCGAACGAGCTACGCGTGCGTGTGGAGGCCTCGTAGAACAGGTTCAGCACCATCCGCCCGCGTAACGCCGGAACCTTCTTGATCTCGCGGTCTGAGACCTCGGCGAAGCGCTCGGCCTGCGCGACGATCCGCTCGATTTCCTCGCGGTCGAGTTCCTCGATCGAGAGCAGGTGGTTCATGCCGGCGTCTCCACCTCGGCGGGGGCGATCGCCACTTCATCGACACCGTCGAGCTCGGCGACACGCACGTGAACGTGCTCGTCGCGCGAGGTCGGCAGGTTCTTCCCAACGTAATCCGGCCTGATCGGCAGCTCGCGATGCCCCCGGTCGGCGAGCACCGCCAGCTGCACGCGCGCGGGCCGTCCGTAGTCGAACAGCGCCTCGATCGCCGCGCGCACGGTGCGCCCTGTGAACAGCACATCGTCGACGATCACCACCGTGCGCCCGGCAACGTCGAAGTCGATGTGCGAGGCGTGCACCACTGGAGCGTCGTGCCTGCGCTGCAGGTCGTCGCGGTAGAAGCCGATGTCGAGATCCCCCAGCGGGACTTCCACGTCGAGCAACTCTTCGAGCTGTGCCTGCAGCCGCCTGGCCAGAAACGCCCCGCGCCGGTGAATCCCGATCAGCACCGGAGCCGGCGGCTCGGGATTGCGCTCGACGATCTCATGCGCGACCCGTACCAGCGCTCGCCGCACGTCCTCCGCCTCGAGGACGACCTTCTCGTTACTGTCCATCGTTTCCTTCCTGGCCTCTCGGGACCGGGTTAAAGGAGTGTTTCGAGGACCATATCAGGGTGCCGTGACGGGCTCCTTAGGCGCGGCCTCGCGCTCGCGGCGCTCAGACCAGCGGATCAGCTCGGCGGGGCCGCGCTCGGGGAACGGCACCTCGATCGTGTCGAAGTCGCGCGGTGCCTCAGTCGTCGCAAACACCGCGCGAGCCTGCTCGCGTAGCTCACGGTCGGCATAGCGGCTCGACATGTGGGTCAGCGCGAGCATCCTCACCTCCGCGTCGCTTGCCAACTGTGCCGCCTGTCGCGCCGTCGAGTGAGCGGTCTGGCGCGCCCGCTCGGCCTCATCCTCGGCAAACGTCGCCTCGTGCACAAGCACGTCGGCCTGATGTGAGGCGATCGCGACCGCCTCACACGGCTCCGTATCGCCGGATAGCACCACCTTGCGGCCCTCCCGCGTTGGTCCCATTACTTGCTCGGGCGCGACGCCGTTGACGATCTCCCCGCGCTGAAGGCGCCCAAAGTCGGGACCCGGGCTCACGCCCAGCTCCTGCGCCAAGCGTGCGTCGAGGTGTCCCGGGCGCGGCTGCTCGACGAGGGCGTATCCGAAGCACGCCGCGCCACGGTGGCTGACGGGAATCGCGGTGATCGCATAGCCATCGCGCTGCACCGTCTCCGCTGGTGCCAGCTCGACGAAGCTGAGCTCGTAGGGCATCCGGCCATAGACGACCCGCATCGCATCCATCAAATCTTTCAGCCCACGGGGGCCGTACACCGTGAGCGGCTGGTCGCGTTCGCGCAGCGCGAAGGACTTCAGCATCCCCGGCAGTCCCAGCCAGTGGTCGGCGTGGAAGTGCGTGACGAACACGCAGTCAACGTCGGTCAGCCCGACCGAGCGCACGAGTTGACGCTGCGTGCCTTCGCCGCAGTCGAACAGCAGGCGGTCGCCACCGCGGCGGATCAGGATCGCGGGCAGCCCGCGCCGGGGGCTTGGCACCGAGCCGCCGGTGCCGGCGAAGAAGATCGACAGGTCCATGGTTTGCAACGGTAGCGTTGGGCCGAGCGTCGCGGGACTCCGAGCGCGCGGCAAGCACGCCGGTAAGCTCTTTGCAGCGACGGTGTCGGAGTCATCCGGTGCCGCCTGCGCCCGTAGCTCAGTGGATAGAGCGCCCGCCTCCGGAGCGGGAGGTCGCAAGTTCGAATCTTGCCGGGCGCACTCCCCGAATCCCGCATAACCATGCGGGATTCGGTTGTTAAGCGGTCTTATGGGGAATCTCCTCCGACACGCTATTTTCGCCCCGTTGGCCACTATTGGCCAAAACCTCGCTGCTGGCCACTTCACCATCGGCCACAACCCCACCCTCGACGAGCGCCCGTAGCTGGGCCTTCTCGTCCTCGCCGCGGCGCATCGCCTGCCGGTAGACGCGGAGCGCGAGCTCCGGATCGGTGTGTCCCATTTCATCCATGACCACGCCGGGGTCCTCGCCGAGCGCGTACAGCAGCGAGCAGAACGTGCGCCTGAGCGAGTGCGGCGTCAGCTTGTCCGGCAGCGGCGGCAGACCGTCCGCTTCGAGCTGCTTGGTAGCGCGCCCCACCGCGCCCGTGCCGTTCTCCCTTGAGCCGTCCACGATGGTCCCCGGTTTGCCGAGCACTCGCGAGCGGAAGTTGTCCTCGCTCATCCGGCCACCACTCCGTGTCGGGAACACGTAGGCGCTCTGCGGCGCGTCCTGGTGGCGTCCGCGGAGCGCGAGCAGCTCATCGCGCAACGCGCCCCGGACCTTGACCTTGCGCCGCCCGGCGTCGGTCTTGGCCTCGCCGACGTGCAGCCATCCCCCGGCAAGGTCCACGTCACGCCAGCGCAGCGCGCACAGCTCGCCGATCCGCAGGCCGGCATACACGAGCACTGCCAGGCTCGCGCGCCGCTCGACGTGCGTGCGCCCCTTCGATGCCTTGCCGTCGCACTCCCCGGCCGCGTCCAGCAGCGCCGTGATCTGCCCCGCGTTGTCCAGGTAGGAGCGCACGGGTGCCCGTTCCTTCGCGCGCAAGTCTTTGTCCTTCGCGGGGTTGCCGTCGATCAGTTTGCTGCCGTCGGCCCGCTTGCGCTTGCTCGCGCGCTCCAAGATCGCCCCGAGCAGCGTCAGCGTTTTGTTGATCGAGCTGGCCGCGAGCGGATCGTCCTCGGCGCGCTTGGCGGCGATGTAGCGCTCGATCTTCTCAAAGTCGATCGCGTCCAACCGGGTCTCACCGAAGTACGGGATCAGGTGAACCTCAAGGCGCCAGCGGTAGTCCGCCTGCGTGTTCTCCGCCAGGTCGTCCTTGGCGAGCGTCCACCATTCCTCGGCGAACTCGTGGAACGTCGGGGCGGCTGTCGGCTCCGGTGGTGCCTCGATCGCCGCTGGTGGCGTCCAGGTGCCACGTTCTACGTCTGCGAGCGTGTGGCGCAGTGCTGTATCTGCGTCTTCGGCGCTCAGGGCCCCGAGAGGAACGCGGCGGCGCTTGCCGTACGCGGTGAATCTCAGCGAGCGGTAGATGCGCCCGTCCTTGCCGATGTGTTTGGTGACGCTGCCTGTCGTCGGGCGTGGCATCAGCGCTCACCCCTCTCGCTCGTCAGGTACGCCTCGACCTCATCCAGGCTCATGTTCGGGCTGCCGGTGTGCTGCGTCCCCGTCACGACGCTTTTCGTGAACGGATCCACGATCATCCAGCGCCCGTAGCTGAGCCCTCGTGGGTCGCGCTGGCGGGACTTGGAGATCTTGAGCCCTTGGCGCTCAGCCATCGCTCGCAGCCGGTTCTCGCGGACCTTCTCACTCTGCTCTGTCATTGTCGGCATCGCCATTCCCTTCGCGTTGGTAGCCATGCTGGAAACCATACCACATGGGATGACGGAAGGGATGATGGAAGGGATGTCGGACCCGAAGGCCGCACGACGAATCAGGACATACGCCTCGTCGGAGCGCCCCCTGCGCCTGCCGACTTCGGGGGCGCGCGCGTCCCCGGTGCTCACGCCTAAAGGCTATCCAGCGTGCGGCGGACGGTCCGCTCGGTGCGCCCGCGCCGTGTCGATCGCGCGTTCTAGGACCACCTGGCGCAACCACTCCAAGTCCAGCTCGCGGATCGCGTCCTCGACCGGGCCCCAATCGTCCGTCGCGTCGTGGATCTCGCCTAGAACCAACAGGGCGGCATCGACGGTGCTCGAGAGGATGTCGGCTACCTCGATTGCATCCGCGCTCGGATCGCCTACGAGCTTGACGGCGGCCCAGAAGTTGCGCTCCGCGTCGCGGATACGGTCGAGGCAATCGTTCCACTGGTCCATGCTCAGGGCGCGCGGGGCCACAACCGCCAAGGCTACCCGAGCCGCGTCTAGTTCGGTGCTCGCAGACGCGCTGCAACACGGCGCGCCACGAGCAGCCCTGCGATCTCCTCCAGTGGTCCAGGGAGCGGAGCGAGCGCCAGCACGAGCACTACGCGCTCCCACCACCGCGCAGCGCCCCACACGGCCGCGAGGCGGCCTCTCACGAGCCCGAGCTCGGCGGGTCTGTGCGCCTGCGTGCGAGCGTGACGGCCACGGCCAAAGCGACCCCGAGAGGGATCAGCTCGTGCCCTAGCCCGCTCCCGCGGTCGGGGGACCGGGGAAGATGTCTTTGGCGACCACAAGCACGACTCCAATTACCTGGATCACGATGGCGGCCAGCCAAGCGCTGATGGCCTCTGCGGGGATCTTCCAGCCGTTCTCGAAGCCGTAGACAAAGAAGGCGATATCCGCGAGGACGACTTGCACTGTCACCGCGATCAGCGCGCCGTAGCCGATGAGCTTGGCGAGCTTGACGCTGATCTGAAGGCGCTCAGACGCGGCCTTGCGCCGGTCTTCCTCCAGTTTGTCTTTCGGTGCTGGCGGCGGGTTGGCCTTCTCGACCTGCTCCTGGACGCTGCCCGCGCCGTTCGGCGGGTCGGGCTCGTCAGTCACGCGAGTTTGAGGTTGACCAGCCGGAAGTTCATCGCTTCACCCGAGACGCCGAACTCAAGCGCCAGCGCCGCCGGACCATAGCCCTTCTCACTTTTGAGGCGTTCGATCTCCTCCTTCGGCATGAGCAGGCCCGCGGCGAACTTGTTAGCGAACACCTCGTCCGGGTCCGTGCCCTCGGACGCCAGGGCGCCGCGATAATCGACGTGTTCCCAATCCTCCTCGCCCGCGGTGGCGTGCGTGACGTAGTGGCCCAGCTCGTGCGCGGCGGTGAACCGCTGCCGGTTGAGGCTATCGCTACCGTTGAGGAAGATTTCCGGGTCGAGACCGGGCCGCTTGCGCAGCATCCCCGCGACACCCTCATCGAGGCCCGCCGTGTACACCTTGATCCCTAGCTGCTGCGCGATCTGGATCGGGTCCACGGGCAGGGGTCGTCCCTCCCAAGCCGTGCTCAGGATCTGTCGGGCCTCGCGCTCTGGGTCGAGGGTTGTTGCTGGCATCAGTCTCATCCTAGAGATTGCTTGAGGGGACCCGCGGATGCCTGCCTTCGTCGCGTCGGCGCTCCCGGACTTCGAGCCGCAGCTGCTCATCCGCGATCACGTCCTGCGCGTGCTGCTGCCGGGCGTCGGCGCGCTGCTGGTTGCGCCAGGCCCGGCTGATTGCGAGCGCAACGAGCCCCGAGACGATCAGCCCGACATCGCCCCCGCCGAGGGCCTCAGCGCCGATCCCGAACAAGATCAAGCACGACAAGATGCGCACCAGCCCGCCGAACATCACACGTCCCGCCATCGCAGGCGTGGTCCACACGGACCCGACACGAACCGCGCGGTCTGACGACTCAGGACGAACTCGCGGGTGGTCTCTGCGTCGTCGGCGAGAACCTCCACGCGCCGGCCCTCGTCGTGGACGGCCACCACCGTGGCGGGCACCCGGCCGGCGAGATGCACGATCAGCACGTCGTCACCTACGCGAGGGGTCGGCCTAGTCTCTGCACCCTTCACCGCGGGCGTGGCCATCACACGCGCCCCTCGACCGTCGGCTGCCCGATGCACCGCCGGATCGTGTCCATGTCCAGACCCGCACTACGCGCGCGGTCGACGAGCGGAGCAAGCTCGCCAATCACCTCAGTGCTCCCCGCGTGCTCAGCACGACGCCGAGCGTACGCCTCCAACGCCTGCCGCGCCAGCACACGGTCGAGCGTCGCCGCGTCCGGGGCACCATTCGGCGCGTCGAGGGTGAGCACGCCGAGCGCGGCGAGGTGCCTGAGCTGCCGCGACGCCTGCACCTCCACACGGTCCGCGTCGGCAACACCGGCGACCACGAGCGACGCGAACGCATCGTCGAACTCCTGCTGGTCGAAGCGCTCGAGCGCCACTCGCAGGCCCGCGCGGCTCCACCGATGCTCGGCCAAGAGCTCCCGGATCATCTCGATCTCTACGTCGTGCAGGTTCATCGTCACCGGGGGCGTCTAACCCCTCTTTGGGTGGTCGAGACCCTACCACCCTTCGGCTCTAGATGCGAACCGCTAGAACGCGACCGCATGGACCTGGCCGCATGGGTCCTGCGATGTTTCCGGCGATGCCGCAAGGCCCCGCACCCGACCCTGCCCTCGGCCCGATCCTCAAAGGGCTACGCGAGGCGCGCGGGCTGACGCAGGAACAGCTCGCCTACGCAGCGAAGATCACGACGGGCACCCTGAGCAAGATCGAGACCGGGCAAGCGAGCTGCGCGTGGTCGACGGTCATGCAGATCATCAACGCGCTGGGCGTCTCGATCGTGGAGCTGGGCGAAGCCATCGAAGGGCAGCGCTAGCCCGACCGGATCACAAGGGCACCCTCCCCGGAGGGCCTGAGACGCGGCTTGTGGGCCTCTCTCAGAGCCGAGAACCGTCAAATAAGGCGTTCTGAGCCCCTGAGAGCCCTGGACGGGCCATCCGTCACGCAACGCGAGAACGCGCCAGAGAGCACGCCCAGCGCGTCTGAGGCGTCGAATCTACGCGGCGCGCGCGAGGCTATCCGCGCGAGGTTCCCGAATCAGGCGGAGCGCCTGCTCCCGCGACGGTGCCGGCCAGCGTTCGTAGGAAGCCCTCCAGCTCGAGGAGGTCTCGGCCAGCACCTCGGACCACTCGCGGGACTCCCAGGGTGCCTCTACCGTCGCGAGCGCCGCATCCCGAGCGAGCGGCCATGCCCTCTCGAAGGGCTCACCGCGCCGGCGTGCGGCGGCGAGCTGATCGAGGAGCACTGCGGCGGGGGTGGCGGCCACATATCAAGCCTATGCGGGGACCGGACAGACGGTCGCCGTGCTCGACGATGGCGTCAGCGCCCGGTGAGAGGATGCTCGCGTGAACGCCGCCGAGAGGACGTGGATCCCCGGAGTCGGCTACGCGAGGCCAACGCCACCCAAGTCACCGAAGCCCAAGCCGCCCCCAGTCACGCGCACCGCGCCCGAGACTCAGCACACCGTCACCGTCGAGAGCACTCTCAGCCCACCCGACGGGCCACCTCGGACCCTCGCGGAGATCAAGCAGGACATCACTGACGCGATCGACGAGCTCGACGGGTGTGAGCTCAGCGCCGCCGTTCGGCAGGATCTGAGTTGGATGCGCCGCCGCACGCAACGCATCGGCAGGTAGAACCCCGGGGCACCCGCCCGGGTGTTTGATCGGCCCGGGCGGGTGAGGGGCGCGCTACACGAACGCGACCCCTTGAAAGGGAGAAAGGAGGACACAATGCCTGACGTGTCCCACAGACAAATCTATCGCCCCCGCCGGTCGATTCACTGAAAAGGTGAAACCCGCGCCCGCCACTGACAGGGCCGGTGCTCGGGGCCGCCCGGTGTGTCCAGGCGGGGAGGCGACCCCGAGCCCAACCAGCTCCCCACCCAATGAAACCACGGGGAGCCCCAGCCCGCGCGGCGGGTGAGGACGCGGACCAAGTTGTGAACCTGACGGCCCGGCGCTCAAAGCGACCAGGGCCGTCAGGCGGGAGAAAAGGGCAGATGCGGATTTCTCCCTAGTTCGCGCCGGCAGGTGAAGGCCCTTGAGAAAGAGAAAGAGCCTCACCACAAACCGGGGGAGCTGCAGGAACCCCCGGCCGCCGACGCGCACGCTTGTGTGGTTACGCGGCCTGGCTGTAGACCCCGCTCTCGGACAGTGCCCTCGCGTACGCCTGGCTTGGCCGCAGACCCTGCGACTTCACCAGCTCGTCGGCACGCCGCTCGACGCTCGCTTCCTGCGCCTGGTGGTCTACCTCGGCCTTGGAGAGGCCGCTCGGGACCGGCGAGCGGCCCGTGAGCGCGAGATACTCGCTCACCACGGCCGGGTCACGCATCGCCTGACGGAACGCCTCAGCACTCGACAAGCCCGGATCGCTCTTCTGGAGCTCTTCGGCCTTCTTCATCGGCGACGGCGCGTCATCGGGCCGCGATAGCGGTGAGCTAGACCGCAACTCCGCCAGCCCACGCTGCCCGTCTAGGTGGTCGTAATGAGCGCGCAGCTCGCGGTGCGCGCCCTCGACCTTCGCCTTTACCTGCGGCGAGGCGGTCGGGTCACGTCGCAGCTTCGTCAGGCTTTCGTACAAATCGGAGAGCGTCGGCGCGATCCGCGTTTGCTCGTCTTCTATTTGCTGCAAGGTGAGGAGTCCGTCGCTCGCTGGCGGCTCCGTCGCCGGGCGGCCTATTGCGCGCTTGAGAAGGTCTGTCATGTCGGGCCTTTCGGTCGGGTTGTCATCACCGCGGAGCACGCGGGCGGCTGCTGGATCGCTCAGCGCGACCAGCTCGGTGTGCAGCGCTCCATATGCTCGTTCGTGGTGCTCGCGAACAGCGGGCGGCGTGCCGTCACTGCGCATCGCCTCGATCTCGTCACTCATTTCGTCAAGCAGTTTGCTCCAGCGCCGTTCCTTGGCGTGCGTCGCAGTCTCCGCCGGGCGTGGCACCGTAGCTGCGTCCTCTGACTTCCAGAGAAGCACACGCGTTGGCTCCGCAGGGTCCTCATGCGAGCGAGTAGCCGCCCTTCGGACGAAACTGACACGCCGCACCCTTGTACCTGTCACCTGATTAAGCATTTTAGGAACCTCTCATTATTGAACGCCGCCCGGTATCGGGTGACGGTACCCCGTGCCCTCCAAGGACAAGCCGGTCAACCGGCCGTCCTCTATCGCCGCCTTCGTCTGCGGATCATTCACCTTCCACGTCTGCACCCATGCGCCCGCCCGCACCGGCTTACCACCGATCGTGAGGTCGGACGGCGCACAGAAGTTTTCAAGCAGCTCCGCGCCCGCGTCCCTGCCGCTGTGTTCAACGTCCGGCGCGCACTCACCCTTTGCGAGCGCATAGTCCTTCATGAAGTCGTGACACGTTCGCTCGATCTCATCGGCGGCGAACACATCGCCGTGCGCGTCGGGTAGGTCCGGCTGCAAAACCACGCCAGTAAAGACGCCTTGGCGCTCCGTCTTTTGCAACGTAACAGTCAGGTCTACCTGTGCCATCTTTAGCTCCACTCCTCGGCCTCGCAGGCAGCCATCGATGTGTCACGCCGATTTCCCTCAAACCCCTCAATCGCGCCCCCGATACCATGCTCGCTCATCGCGACATTCAGCGCCGCCGCGACTTCCCGTCGGCGGAAACTACGCCCGCGGACCGCTTCCTGCCCGCGCCCGCTCCGGCCGACCGCTCCGGCCTGGCCTTCCTTCAGATCCCTGTAGGCGGCGGCGCGCTCCGCGAACGCATGCGCCGCCGCGTCCAACTCCACAGCGGCCAGGTGGATTTGCGGCTGAAGCTCGCGCGCCTCGGCCTCTCCCTGCTCGCGAACCGCCCGAGCAGCCGCCTCGCTGGCCTCACGCTCACGGCGCTGGATCTCCGTCTCGGCCGTGTCCGCCAGGTCCAGTGTCGAGCGAGCCAGCGCGATCTCGCTTTCCACGTCCAATAGCTCTTGCTTGACCTTCGGATCGGTCAGCGCCTCGACGCTCATCCTGCGACGCTGCTCCTCGAGTTCGATCACCCGGCGCTCCGCGTCCGCGCGCACCGCAGCAGTCGAGCCCGGCTCCGGCTCCACCGGTGCCACCGCGCCGCCCGCCTCGATTTCGGCCAGTTCAAGCTCGCGTTCCTGGTCTTGCTCGGCCTCCGACGAAGCCAGGCCCCGCTCCTTCTCCCGCTGTTGAAGAAGGGCACTCAACCGCTCACGGTTTCGCTGACTTGTGTATCCCGCACCATCGAGTGCGATGCTCGCGGCGTATTGCGGTTTCTCGCGGCGGGCCCGCTGCCGCCTGTAGGCCATCCACAACGCGACCGGCAGGTGATCCTGCTGCGCCTGGTCGGCCTCGGATATCGCTGTTGCAGTAGACATATGTGTTCCTTTCTCGATTAGTGTGACTGCTCGCCCGGATGGGCCTCGCTACGCAACTCCTGCTCTCTGCGAATGACGCCGAGCGCCCATTCCAACGCGGCTCGCTCGGCCCGGTCGTAGCCCTCACCGCCTCGGTGCTCACCAGCACGACCCTGGAGAAACTCAACGCGGCGCTCGAGCACCGCCAAATGTTCACGCGCTGTCGTGCGCTGCGAACGCCGAGGCTCTCCAACGATCGCGCTCACACGCACCGCCCCCGATCCGGGAGATCCCCAACCTCAACCGCCGCAGCCGATCGCGCACGCTCCACCGCACCTTCGGCCGCGTCCTGCCGCAGAGCGCTGAGCTGATCCTCGCTGAGCTCCCGCAACGCTTCCGCCGCACTCGCCGGCACCCGCTCCACCTCCACCTTCACCCTCACCGCACTCATGCCACACACCTCCCACCATCGAGATCGCCAGTTTCAGTAACAGCCCGCTCAAGATCCACACGCACCGCCGACGCGAAAGCCAACGACTCACCCACAAACCCCGGACGCACCCTCGCCGCGCTATGCGCAAGCTCAACCGCCCGCGAACACGCAACCGCCTCAGACACAGCGGGCAGCGACACCGACCACGCCCGAACATCCACCCCCGCCACACTGTGCGCCCCGATCGCGACCCGCCACAACGGCACCGAACCCCCAGACCGCCGAACCCGACTCACAACAAACCACCCCCAGCACAACACCCCGCGCACAACGCAACACAACGCAAAAACGCCGCGCAGAAAAAACCGAAACGAGCACAACGGAAAACCAACTCGCAGGTATCGCACGACCTGATCGGGCCGTATCCCGCGCCTGCTTGGCCCGTAATTTTCTGGCGCTGGCGGACGGTCATGGTCATGGTCGTCACGGGCCCGCGCGTTCGTTGATGCCGCCGAACCGGCCACTACCACGGCGGTCCCAGCCGCTCGGCAACGGCGACGGCGGGTTCGCGGCCCGTGCGGCTGCGCGCTCTATTGCCGCTGCGTCGTCGGCTGCCTTGGCGGCTTGCTCGCGGGCCTGCTTGGCACGGCGCTGCTTGGCGAGCTGGGTGCTGTACGCCACCCTGCAACGCTCTCGGCCAGCCGGGTCCATCTTGAAGCGAGCGAACCACGCCGCGGGCACCGCTGCCATCTCGACCAGCTCGACCAGCTCGACCGGCTCGGGCTCGGGCTCGGGCTCGACGGGCGTGTCGTCATCATCATCGCTCGTGTCGATCGAGTCCTCGTCATCGCCGGACGTGTCGTCGGCCACGTCGGCAGCCACGCTGGGCTCATCCTCAGCAACATCGGCCTCTTCGTGCGGCGGCCGTGGACGGACCCGACCGGATGCAGCAGCGCCACGCTGAGGCTGAGCCGAACGCGGCAGCGACAACGCCTCCGACGGCGGAACAGCCACGGCAGGCGGCTCACCACTGAACCACCTTTGAATGCCCGCCGCGACCGTCGGATGGCGCTCCGACCAACCCATCTCGGCGAGAAAACCCTTCAAGCGTTCAACGAGCCTGTCCAACACAGCCTCGTTGACCCTCACGTGCGACTCCCGGAGCAGCGCAACCTCCGCCATCAGCGCCCTGCTCGCAGTCGCAAAATCCCTCGCCGCCCGCGCCGCATGGCTCGCACTCACATCGTTCCCCGCCTCGGCAAGCCGAACACTGCGATCCAACGCTGCCGCCCGCGCAACCCGAACTTCCTCGAGCTCACGCTCCACCCGCCCCAACTCCGTGTCCTCCACCGGCACGGCCGGCACAGACCGCTCCACCACAGGACGGCTCCCCTGCGACACAGACACCGCAGACGCCCCACCAGCACGCCGACGCCAAGAACGAATCGTCGCCCGAGTCACACCAGCCTCTTTCGCCGCGGCCTCATCTCCGGCCGTGCTCGCCCTTTCCAGCGCCCACGCCCGCGTCGCAGCATCACTCGCCGCCGCACGCCCACCAGACACACCCATTCACACCACCCCCACTCGAACTCGATTGACTTCGCAACAGCCACAGCCCCGCAACAATTCCGACAAGTAACAGCGAATCAACCGGCACAAAAGCCACAGCGCCGACGACCTACTCCGCCCCGTGGCGGGTCCTCGTTCGCCCAGAAAAATGAGCGCAGGCGTGCTGAGCGCCAGCGCGATAGTGCTCTCGGGGGCGCTCAGCGGCACGGTGCGCCATCCCGCGGGCTCGTCTGAGCGTCAGCGTCTCTCGCGGTGCCCGCTCGGGGTCTGGACGGCAGGATCGAGCCGGGTTGTGGCCGACCAGTGGCCAACGAGCGCCGCTTGCGAGGTGCAGGCGTCGCAGACACCGCTCCAGCACTAGCGTTAGGCGGTATCGACTTCTCGCTGCCGTAGCGAGCAAGCGCAGCGCGAGCCGTCTCCGGATCGAAGCGCAGGTGAGCTCGTTTGCCCTCTCCGAGCCGTATCGCCCCGAGGTCGTCTGCATGTTCGTAGACGTGGCTTCTGCTCACCCCCAGCCATCGTGCGAGCGCGTCCGCAGACACGAGCTGAGAGCCGTTGCGCGGCTCGGGCGAGTCGGCGCGCAGCAGCTCAACTACACGCTCAGCCACAGCTTCCACGAGCATCCGCTCCCGGGCGTCGAGCGAGCCCTCAGTGGCGCTCATGCGGCCACCTCCCGGACTGGGCTCCCGAGACGCGCCTCGATAGCCGCGACGCGCTGCTCTAGCTCGTCTACACGCCCCGCTAGGGCGCTCCCAGCGCGTGGCAGCTTCAGCGTGTAGCTCAGGCCGTGGCGCGGATCGTCGCGGCGCTCCACTTCAACCGTGACCGGCTCATTGAGCGGCAGCGCAGCGAAGGTGAGCAGCGTCTCGCCGATCTGCTCGCCGCCCTCATCCACGGCGATGACCTTGTGCAGCGTCCACGGCTTGCCGTTCCGGCTCACGCCGCTGCTCAGCTCGATCAGCTCAGAGACGGTCAATCGGCGGGTGACAGCCATCTCAGCAGCCCCTCCGTGCCACGTGCCACGCACTGCAACACCGGACGCGCGCCGGCCCACCGTTCCCACGCGCACGCAGGGGCACTGCAACCGCACACAGGCTACGGGCGAGTGGGTCCCTGGCGGTTGTGCGGGGGCGTTGAGTAGTGCTCTCTCCCGGTGGGCGTACCGGGTACAAACGGCTGTTTCGGTAACTCCCCTTAACGCGCGGGCATGTAGGAGAGTTACTGAAAGTACGGGTCTGTACCGGGTACGCGGTCATTGGCCGCCCTCGTTGTCTGCTGTTCTGAGGTGGACTCCGCGGTAGACGCCTGCGCGCTTGTGGCGTTCGATGCCGCGTCGGGCGAGCTTCTTGCCGAGCACGTTTGCTGCTAGGGGCTTCTCGCCGATCTCGTGGCAGTAGGCGTCGTAGGCGAGGCGGAGCTCGGCGGGTCCCACCTCGCCTTCCATGACGCAGCGCTCGGCGAGGAACGCGCCTAGTACGTCTTCGTCTTGGCGGTAGGCGGCGGTGGCGCTGGTGACTGCGGCGGCGGTCCCGAGTCCTTCGCGCTGCCAGGCCAGGCAGCCGGCGACCGCCCACATGAGGATGCCGGGCATCTCGGCCTCGAGCTTCGCGTCGAGGGTCTTGTCCTCGCGCCCCTCGAAGCACACGTCGAACGGCACGAGCCGAAGTCGCGCCCAGATCGCGTCGTCTTCGCCACTGACCTTCGGCTTGAAGTTGGTGACGACCGCGAGCTTGAAGTGCGGCGTGAACTCGAAGTGCTCGCCGTACAAAAACCGGGCCGCGAGCCTGTCGCCGCCAGTGATCTCCTTCACCGTGGACTCGTCGAGGTGCCGGCCCTCGCCCGACTCGGCGGCGGTCACGAGCCGCGCCCGATGCAAGCGGGCGAGGTCGTTGCGCGGGCCACGGTCGCCGCGCGCGCGCAGGAACGTGCTCAGCTCGGCCGTGACGGCGTGCTCGCCGAGCAGCTTCTGCAGGATTTTGATGAGTGTGCTCTTGCCGTTGCGCCCGCTGCCGTGCAGGACCACCAGCACGTGCTCGCGCGTATCGCCCGTGAGGCAGTAGCCGATGAACCTGCGCATGAACTCGATCAGCTCGGCGTCCTCGGCGAACACCTCCTGCATGAACTGGAGCCAGCGCGGGGAGAGCGCTTTGGCGTCGTAGGTGATCTCCGTCGCCATCGTGATGAGGTCGGCGGGATCGTGCGGGCGCAGGGTCCCGGTGGTGCGCAGATCGACCGTCCCGTTCGAGCAGGCGAGCAACCACGGGTTGCTGTCGAGCGCCTCGGCCTCGATCGACAGGCCGGGCTCCGTCGAGGCGACCGTCAGCATCGCGCGCAGACCGCGATCCGACTGCGAGGTGAGCGCCCAGCGGATGGCCTTCTTACGCCGGTCCTCGTCCTCGACCTTCACGGCTCGATCCAGCAGTGCGCGGGCCGTCGCCTTCGCTGCGCGCTCGGCGTCGCCAGTCGCGTCCCGCCGCCAGCGCGTCCCGTCCCACGCCAACCACATCCGGCGCTCACGAACATGCCGTAGAACCCCTGCATGTTCAGCCGCGAACGCTGTCGCGTTGGCGAGATCAGTCTGTATACGGACCGCCTCGTCCTGAGCGGCGATGACGTTCTCGGCCGTGGGCAACGTCCCCTCCTCGCTGGCGTCCTCGACGGCGTGAAGGGGCGCGACAGGGGCGGCTGGGACCGCCTCGGGCTCAGCGCCGGGGTAATCGCGTGCGAGCCGCTCGCGAAGATCCTGGTTGCTCAAGGTCATGTCTCGCCCCCAGCTGGGAGGCCGAGCAGTTCGGCGCGCTCGTAAACCTCGGTCTCGCGGTGGTCGTGGTAGATGTCCGCGTCGAACCACCCAGCAACGGCCTCCCGGATCAAGCCGGCGAGGATGTCCGGCGGTAGTGCCTCCAGCTGGCATGTGGGACGGCCTGAGCGTTCGCTGCCTTTCGCCGGTTGGGTCGGCAGGCTGTACTCCTCGACCTGCTCGGCGGTGAGCGCGACCGTCACGGGGATCGCTTTGATGGTTTGGATCGGCCGGTCCCGCTCCACATAGGCAACGATGTCCTCGGCCCATGCGGTGACGATGGAATCGCCGTAGTTGTCACGGTCGCCGAGGTGCAGCAACACGGTCGGGACATTGCGTTCCACGACCCGCTGAGCGACTTCCCACCTCGCGGTAGTCGAGTCGAACCCGCCGCCGCTGTAGACGGGTATGGAGAACTGCTTGACGCCGCGAGCGACCTGCGGGATCATGCCGGCCGCCTCGCAGTAGAGCTCGATGTAGTACGGCTGCGCGGCTTGCTTGTCGCGTTCGTAGTTCCGGGCGCGGATCGCGGTCTCCTCGTGGAAGTCCTCGATCCCGGTGTAGGTCACGGGCTCGATGACCGAGATTCCGTCGTCGCGGATCGCCTCGAAGTCGATCATCCCCGCGCGACGTGCCCGGTTCATGACATCGAGGAGGTGTTCGTAATCTCCCTTCTCGGCCTGGTCGCGGCCGATGAGGGCGTAAAGGATCTGCCGGACCGACATCGGCAAGTGCGCCTGGTAGGTCTCGAGCACCTGCTCGACGTTGGCGAGCGTCGCACGAGCCCGCGCCTGTGGTTTCCAGGGGGCATAGCCACGTACGCGGCTGCGCTTGTTACGGCCTGCCGTGATCTCGCCCACGGCGCTCATCGCGCCTCGATCCGGTCAAGGTGGAGCGTCGCGAAGCACGCCGCCACCAATGCGCGCGGCGGCGCTAGATGCTGCTGGTACCGGCCTCTCGCCGGTTCTGGTTCGTCTGAGTCGGCGCTGCTGCCGCCGCCGGCGCTCCGGCTGACGACACGCCGGGCACCTGGCCGACGTCGACCCTCGCAGCGCCGGCGGGGAGTCTGTCGCCGCGCAGCGACGGGAAGCGCGTGGCGCAGTAGGCGCGTCGCGGTGAAGACGCGACGGACGCGCTCAGGTCTGGTCCGCTCGAACTCACTCACGTACTGCCGGCGCTCCTGCTCGGTCATCTCCACCCCATTGCGGCAGGTCGCCGTCGGCTCCCCTAGCGCCGCGTGGCGTCGGGCCGAGGCATCACGGCGGCGGCGCTCGGCTTGCACTGACGGTGGGATATGCCGTGCGGGCGGCAGCTCAGCGCCTTCGAGGTCCGGGGCGCGTTGCGAGACGAGCTGCTTGAGCTCGTCGAGCGTCAGCTCAGACGTCTTGCTGTAAGTCTCGGGCCGCTCGGTATCAGCGGCGGCGGGAACCGGCTGGTCGGGCATTGGTGAGTGTCTTCCGGGTAGTCATCGTCTTTGGTGGTCGTACTGCTTTGAGGCGGGAGTCTCGCACGGGCCGATGACAGAACTTTGGGCACAACGACCGGAGCCCGCCCCAAATGAAAACGGGACGGGCTCCAAAAGACGATTCGGGAAGACGAACCACTACCCATCGTAACGGCTCATCGGCGGCACCGATGGGCCGCGAGTTGTGGCCAACGGTTGGCCGTAACCCTCCGGAATTGCCCGGAAACGCTGGACGCGATCGGGGCGCGTTCCGAGTGCCCGAGGGGGCGAAACCACAGTACTGGCGGGTGATCGCGCCCGTTTCCCTCGTCGCCTCCGGAGCGGGAGGTCGCAAGTTCGAATCTTGCCGGGCGCATCATGGAAAGCCTCCTTTAGAGGCTGGTCAAGTTGGCGGTCGCGCTACTCGTCGGTCTCCTCGTGGCTGCCCTCGTGATCTTCGCCTTCGCCGGCGAGCACGATCACGAACGTCAACGTGGCGGCGCCGACCGCGAACATCGCCAGGACGGCGAAGATCAACACGACCGTGCTCTTCGTCACGGCCGCCCAGGCGAGCAGGCTGACCGGAATCGAGATTCCGACCAAGCCGATCAGCAACGGCGAGACCTCGGCGAAACCCGCGGGTAGCTGACGGTTGCTGCTGCTGGCGGCGTCACTCACTGTTTATCGACCTCCGGTTGGGACACTTGCTGTGAGCGCGAAGGGTACTACCTGGCGACCCCGTCCCCGCGCCCCGCCGCCGTCGCACGGCCGCACCGCGCCGCTCAACCGATCGCGGTCAAAGCGTGCCCGAGCGTCTGTTCGGTCTGCGGTCCGATCAGCGTCTGCTCGATGCGACCGTTGGCGCCGATCACGTACGTCGTCGGCAAATCCCGCAGCCCATAGGCATATCCGACCGTGCCTTCGTCGTCGCGCAGGTTCGAGAAGCTCCAGCGGTACTTGCGAACGAAGCGGCGGGCGCTCTGTGCTTCGTCGCTCCAGTCCACGCCCACCACCCGTCCGCGTCCGGCGGGGCTGCGGGCGAAGCGCTCCACCGCCGGGGCCTCGTGCTGACACGGTTCACACCAGCTCGCCCAGAACACGACCAACGAGGGGTGCCCGTCTGCTGTGGCGCGCAGCGTGGCGAGCGTCGCGGGCGGTCCCGCGAGCAGTTCCCTGGGCAGCGCCGGCGCGGGACGCCCACCGGACGCGCCCTTGCCGGAGAGCCCGACCACGAGCGCCACGGCGACGAGCACCGCGAGCGCGACCCACACCAGCAGCCGTTTGCCGGAGCGCGACATTCCGCTCGGCATCCTCGCCGCTACTGCGCGGCCAGCAACGGCACGTCGTGAGCGATTTCGCTCGGCTTGAAGCTGCTGCCGATGTAGACGGTCTTCAGCTCGCCCGACGCGGTGATCCCGTAGACGAGCGCCGAGTGGTTGATGATGTCCGGATCTTCCGCGTCCCGTTCGGAGCCAACCCCCCACCTCTGCCAAACCTGTCCGAGTTCCCTTGCCGAGCCGATCAGGTACTGCATGCGACCTGTCATCTCATGCACCTTCAGGAACGCAGCGACCGTCTTCGGCGTATCGCCACGGGGATCGACGGACACCGCGATGATCTGCGCTTTGGACGCCGTCCTCGGGCCCATCAGGTTCTGTGCGACCCGCAGGTTGGCGACGATCAGCGGGCAGATGTCCGGACAGTGGTCGTAGATGAAGGTCACCAACAGCGCCTTGCCTCGATACTGGGAGATGTTCACCCGCTGACCCAGATAGTTACCTAGCGACAGCGACGGCGCGGACTTCGGGGGCGAGAGTTCGTTGCCGAGGAAGCTCGCGGACTTGGCGCTGTGCGTGCCCTCCGCCAGCGGCTGGGAGTTGTGTCCGGTGCTCTGGAGCAACAGCGCAAACCCGCCCGCGATCACGACGATCGCGATCAGCGGCAGGATCATGCGGCGATCGAGGCCCTTGCGCTCAGGCGCTGGTGTCATCCTCGCGAATCTACCACTGCTCAGCGCGAGATCCCGCGGTTGGGGATCACCTGAAAGGACCCCGTGACCGATATGATCCGCCGTCGTGGCCGTGTCCCACATCCTGGTCGAAGGCGCCCTGTACCTGCTGCCGGCGCTGCTGCTGGCCGCGGCGCTCCTCGCCCGGCGACCCGGTGAGCGTCTGATCGTCGCGCTGCACCGCCGTTGCGCCCTGCGGGCCCGTAAGGCCGGATCTGTCGCTACACCCGGACTGCGGCTCGCGCATCCCACCGAGCATTCCTTTCCCCGCGGCGGCCGTCTGATCGCCGCTGCGCTCGCCGGCCGCGCGCCGCCGGCAGCCCGGGCTGCAGCTCACTGCTCCTAGAGACCACAAACTCGCCCCGGGCCCGTCGATCTTCGCGATCGTGCCTGGGCGATCGACACGTGGAAGGGAAGGACGATGAGATTTTCAATCACCCGCGGCGGCCTGCGGATCACGCTCGGCTTGATCTGGCTGCTGGACGGGGCACTGCAGTTCCAGTCGTTCATGTACTCGAAAGGCTTTCTCAAGGAAGTGATCGAACCGAGCGCCGAAGGACAGTCATCTTGGATCGGGCACCCGATCCTCTCGGCGGCGCACTTCGCGGGCCACAACCTGACTCTGTGGAATACGTTGTTCGCGCTCGTGCAGGTGGGTATCGGATTGGGTTTGCTGTTCCGGCGCACGGCTCGTCCGGCGCTGATCGTCTCGTTCGCTTGGGCCTTCGTGGTCTGGTGGTTCGGCGAGGGCTTCGGGATGATCCCAATGGGCATGGCCTCGCCGCTTACGGGCGCCCCCGGGGCCGTGCTGCTCTATGGGCTGATCGGCCTGCTTGTGTGGCCTACCGAGGAGGCGGAACGCGATGGCGCCTCCGCCGGCGCCGGCCTGATCGGCGAACGGGGCGGGCTGATCGTGTGGTCGCTGCTGTGGGCTGGCGCTACTGCGTTGTGGTGCCTGTCGGTCAATCGCACGGCCGGTGCCACCAGCGAAGCGCTGAAGGCGGCGTCTGGCAATTCGATGCACTGGCTGGCGAATGTGCAGGGCTCGCTGGCTGCCAGCAGCGCCGGGCACGGTGAGGCGATCGCAGTCGTGCTGGCGATCCTCTCGCTGGTGATCGCGGTAGGTGTGTGGACACGGTTGCGCAGCGAGGCACTGCTGCTCGGGGCGCTGCTCTCGATCGCCTACTGGGCGCTCGGACAGAGCCTCGGTGGATTGACGACCGGTAAGGCCACCGATCCCAATGCCGGCCCGTTGTTCGTGCTGCTTGCGCTCGCGCTGCTGCCCTGGCGGCACGTGAGCGAAGGCGCCGTGGGGCGGTCCTCGACGCTGAGCGTGCCGCGGTCCGGACCCCTGGCAGGACGCTCGACCGTACGGATGGCGGCGAGCAAGATCACCCGAGAAGCTTTCGACAAAGGAGAGAAACGAATGCAAAGTTGCCACAGGAGCATGAAGTTGCAAGGTGGACCCCGATGGGCTGTGCTCGGAGCGCTGCTCGCGATCGTGGCGCTAGCGGTGAGCGGCTGCGGTGGCTCCAGCGGTGAAAAGACCGAAGCGACCGTCGTCTTCAAACCGATGGCCGTATGGGATGCGTCGCAGACGGCAAAGACCCAGACCAGCCCGATGAAGGGCATGAGCGACAGCGAGATGAAAGAAATGCAGTCGACCGCGAAGGCCGCCGAAGGTATGCCCTTCCTACCTAGTACCGCCTCGGGTGAAGGTCACTTCGAACAGGTCGGCGACCACCTCACCGGATGGCGGCGGATCACCGGCCTGGTCCCGTACAGCCGCCACGCCAACCACCTGCACGGCCCGGATGGCGCGTGCAGCCCTGAGAGCAAACAGGTCTCGAACATGGCCGTCGTGCTGCCCGACCTGGTGGCGAACGGCAAAGGCGAAGCGTACGGAACGGTCAACCTGGTTGTCCACCAGCGCGTGATCGGTCCGGGCTACTTCATGGTCGTTCACGCGAAACCAACGCCGGCCAGCCAGCTGAACCAGATCGGCTCGGCTCCGGCGTCGATGGCGTTCATGCAGGCGATGTCGAACGACCCGGCGATCCTCTGCGGCGACGTCACGGTCAAGAGCTGAGGATGAGCGCTCGCCGGGCACGCCCGCCATTTGGATTGGCGTGCCTGGCGGCGCTGCTGACCGCGCTGCTGCTACCGGCATCGGCGTCGGCCCACGGGATCGTGGGTCGCGCCGACCTGCCGATCCCGGCCTGGCTGTTCGCCTGGGCGGCGACGGGGGTGATGGTGATCTCGTTTCTGGCGCTGTGGAGCCTGTGGTCGGAGCCCCGGCTGCAGCGCCCTGAGGGCAGAGTGCTGCTGCGGATCCCGCGGCTGCTCGAATGGCTGTGCGGCCTCGTCGGCGTCGCCCTGTTTGCGATCGTTGCCTACGCGGGTCTGGCGGGAGAACAGAACTTCACCTCAAACCTCGCCCCCACCTTCATCTACGTGATCTTCTGGGTCGGCATCCCGATCGCGAGCGCTTTTGTCGGGGACATCTTCCGCGCGTTCAGTCCATGGCGCGCGCTAGGACGACTGACCGGCTGGCTTCTGCAGGGAGCGGGCTACCGGCGCGGGCCCCTGCTCGACTCCTATCCCGCGTGGTTGGGGCGCTGGCCGGCCGCGGCGACGCTGCTCGCCTTCGCGTGGCTGGAGCTCGTCTACCCGAGCAAGGACGACCCGCGGCTGCTCGCGATCCTGCTGCTCGCCTACGGCGGCGCGCAACTGGCGGGGATGGCAGCCTTCGGCGTGGAGGCGTGGAGCGAGCGAGCCGACGGGTTCGGTGTGTACTTCGGGCTGATCGCACGCCTCTCGCCCCTCTCCTGGCGCAACCGAGAGCTTCGTCTACGCATGCCGCTGTCCGGACTCGGCGACCTCGAGCTGTGGCCCGGCACCGCGGCCGTCATCTTCGTGCTGATCGGCTCGACGAGCTTCGACGGCTTCTCCAACGGCGAGGTCTGGTATCAGCTCGCGCCGTCGCTGGAGTCCGACCTCGGACGTCTCGGCGTGAGCGCGATCGGCGCCTTCGAGATCGTCGGAACGATCGGCCTGATCTTTTGCGTCGCCTTCGTCGCGGGCCTCTACAACCTCGGCATCTATGGCATGCGCAGCGCGTTGCGCGACGTAGCCGTCGAGGACCATCGCGCACTATCGCGGACGTTTCTGCACACGCTCGTCCCGATCGCCTTCGGCTACATGCTCGCCCACTACTTCTCTCTGCTGGTGCTCGACGGGCAGGCGATCGGCTATCTCGTCTCCGATCCGCTCGGCCGCGGCAACGACCTATTCGGGACATCGAACTTCCTGATCAACTACAACCTGATCTCCTTCGCGGCGATCTGGTATGTGCAGATCGCCGCGATCGTCACCGGCCACGTCAGCGGCCTGATCCTCTCTCACGAGCGCGGCCTGATCGAGTTCAAGTCCCCCGAAGCCGCCGTCCGCTCGCAGTACTGGATGCTCGCGATCATGGTCGCCTTCACCTGCCTGGCGCTATGGATCCTCTCGGCCGTGACCACCACGACCGGGTGAGCCGCCGCCGGCTTGACCTGACGTGCCTCTCGCCGTCAGTCGCCGGGCTCTACGCCGTGGGCGTGATCGGCGGCGGGTCTTGACGGCGGCGGTCCATCCGCCGGGTGCTCCACCAACCCCAACCGCCAACCGCAACGACCGGCGCGACGTACAGTGCCGAGAGGTACCAGTGCATCAAGCAGGCGAGCGTGCTCATTCGAGCGCAAGCTACCATGCCTCCCGGCCTGAGTACCGGTCTAAGGCAGCAGCTTTCCCGGGTTCATGATCCCGGCCGGGTCGAGCTCGGCCTTCAGCGCGCGTAGGGCGGCCACGCCCTCGCGTCCGACCTCGTCCTCGAGCCATGGCGCGTGGTCGCGCCCAACCGCGTGGTGGTGGGTGATCGTGCCGCCGCCTCGCACGATCGCCTCACTCGCCGCTCGCTTGACCGTGCGCCACTGCTCGAGCTCCGCGCCCTCGCGCTGGCGAGCAATGAACGTGAAGTACAGCGACGCGCCGGTCTCGTAGAGGTGCGAGACGTGGCACATCACGAGCCCCGGCGTCCCCTCGGCGCTCAGCGCGTCGGCGATTGCTGTCGCAACCGCGCGGTGCAGCGTCCGCAGGTTCGACCAGCGCGTCGCGGTCTCGAGCGTCTCGACCATCACGCCCTGCGTCAGCAGCTCGTCGCGCAGATACGGCGCCGAGAACCGTCCCTTGCGCCATGCCTCCCCGGGCGAGCGCCCGACCGCCAGGCCACCGCCACGACGGGCCAGATCCAGTGCGCGCTTGCGCCGCGCGGCGACATCCTGCGCCTCGCCCTCGAAACCCAGGATCGCCAGGCAACCCCCCTCGTACCCGCGCAAGCCGATATAGGCACGACCGAGACGTCCCTTCACACCGCCTGTCCCCGCCAGCGCGAGCGACATCCGCGTCTCGGCCTCGTCGGACAGCCTCGCCACGTCGGGGCACGCGCGCTGCTGGGCCAGCTGGCGCAGGGTCTCTACGCCCGCGGCGAAGTCCGCGAAGAACACGCCCTCGTACACCCGCTCCCGCGGCGCCGGTCGCACGCGCAGCGTCAGCTCGTCGATCACGCCCAGCGTTCCCTCCGAGCCGACCAGCAGCCTGCGCAGCTCCGGGCCCGCGGCGCTGGCGGGGACGGCGGCCAGCTCGATCTCGCCCTTGGGCGCGGAGAAGCGCAGCCCGAGCACCATCTGCTCGATCCGGCCGTAGCCGCTCGATGCCTGTCCGGCGGAGCGCGTCGCCGCGCAGCCCCCCAGCGAGACGTACTCATAAGACTGCGGGAAGTGCCCCAGCGTGAATCCACTCTCCTCGAGCGCCCGCTCCAGCGGCGGCGCACGAATGCCAGCTTGCACGGTGACAATTCGCGAGGAGCGGTCAAGCTCCAGCACCGCATCCATACGTCCCATGTCCAGCGCCACCACGGCGGCGTGCCCGCCCCGCAGGGGAGCGACCCCACCGACCACGCTCGTGCCACCACCCCACGGCACGACCGCCACGGAGGCCCGTGCGCAAAGATCGAGCACGGCCTGCAGTTGCTCGCGATCGGCAGGTCGAATGACCGCATCGGGCGCTCCCTCCGGTTGCCCGGCGCGGAGCCTCACCAGATCGGGGTAGCCCTTGCCGGCGGAGTGCAGGACCCGTTCGCCGTGATCGTCGCGCATATCCTTGCCACCGACGATCTCGCGCAACGTCGCCGCCGCCCGATCGGAGAGAGCCGACGGCGCAAGGTGCACCGCCCCAAGCGCGACCGGAGGGCGCGGGCGCGGCGCGACGCCAACCGTCTCGCGCAGGAACTGGAGCGCATGCGCTCCCAGTGCCTGCGGGTGAGCGGGATCCCCCCAACCCCACCAGCGCATCGTCGGTGGGCTATCCCGTGACGCGACGGACGGCCGCGTCACATCAGCCACCGATTCGCTCCAGGCCGTTGAGCGCCTCCTCGAGCGTGGCGCGCGCGGCGCGGCGCACCATGTAGCCACCGAAGCGAGAGACTCCGTTGAGGGCTTGGCGCAACTCGATCGTCACCTCCGTCGCCTGTACGGAGCCCGCTTGGAGCCGGACCTCTGTCTCGGCGGACTTCAGAACGCGCGCGAACGGCGATCCCTCGAGGAGCTGGGCCCATGTCAGCGAGTGGGCGGCACCATCGCAGGCGACGATCTTGAAATCGGCGCGCACGAGTTTGCCCTTGCGCGTCTTCATTACCTCGGTGAACGCACCGTCCTCTACATCCTCGACGCGTGTCACGCGCGGCCACCAGCGCGGCAGGTGATGAGGATCGCTGATCATCTCCCACAGCTCCTCGATGGGCATCGCGATCGTGCGGGTGCGGCTCGCGTCGGGCATCGCCGCCGGATCTTCTCAGGCCGCCACTGGCCCTGACGCCCGAGGACCAAGCAGATCAAGATCGAAAGGGCCCGCCCGCCCCGCGAAGTGTGCTCTGCACACGAGCGACCGAGGACGCAGACCGCAGCCGGGAGACACGCGCCTTCGGCGCGAATCCCCGTTTCGGCCAGCGCCGGTCATCGGGCGTCAGCCGGCGATCTTGCGCAGGTCGCGGACGAGCAGGAGATGCTTCAAGTGAGTGGCCACGGCGGCGAGGTTCTCCAGCGCCTCGAGCGCCTCTTTGCGCCGCTGCGGGTTGCGCGAGCGCAGCGCAGGAGCGAGGATCTGCTGGAGCAGGTTCGCCTCGCGGTCGGCCGAGGAGCGGAACACCCGCAGGTTGCGCCCGCCCACGCCGTAGCGCGCGAGCTCGGCCACGGCGCCGATGATCTCTCGCTCGGTCTCGTCGAAGTAACGCACGCCGCTGCGCTGCTCGCCCTTGACCACGCCGTACT
>Ga0302326_10006262_pt1 | contig 26731 bp, 19 predicted proteins | sample Palsa_T0_3_FD_202264 | JGI IMG/M metagenome (GOLD analysis project Ga0302326, IMG submission 202264) | Peat permafrost microbial communities from Stordalen Mire near Abisko, Sweden - Palsa_T0_3 | ecosystem: Environmental > Terrestrial > Soil > Palsa > Peat permafrost | place: Sweden: Abisko... | reverse complement strand
CGCGCTCGACCACCAGCGCGCCGCGGCGTCGCCGACCACGTCGAACGAACCGGGCCGAAACGTGACGAGATTCTGCATCACCTCGCTGGTCGTGTCGAGCGACAACCCGTCGACAGCGTGGGACGGATCGAGCACGACGGCGTCCCCCACCCGCGCCATGGAGAGCGCCGGCCCGCCCGCGGGCGGCGCGTTGCCGCCGCAGGCGCTCAGCCCGACGCCCAGTGCGAGCGCACCCGCGCACGCGAGCCCGCGCACGGCGCGCCAACCCGCGCTCAACGGCTGCGGATGGTGAATGACCACCGCCGCGTCTGCGGGTTGCCGGCGTTGTCCGCGATCGTCACGCTGACGTTGACGGGGCCGTCGGCCAGCGGCGCGCCGGCGGTGTAGGTGATGAACTGGTCGGTGCGCGTCGACGACGCCGTGACGTCGAGCCCGTTGACTTCGATGCGCACCTTCGACACGTCGATCCCGACGTCGGTCGGCGAGCGATACGTCGCGTAGATCGACGGCTTGTTGTTGTTGACCACCTGGCCGTTGGACGGCGCGATGTCGACGATCTGCGGCGGCGTGGTCGTCACGGCGACGAGCTGCGCCGCTTCGGCGCGCGGCGCTTCGACCGTTCCGACCGTGAGGTGGCCGTAGACGGTCGTGCGGCTGAAGTTCACGTCGGGCGGCACGGTGTAGCGCGTGGTGTACGTGCCGGGCTCGGTCTCAGAGAGCGCGATCCCGGTCAGGTACGAGCCGATGTCGAACGTCGCGTGGCCACCCGGCGTGCCGTGCAGCGTGACGGTGAACGACTGTCCCGCGCGCAGCGGCCCAGGCGCGGCCACCGAGACGTCGGTGATCTGCGCCACGCCGGCCGGTTCGGGCGTCGACGGCACGATGCGCGCGACGATGATCTGGCGCTTCTCGCTGGTATCGGGGTTCAGCCGCACGGTGACGTTGTCGCCGACCTTGAGGTCGGCCAGCGTCGCCGGCTGGCTGTTGAGCGTGATCTCGGTGCTCTTGTCGGGCGTGACGACGTAGCCGCTCTGCAGGACGAACGCGCTGGCCGACACGGCGGCGATCGTTCCGGCCCGCGATGCGTAGCGGGCGACGATCTGATCGACGCGCCCGTCGCGACGCAGGATGATGCTGACCGCGTCGCCGACGTGCAGGTCGTGCAGCGTCGCGGGCGTGTCCGTGCGCGTCACGACGTCCTGGACGATCACCTGCGCGTCGGAGGTGATCGCGATCGTTCGGGCCGAGCCCGCCCAGGTGAGCGTGATCGACTCGGGGACCGAGTCCAGGTCGAGCGCGCTGACCGTGCCGACGATCTGCGTCGAGCCGCTCGACGTGCGCCGTTCGAGCCCGAGCGTGCGCCCGACGACCGACGAGATCACCTCGACCCGCGCCGCCTTGGAGTCGTACGAGGCCTGCGCACCCAGCGAGTCGGCGACGAAACGCAGCGTGACGTACGTCGCGCCGTCGATCTCGGTTGCCGGCGCGTCCATCACGATCGTTCGCGCGTCGACGGTGGCGCGGCTCGAGCCGACGGTGATCGTAATGCGTTTGGCGGGTGCCGACGCGACGATCGTGTTGCCCTCGCGCGAGATCCCGATCCCCAGCGCGCTGTAGATCCGTACGACCGGCACCATCACGCGATCGGCCTGGATGCGCGGCGCGGGATCGCGCGCCAGCTCTTCGCCGTTGACGACGATCGTGATCGGCCGCGCGGGCGCTTCATCCTTCTTCGGCGGCGGTGCGGCCCAAGCCGGCCCGAGCCAGGCCGCGGCGCACAGTACCGCGAGCGCCGCGGACGCGAGCTTCAGCCGTGTCATCTCAGGGACATACCACCTCGCGATAGACGGCGGCCGTCGATGCCGCGAACCGATCCCAGGTATACGCCCGCAGCGTGACTGCGCCCTCGGCGGCCTGCGCGCGCGCGGCCGACGGATCGCGAAGGACGGCGTCGATCAGCGACGCGAGCGCGGTGACGTCGCCGGGCGCAAACGTCCGCACGAACGGCAGCGCGACCGCGGGCACGGCGGCGGTCGAGGCGAGCACCGGCGTGCCCGCGACGGCGGCCTCGAGCACGGGAATACCGAAGCCCTCCGCCGTCGACGGCTGCACGTAGGCCAGCGCCCCGCGATAGCGCCGCGCGAGCGTCGCGTCGTCGAGCTCACCCAAGAACGCGATCGCGCCGCGCTCGCGCGCGTAGTGCCGCCGCGCGTCGGGCTCGTCCGGTCCGGTCAGCACGAGGTCGAGCGCGAGCTGCGGCGGGAGCGCGGCCCACGCCGCGTACAGCGTGGTCAAATCTTTGTGCGGCCGATGGTTGCCGGCATAGAACAGATACGGCCGTTCGGCGGACCACGGCGCCGCGCCGGGGATCGCGTCGCCGTAACCGAGCGGCACGACGCGAATCCGGTCGCGCGCGATCCGCAACAACGCGACGCAGTCGTCGGCGACGCGCGGGTCGCTCACCAGCACGCGCGCGGCGCCGCGGTAGAGCGGTCCGGCGACGAATCGCCAATACGCGGCGGTGGCGCGCGAGAACGACGACGGGAAGCGCAAGTGGATCAGGTCGTGCACCATCGCGACGTAGGGACGCGGCACGAGCGGCACGGCGTCGAGATACGGCAAGTGCACGAGCTGCGGCCGCGCGGCGCGCAGCGCGAACGGCTGCAGCGGCGGCGGCGCGCCGACCGAGATCAGGTCGACGTCGGGGGCGACGCGGCCCAGGCGTTCGGCCAGCGCGCGCGCGTAGGCGCGCATCCCCGCCGACGCGCGCGGCGTGGCGTGCGCGGCCAGCGCGACGCGGATCATTTCTACTTCAACTTTCGGGGACCGCCGAAGGCGGTCAGCGGGTTCGCCGACGGCGAACCCACCAGGAGCTCGCGGTACACGTCGGCGGTCGCGCGAACCGTACGCTCCCAGGTGAGATGCGCCGTTCGCGTCCGGGCCAGCTGCGTCTCGCTCGCGAAGGCGTCCGGCTGCTCGAGCACGCGCACCAACAGCGCGCGCAGCGCCGCGACGTCGCCGGCCGGATAGCGGTGCACGTAGGGCGCCAGGACCGACGGTACGGCCGGCTCGGCCGCGACCACCGGCGTTCCCGCCTGCAGCGCCTCGAGCAGCGGCAGCCCGAACCCTTCGCGCAGTGCGGGATGGACGTAGGCCAGCGCGCCACGGTGCAAGCGCCAGATCTCGTCGCGGCTGCAGTCGCCGGTGAACGCCAGCTCGCCGCGTGGATGCCGCACGCCACGCAGCGACGGCTCGTCGTCGCCGGTGAGCACGAGATCGACCGCGTCGCCGGCGGGCAGCGACGCCCACGCCGCCACCAGCGTCGCCAGGTCTTTGTGCGGCCGGTGGTTGCCGGCGTACAGCAGATACGGGCGCGACCGAACCAGCGGCGCGGGAAGCGGGTCGGGGACGTCGATGCCCAGCGGGATGACGCGCACGCGCGCCGGGTCGACGCCGGCGTAGCGCACCAACAGCGGCACCGTCGCGTCGTCGTCGGTGATCACCGCGCGCGCGCCGCGCAGCACCGGCGAGACAACGTAACGCCAATAGGCCGGCACCTTGCGCTTGGCGTACTGCGGAAACTCCAAGTCGATCAGGTCGTGCACCGTCACGAGGTACGGCACCGGGACGATGCGCGGCACGTACGGCGTGGGAAAGTGGGCCAAGCGCGCGCGCAGCCGCAGCAGCGCGAAAGGAAGTCCGACCTGCTCGGCCAGGTCGAAGTTGTCGCCCGCGCCGATCTCGGCCCGCCGGAGGTCGGGCGCGACGCGCGGCAGCAGGCGGCGCAGCGCGCGCACGTACGCGAGCATCCCGGCCGACGTGTGAGAGGTCTCGCGAACGTCGAGCGCGACGTCGGGGTGTCCGGTCACGCCCGGCGAAGCGCTTTGGCGCGCACGACGACGCGATACCGTGCGCTCTGCCACGCGACGAAGATCCCGCGCCAGCCGTCACGCCAGCCGCCGTAACGCAAGATCGACCAGGCGAAGCGCAGCGGCATCATGGCCAGCGACCGCAGGAAGGCGCGCGTCGAAGGCTCGAGCGCCGCCGCTTCGACGGTGGTATAGCGGTCGAACTTCGCGCGGTACGACGCGATGGTGGGGTACGAGTCGTGGACGATCGCGCCCGGCAGGTCCGCCACGGGACCGTCGACGGTCCAACTCTCGTGCAGGTCGGCGCCCATCGCGTTGAACGCGACGCGCGCGCGATCGGTGCGAAACAGCCGCAGCAGCCGTTCGTTGGACCAGCCGCCCGCGTGAACCGGCCGGCCGCACAACATCGTGATGCGGCGCAGACGATACCCGGAGACAGCCTGTCCTGAGCCTGTCGAAGGATCTGCGCCGGCGATCGCGTCGCGCAGCGTTTCGTCGAGCAGCTCGTCGGCGTCCAGCATCAAGGTCCAGGTTGTGGCGACGCGGCCCAGCGCGTAGCGCCGCGCGTTCACGAAGCCGGCCCAGCGACGCGTCTCTACCTCGGCGCCGTGTGCGCGCGCGATCGCGACCGTCTCGTCACGCGACCCCGCGTCGAGCACGAACACGTGCGCGCCGCGCGGCAGGCAGGACAACAGCTTCTCGAGCCGCGCCGCCTCGTCGAGCGCGAGAACGACGACCGTGACGTCGGCGGCGTTCAGCGACGGACGAGCGCGGCGTCGCCGGCGCCGGCAGCGGCGCGCGCGCGCGACCGCTCCACCGCGGCTCCGATCCAATCGCGGTACAGCGGTGACGGACGGTTCGGACGGCTCTTGTACTCGGGGTGCGCCTGCGTTCCGACGAACCAGGGATGGATGCTTTGGGGCAGCTCGATGACCTCGACCAGCGAGGTGCGTCCCAGCGGATGGTGACCGCAGAACACCATGCGGTGCTCTTCGAACAGCGCCTTGTACTTGTTGTTGAACTCGTAACGGTGGCGGTGGCGTTCGCTGATCTGCGTGCTGCCGTACGCGCGTGCCGCGATCGATCCGTCCTCGAGCGTGCAGTCGTAGGCGCCCAGCCGCATCGTCCCACCCTTGAGGTCGAGATTGCGCTGCTCGGGGATGAAGTCGATCACCGGATCGGGGGTCGTCTCGTCGACCTCGGTGGTCATCGCTTCGGGCAGCCCGCAGACGTTGCGGGCGAACTCGATGCAGGCCAGCTGCATGCCGAAGCAGATCCCCAAGAACGGGATCTTGCGCTCGCGCACGTACTGGATCGCCAACAGCTTGCCTTTGACGCCGCGCGCGCCGAAACCGGGCGCGACCAGCACGCCGTCGACGTCGCCCAGCGCTCCGACCCCCTCGACCTCGATGCGCTCGGAGTCGACCCGGACGACGTCCACGGCCACGTCGTGGTGGACACCGGCGTGGGCCATCGCCTCGCTGATCGAGATGTAGGCGTCCTTGAGCTCGACGTACTTTCCGACCAGCGCCACCTTGACGCGGCCGGTCGGGTGCTGGATGCGCTCGGCGATGGCGCTCCACTCCTCGAGCTGCGGCGCGCGCGTCTGCAAGCGCAGCTTGCGAACGGCGATGTCAGCCAGGCCCTCGGCCTCGAGGTTGAGCGGCACTTGATAGATCGTCGCGGCATCGCTGTTCTGCACGACGCTGCTCTCGCCGACGTCGCAGAACAGCGCGATCTTCTCCTTGAGCTCGACCGGGATCGGGCGCGAGCTGCCGGTGCGCAGCACGATCGCGTCGGGCGTGATCCCGATCGCGCGCAGCTCGCGCACGGAGTGCTGCGTCGGCTTGGTCTTGAGCTCGTCGGCCGCGCCGAGGTGCGGCAGCAGCGTCAGGTGGACGAACATCACGTTCTCTTCGCCCACCAGATGACGCACTTGACGGATCGCTTCGAGGAACGGCAGCGACTCGATGTCGCCGACCGTGCCGCCGACCTCGACGATGCACACGTCGGCGCCGCTGCGTTCGGCGACGCGCGTGACGTGCGCTTTGATCTCGTTGGTGATGTGCGGGATCACTTGAACGGTCGCGCCGAGATAGTCGCCGCGCCGTTCTTTCTCGATCACCGACTTGTAGATCTGGCCCGTCGTCACGTTGTTGTCGCGGGTGAGCGCCTCGTCGATGAAACGCTCGTAGTGGCCCAGATCGAGATCGGTCTCGGCGCCGTCCTCGGTGACGAACACCTCGCCGTGCTGGTACGGGTTCATGGTCCCCGCATCGACGTTGATGTACGGGTCCAGCTTCTGGATCGAGACCGAGACCCCACGGCTCTTCAACAGCCGGCCGAGCGATGCGGCCGTGATCCCCTTGCCAAGCGAACTGACGACCCCGCCGGTAAAGAAAATGAACTTGGCCATGTGGGAATGCTTCGCTTCTCCACGGGCCCCGCCCGGACCCGCCGCGGCAGGGCGCTCGGCGGCTCCCCGGAGGCGGTCGAACGCTGCGGCGGCGACCGCGCACCGTTACCGCGATCGAGGATAGTACTCTCGCAGGGCTGGGGCCAGCCGTCGGCCCGTGCAGCCGCGCGCCGAGGAGAACGGTTCTGGAACGCACACACTGGATCAGCCAAGCGGCCTACGTCGGCCTCGTGACGATCCTCGTCGGCCTGATGGGCTTCGCGATCGGCGGCGCCTACGTGTCGCGATCGGCTGCCCGCAGCGTGAACGACATCATCCACCAGGTGCGATATTTCGTCGACGCTCAGTTCTGGGTGGCGACCGAGGAATCGCTCGAACGGGAGTACCGGCTCGAGCCCAGCCCCATGGTCCGGACCCGGTTTCGCCGAGCCGAGCTGCACGTCGAGGACGATCTCGTCCGCTCGCCCCCGTCCCCGGCGATCGCGGAGATCCTGCGCGCCGAGTTGCGTTACGACGCCGCGGTCGGTCGCGTGTTCGCCGCGATCGACGCGCACGATCCCGGCCGCGCGCGCACCATCTACGATCGCGACTCGGCCCCCGCCTACGTGGCGGTCGAAGGCGGCATCGACGCCCAAGCGGCCATCGCGCGTCGTCGCACCGATGCCGCTCTGCGGTCCCTGCAAGACACCGCGGGCACGATCCTGACCCTCAACGCGTTGCTTATGGCCATCGGGCTCGGGCTGTTGGCCATCGTGCTCGGCGTTCTGCGCTATTACCGCCGATTGGTCGCCAACGCCATGAAGGCCGAGCTGCACCGGTTCAAGCAGGCGTCGCTCACCGACTACCTCACCGGCTTGGGAAACCACCGCGCGTATCAGGAAAGCGTCGCGCGCAGCGCCGGCGACCGTGCCGGCCCGGGATCGGCGGTCACCATCGCTTTGCTCGACGTCGACGAGCTCAAGGTTCTCAACGACCGCAACGGACACGTCGTCGGCGATCGACTGTTGGCATCGCTCGCGCAAGTTCTGCGCGCAGCCGATCTCAACTCCGTCCCCTACCGGCTCGGCGGCGACGAGTTCGCGCTGACCTTCGCCGGCATGTCGTCGGACGTCGCCAAAGTCCGTATGGAACTCGTGCGCGCCACCGTCGAAGCGCAGATGCAGGGCATGACGGTCAGCGTCGGCATCGCGACGACCTCACCGAGCGAACCGGACATCTTGGTGGCCCGCGAGCAAGCCGACGCGGCGCTCTACGAAGCGAAGCGGCGCGGGCGCAACTGCGTCGTGACGTTCGACGAGATCCGCGACGAGCAGTCGGTGTTTCTGCCGGCACGCGTCGAGCAGGTTCGCCGGCTGGTCGCCGATGCGACGATCGGCGTCGCCTTTCAGCCGATCTGGAGCATCGGAGGGCGCAGCATCATCGGGTACGAGGCCTTGGCCCGGCCCGGCGGGCCCGACCCGATCGACCCGCAAGACGCCTTCGACATCGCCGAACGCATCGGCAAGGCGCACGAGCTCGACCGCGTGTGCCGCACGGCGATCCTGGCCCGAGCCGCGGCTTTACCCGCGGACGCGCTGCTCTTCCTCAACGTCTCGCCGCAAACGCTCGATCACGGCGAGCTCACCGGCACGACCCTGGTCCATGCGGTCGAAGCGGCCGGACTGACGCCCGAGCGGGTCGTCCTCGAGATCACCGAACGGTCCGTCGCGCGCCTGGACGTCGTGGTTCGCGAAGCGGCTCGGCTGCGCGCGCTCGGTTTTCTGCTCGCCCTCGACGATGCGGGCTCGGGCAACTCGGGCTTGGAGATGCTCAGCAAGCTCGCCGTCGACTTCGTGAAGATCGACCGCGACGTCATCGTCCGTGCGCAAGCCGGCGCCGGCGGCCGCGGCGTGCTGGCCGGCATCATCGCGATCGCTCACGAGATGAACGCACAGATCGTCGCCGAGGGGATCGAGGATTCGGAGATGCTCGAGCTCGTCCGCAACGCCACGCGCTCCTCACCGGTCGACTGCTCGGTCCAAGGCTATTACCTGGGCCGGCCCCAGCCCGACTTCCTCGACGTGCACGAAGAAGAGATCTTTGCGCAGCGGCTCGCGGGCGAACTCGTCAGCCTGCGCTGATCGCCGATTGCGCCCGGGCGCGAGCCGGCTTCGACGCGCGGTCGGACGCTGCGCCCTTGGTGCGGCGCCGTTCCGGGCCGGACGCGATGAGCGCGCTGGCGGCCGCGGCCGCCATCGGCCGGGCGAACAGATAACCCTGGCCGTACTCGGCCGAAAGATCCCTGAGCGCCTCGAGCTCTTCGGTCGTTTCAACGCCTTCCGCGATCACGGCCAGCCGCAGGTTGTGGGCCAGCGCAACGATGGCGCGCACCATCTCCGCCCGAGCGTCATCGGTCTGCATTCCGGAGATGAACGAGCGGTCGATCTTGACCGCCGTCACCGGGAGCATGCGCAGATAGCTCAGCGACGAGTAGCCTGTCCCGAAATCATCGACGTGGATCTCGACCTGCAGCGCCCGCAGCGCGGTCAACACCGAAGCGACCGTTTCCGAGCGTTCCATCATCGTGCTCTCAGTGATCTCGAGGTTGAGCGAGCTCGGTGCGATCGCGGAGTCGGCCAGGACGCGCTGCACCCGCTCGCAGAGGTCGCTGTGGGTGAACTGCCGGGCCGACACGTTGACGCTCATCGTGAGCGGGCCGAGACCCCGCGTGTCGGCCTGCCAGGCGCGCAGCTGCGCGCAACCCGTCCGCAGCACCCATTGGTCGATCGGCACGATCAAACCGGTCTGCTCGGCCGTCGGTATGAACTCGGCCGGCTGCAAGATGCCGCGCGTCGGGTGCTTCCACCGGATCAGCGCCTCGAATCCGACGACGCGCAGATCGCCGAGCGCGACGATCGGCTGGTACTCCAGGAACAGCTCGTCGCGTTCGACGGCGTGCCGCAGGTCGCTCTCGACGGCATGGCGCGACATGACGTTGGCGCGCATCCGGTCGTCGAAGATGACGGTGTGGCCGCGACCGAGGGCCTTGGCCTCGTACATGGCGATGTCGGCATCGCGCAGGATGTCCTCGGAACGGTCGTACGCGTTGGTACCGAGCGCGACCCCGATGCTGGTGGTCGCGCGCGCCTCGTGCGTCTCAACATAGATCGGCGGTTCCATCGCGGCGTGGATGCGGTCGGTCAGCCCGATGATCTCTTTGGGCGAGGTGATCGAACTCACCAGGACGGTAAACTCGTCGCCGCCGATCCGCGCGACGACGTCCTCGGGCCGCACGCAGGCGCGCAGGCGTTGGCCGACCTGGGTGAGCAGTTGGTCGGCGAGGACGTGCCCGAACCCGTCGTTGATCGTCTTGAACTCGTCGAGATCGAGGAAGAACACCGCGAAGCTCGAGCCGGCATGGCGCTTCGTGTGCGCGATCGTGCGCTGCAGGTGCTCGACGAACAGCGCCCGATTCGGCAGACCCGTCAGCTCGTCGTAGAAGGCCTGCTTGCGCATCGTCTTCTCGGTCGCGCGGGACTCCGTCACGTCGTGGGCGGTGACCGAGAAGCCTTGCGCGACGCCGAGCGAACCGTCCTTGAGCAGCGTGATGCGCCGGCGCGCGATGAAACGGCTGCCGTCGCCGCGCAATTGCCAGCGCTCGTTCTCGACCTGGCCCAGCTCGGCGGCCCGCCGCAGCTCGACCTCGGGCAGGCCGCGGGCGGCGTCGCCCGAGGTGAACAGCTTCGAGAACGGCGCGCCGATGATCTCCGCGTGGCGGTACCGAAAGATCTGCTCGGCGCCGGAGTTCCACAGCGTGATCAATCCGTCGGGACTGATCGAGAACATCGCATAGTGATCGACGCTCTCGACGAGCAGCCGGAAGCGCTCCTCGCTCTGGCGCAGCGCGATCGCCGCCTCGTAGCGCTCGGTGCTGTCGCGCACGATCTTGGTGAACCCGTGACGGCGGCCATCACCGTCGACCAACGGCTGAACCGTATTGGTGCCCCAGAACCGCCTCCCGTCCTTGCGCATGTGCCAGCAGTCCCGATCGAGACGTCCCCGCTCGAGCGCGATGCGCATCTCGGCCGCCGGCAAGCCGGCGGCTCGGTCCTCGACCGTGAAGATCAGCCCGAAGTCGGCACCGATGATCTCATTGCGCGTGTACCCGAAAGCATGCTCCGCCCCGGGATTCCAGGTCGCGATACGGCCGTCGGAGGTGGTCGTGAAGATGGCGAATTCGGTCACGCTGTCGCAGACGAAGCGTGAAAGCGCTTCGGCTTCGTCCCGCGAAGGCAGGGCGGCCGTCGAAACCGCGATCGACCGGCCTTTGCCGCGGGTCGTCACCATCGCACCTCAACAAAACGCACGCCGTCATAGTACCGCACGCATACCCCGGAACCGCGTCCAAAATTGCACACATCGTCCCCGATTGTTCGGCCGCGAGCGCTAGCGCGGAAGCGTTTGCAGAAAATAGTGCAGCTGACTCGCTTCGCTCAAGTCACCGATGAGCCGCCGCGCGCAGGACGGCGCCACCAGCGTAGGCGTCACGAGCACGCGGTTGTCCAGCGCCCGTTCCGGGAACTCGAACACGTTGACGATCTCGAAGTCGAAGTGCCCGGTTGCGTACCTCTCGAGCGCAGTCTGCACGCTGCTCTGTGCCGTGATGGAGCTTGGATTGTCGCCCGCCACGAACAAGTACAGCGGCAAGCCGGGCGCGGCGCCCGGGGCGGCATCCATCACAGGTCCACCTCCGCGACCACGCCGAGAATGTCGTCCGGGTCGCCGAAGCGCGACAGCCGCACCGCCGCCGCGTCGGCGCTTCGCACGTTGCCGCGCACCGCCGTTCGCTTCACCAGCGCGGCCCGGTGCTCGTCGATCTGCGCGAGCCGGCGCCGGAACTCGGCAACGCTCTGGCTCAACGTCGCCCGCTCTTCGTCGAGCGTTCGCAGCTCGACCCGGCGCTGTTCCTCGTCCTGCTCGCTCTCGATGAGGACCTCTTGCTCGCGCCGCAGGCGCGCGGTACCCAGCAGCACGTTTCCGCCGCTGGCGTAGACGTCGGCCAGCGCGACGCCTTCGTTGCTCAAGAGCACCTCGCGCATCTGATTCGAATGCGCGGTGCCGCGCGCCTTGACGACCGTGAGCGTTCGGTTGCGCTCGCCGTACTGCGCGGCGTAGCTGAGGTGGATCCACGTGTCGGCGACCGCCGAGACGCGCATCGCCGTGCTCTCGGCCTCACCCTCTCGCGATTCCGAAACGGCGGTGAAGATCGCGGTGATGCTGCGCGCTTTGAACAGCACGACGAGCCGTTCGGTGACGATCTCGGCCATCTCCAAGCCGCCGGACTTGGTCAGCGACGAGATCGGATCGATCACCACGCGGGTCGGCAGGTGTTCGTCGATGAGCGCCTCGATCGCGAGCGAATGCTCGTCGCCGATCACGGCGCCGGCGGCGAACGACTCGGCGCGCAGCAGACCCGAGTCTTTGTAGGGTTGGAGATCGATGCCGACCGACTGCGCGTCGAAGATCATCTGCTCGGCGGGCTCGTCGAAGCCGACGAACAGCACCCGCTCGCCGGCCTCGCAGCCGGCCCACAGAAACTTGGCGCCGAAGGTCGTCTTCGCCGTCCCGGGCAGGCCCGAGATCAGCGTCGTCGTGCCCGTGCGGTAACCGCCCTCGAGCATGCGATCCAACCGCTCGACGCCGGTCGACAGCCGGGTCTCCAGCGACTTCGTCCGTCCGATCCGGGTGCGAACCGGCAGGCTCAGCACCTTTAGGCCGTCGCTCGAGATCGTATAGGGATGGTCGCCGGCCAGGAAGCCCGAGCCGCGCAGCTTGACGACGCGCAGCGTTCTGCGCAGCAGCTCGCCCACCATCGTCGCGCGCAGCTGCAACACGCCGTCGGCGGCAAAATCGGTGAACCCGAAGCGCGGCGGGATCCCGGCGACGCCCTCGTCGGACTTCATCGTGAGCAACGCGGTGAGGCCCGACTCTTGCAGCCAGGTCAGTACGCGCAAGATCTCGCGACGGCGGTTCCCGTCGTTCTTGCCCAGCGAGAACACGGCGTCGAGGCCGTCGAGCGCGAGCCGCTTGATGCCGAGCTTCACCACCAGCGACTTGATGATCGCGATGAGCCCGCCGAGATCGAACGCTCCGCTCTCGATCGCATCCTCCGGCAGGCGGCCGTCGACGATGTGCACGCTCTTGCCCAAGACGTCGTCGAGCGACAGTGACATGCCGCGAAAGTTGAGCTGCAGCGCGCTGGGGGACTCCTCGAACGAGATCATGAGTCCGGGCTCGTCGTGGTCCGTCGCCCCGGTGACGAGGAACTGCAGCGCCAGCACGGTCTTGCCGCAGCCCGGGCCGCCGGCGACGACGGTCGTCCGGCCGGCCGGAAACCCACCGCACAGTACTGCGTCGAGGCCCGCTACGCCCGTTGCGCTGGTCAACATGAGGGGTGCCCCTTCGGTGCGCAGGTTCGCCGGCGCGTCATACGACGATCGCTTGATCGTGAAGTGAGGTGAGCAAATCGACGAACTCGATCGGGCGAGAGACCAGGAAGCCCTGGCCGGACGTGCACCCGTGCTGCAACAGCCAGCTCGCCTGTCGTTCCGTCTCGATCCCTTCGGCCAGCGTCGCCAAACCGAAGCGCTCGGACATGCGCAGCAGCATCTCGCACAGCGCCTCGTCCTTGTCATCGCCCGGCAATCCGTCGACGAACGACTTGTCGATCTTGATCAAGTCGACCGCCAACCGCTTGAGGTAGGACAGCGACGAATAGCCGGTTCCGAAATCGTCGATCGCCACCTGAAGGCCCCAGTTTCGGAACAGCGTCAGCGTATGCATCGATCGCTCGACGTTCTGCATCGCAGCGCTCTCGGTGAGCTCCATCCCCAGCTTGGCCGCCAATTCCGGGTGCGCGCCCAGCGTCTCACGGATCAGCCCGATGAACGAGAAATCGCTCAACAGCTGCGGCGCGATGTTGAAGTAACAAATGAAACCTGTCGGCAGCTCGGCACTGAGCACGTCACGCACGACCCGTTCGAATACCCAGCGCGACAGCGGGCTCATCAAGCCGCTTCGCTCGGCGAACGGTATGAACTCAGACGGCGGTAAGCGCCCCCGCGTTGGATGATTCCACCGCACGAGCGCTTCGGCACCGGTGATGATGCGCGTCGCCAAGTCAAAGGTGGGCTGATAGACGAGGTGGAGCTGATCATGGGCGATCGCCGCCGAGAGGTCGGCGGAACGAACCAGACGCTCCGCCAGAATCGCCTCCATCGGCGCGTCGAACACCATGAGGGTCGACGGCCCGCGCGACTTGGCCACGTCGAGCGCGACGGCAGCCCGGCGCATGAGATCGTCGGCGCCCAGCGCGCCGCCGCCGCTGTACGACGGAGCGACGCCGAACGACGCGGTCACGTCGAACGAGCGCGTCCCGTCACGAGCGGCCGTTTGAAAAGGCGTGCGGAATCGCTGCATGTAGCGGTCCATCGCCGCCGTGACGGAACCATCGTTGCGCGTCTCCCGAAGCAGGATGCCGAACTCGTCGCCGCTCAGGCGCGCGACCAGATCGCGGTCGTCGACGCCCTGCAGCGTCGTGCCGATCTCGACCAGCACCTCGTCACCGATCTCGTGACCCTCGACTTCGTTGAGATGCTGGAAGTCGTCGATGTCGGCGAAGGCGACGGCGAACGGCCTGCCGGAAGCGACTTCGCGGCGCAGCGCCTCACGGAACTGCAAGCGCGTCTCCAAGCCGGTGAGCGCGTCGTGCGAGCTCTGGAATTTCAGCCGCTCGATGTGCTGCTGCTGCGCGAAACGGTTGGCGAGGAACGAGGCGACCAAATCGACGTAGGCCAGGTCGTCGTCGCCGAACGGTTCGGCCGTCATCCGCTCGGACGAGGCGAAGAGGACGAAGTGCGTGCTGCCGCCGATCTGCAGCGGCGCTCCGATCAAGCTGCGCCATCCGACGTGGAGGGCCTGCGTACGTTCGGAGCGCGGATCTTCGGCCAAATCGTCCCAGGCCTGGGTGCGTGCGGTATCGAGCAGCACGCGTTGAATCGAGTTCGCGATCGGATGCCGTGCTCCGGGATACACGATGCCGGCCGCCCCGCCGGCTCCCGTCCCCCACGAGGTCGCGTCGATCACGACCGTCTCTTGATCCAAGTGACTGAGCACCCCGAACATCGGTTTGCTGTCGCGAATCGCGGCGGTCGCGATCCGGAGCACCTCTTGATAGCGCGACCGGTCGTCGAAGATCGCGTCGGTGCCGGCAATCGCCCAGAGCGCTCGGATCCGGTCTCCCCGCTTGAGCGACTCGCCCTGAACCCGCCCCAACGCGAGCGCGGCTTCACCGAGCTTTGTCGTCATCCCGGCGAGGGCGCGGGTGGCCGGCACCAGGACGAACGTCGTCGCGGCGAGCTGCAGGAAGCGTCCCACGTAGAACGCGGTCGAATATCGCTGCGGCGAGAGCAGGGACAGCGCGATCTCGGCCGACATCGCGACCAGCGCCAGTGCCAACGCGCGATCGACTTGGCTTGGCTTGGGGATGCGCAGCGTCGCGATCGCGGCCGACACGCAAAGGGCCAGCAGCACGAAACCCGTGCCGGTGATCCGCAGGCCGATGAGCGACGTGTCGACGACGAGGTGCGGCAGCTGGTCCGCGAACTGCAGCGCCAGCAGCGCGCTCAGCGCGACGGCGAGACCCGCCGCCGCGGACACCGCAGCCGAGAACGACATCGTCGCATGGCGCTCGCCGCCGCGCGCGCTGCGGAGATACGCGTAGGCCAGCGCCCCTGACCCGGCCACGGTGTGCCACAGGACGTAGAGCCAAACGCCGGACTGAGGACTCCGTGGCCAGATCGGCGGCGCGTTCGGCAGCAGCGGCAGAACGAACATGGCGACGAGCATCAGCACGCCGACCACTGCGAACGTCGAGGCGAGAACGTAGCTCGAACGCTGCGGCGCGGCCCCGTTCGCGCCGAGAAACAGGACGGCGGCCGTCGCGAGGCTCGCCAAGACTGCTACGAAGTACGCTGCGGGGACCAGCGATGACAGCGCGCTGTGAGGCACGTTCGCGAACGCGATGCCGGCCAGCGCGACGCCGTAAAGGACGGCGAGCGCCACCCAACTCGCGATTCGCGGCACGTTCCACGCCGGCTGTGCGTTCGAACCGACGCGCCGATCGAAGACGGTTCGAGCTATTCGGCGAAGTGTGGCGCGAGAGCGGCGAAAAATGTCTTCGAAACGGAAGAGAACCAACTGATCCCCATCGAGCCCGCGTCTATCCGCGTTAGTCGACGGTATGCCGCCTCATTGCCGTCCCCCGTAGTATACCGAAACGGCCGCGCCGCTGGTGAGCAAGAATGAACACTCGGGCGCGTGCAGTGGCTGAAAGCGGTTACCACCAAGCGCCATCGAGGGTTCGGGCGCGCTGCGCCAACGGATCAGTCGTGCAGAACGACGTTGAGCAGCGCGCTGTGGACGTGCAGGCCCTGCAAGCCGCCGTTGTAGTCGATGAGGCCGAGCCGCCGAAACTTGTTCATGAAGAAGCTCACCCGCGAGCGCGTCGTTCCGACCATGTCGGCGAGTGTCTGCTGACTGATCCTGGCGATCACCGGCTCCGGCCGCGTCTCTTTGCCGAAGTTTGCCAGCAGCAGCAACACGCGCGCCAACCGCTTCTCACACGAATTGAAGAGCTGGTCGGTCAGGTCTTCCTCGATCCGAATGTTCCGCGACAGCAGATGCGCAATGAAGGCGGCGGCAAACGCCGGACGCTCGTTGAGAAGCCTGATCATCGCCGCCTTCTCGATGCGCACCACCGAGCTGGACGTGATCGAGGTGGCGGTCATCATTCGAACGGACTGCCCGGCAAGACAACCTTCACCGAAGAATTCGTCACCGCCGAGGATCGTGAGCACGGCCTCCCTTCCACGCGGCGACAGCAGAGACGCCTTGATCCTCCCGCGCAGGAGATAGAACACGGCGTCGGCGGCTTCGCCCTGGGCAAAGACGACCTCACGCGGCGCGTAGCTTCGCAACGATCGCTCGTCGGCGACTTCTTCGATGTCTTTTGCGTCGAACACGCTCGGTATGCGCTGCACCATTTGGAGCACCCCCGTGCACGACCGGCTCAACCGGACGCGCTTCTTTCATGCACCATAGCACGGAAAGCGACACTTTGGTACGTTACCGTACACGAGAGCGGTTTCAATTTTGACCAATGTCCTTTTCGAATCTGCCCAATGCGCAATTTGACATGTGTTGGGGAAAAAAGAAACCGTTCTCAGCCTGACGGTGGCACCACCGCGATGACTAGACGGTCGAGCTCGGCGTAGTCGACGATCGTCTCGACGCCCGCGCTGGGCAGCACGGCGCGGACGAGCGCCTCGAGCGCGCGCGCGTTGACCGGCGCCGCTTCGAGCAGCGCGATTCCCCGCGGCGCGATCAGCGACGGCAGATCGGGTAAGAGGCGCCGGTACAACGCGAGACCGTCGGCGCCGCCGTCGCGCGCGACGAGCGGCTCGAACGCGACGGGATCGGGCGGCGCGGCGCATTCCGCCGTCGGAACGTAGGGCAGGTTCGCGACGACGCAGTCGAACGGCGCGAAGGGCAGCAGCGGTGCGGCGAGGTCGCCGTGCAGAAACGTCACGTGCTGGAACACGTCGTTGCGCGCCGCGTTGGCGCGCGCGACCGCGAGCGCCGGCTGCGACGCGTCGCTCGCAAACACGTTGAGATCCGGCAGCTCGCAAGCCAGCGTCACCGCGATCGCGCCGCTGCCGGTGCCGACGTCGGCCGCGGTCCCCGCTTCGCGCCCGATAGCGCGCAGGTGCCGCACCGCCCACTCGACGGCCAGCTCGGTCTCCGGCCGCGGCACCAGCACGCGCTCGTCGACCGCGAACATGCGCCCGTAGAATCCCGCTTCGCCGGTGACATATGCCAGCGGTGCGCCGGCTTCCCGGCGCGCGACGAGCATCTCGAAACGTTCGGCGACCTCGGGCGCGAGCTTGCGCTCGCGATGCGCGATCATCTCCTGGCGCGACACGCCGCCGGCGTGCGCGAGCAGAAACACCGCGTCGAGCCGCCCCGTCCCGCCGACCGGCTCGAGCCGCACCGCCGCGTCGCGCAGCGCCTCGCCGATCGTCAGCGTCGCGTACCCGTCACGCGGCGGAGGTTTCGCCGGCGAGCAGCCGCGCTTTCTCGTCCTTTTGCAGCTCGACGATCAGCTTCTCCATGTCGCCGTCGAGGATCGACTTGATGTTCTGGAAGTTCTGGTTGATGCGATGGTCGGTGATGCGGTCCTGCGGGTAGTTGTACGTGCGGATCTTCTCGCTGCGGTCGCCGGTGCCGACTTGGCTGCGCCGCAGCGAAGCTTCGGACTCCTCGCGTTCGCGGCGCTGGTTCGCGGCGAGCTGCGCGCGCAGCATGTCCATCGCGCGGGCGCGATTCTGCAGCTGCGAGCGTTCCTCGCTGCACGAGACGACGATCCCGGTCGGCTTGTGGGTGATGCGGATCGCCGACTCGGTCTTGTTGACGTGCTGGCCGCCCGCGCCCGACGCCTTGAACGTATCGACCTCGAGATCGGTCGAGCGGATCTCGATCTCGCCGTCGTCGGCGACCTCCGGCAGCACCGCCACCGTCGCGGTCGACGTATGGATGCGTCCGGCCGCCTCGGTTGCGGGGACGCGCTGCACGCGATGCACGCCGGACTCGTACTTGAACCAGCGGTACGGCTCACCGCCTTTGACCGCAACGACGACCTCTTTGTATCCGCCGGCCTCGTTCTCGTTCTCGCTGAGCAGCTCCAGGCGCATCTTGCGCGACTCGGCGAAGCGCGTGTACATGCGCAACAGATCGCCGGCGAAGATCCCGGCTTCGTCGCCGCCGGCGCCGGCGCGAATCTCGATGAAGACGTCCTTGTCGTCGTTGGGATCGCGCGGCAGCATCAGCTCCTGCAGCTCCGCTTCGAGCGCGACGGAACGCTCGCGCAGATCGACCGCCTCGTCTTCGGCGAGCGCGGCGAGCTCGGGCTCGCTCTTGTCGGCGCGCAGCGCGTCGTTCTCGGCGATCGCGCGCACGACGTCCCGATAGCGCCGATAGGCGGCGACCGTCGGTTCGATCGCCGCACGCTCGCGCATCAGCGCCGTGAAGCGCGCCTGATCGAACCCGCCGCTCGTGTCCGCGAGGGCGGCGTCGATCTCGTCGAAGCGTTTCGAGAGCGTCTCGAGGCGGTCGGTGTGCAGCATCAGGCAAGCAAGAAGCGCGCCGCCGAGCGACGCGCTTCCATGTCCGTACGGGGTGCGCTACAGCGCGGCCGAACCGGCCTCCGCGGCTTGTTCGGTTTGCTTGCGCGTCTTGCGCGCGGCGGCCTCCGCCTTCTTCTTGTCGGCCATCGCGGCGCGCTGGTTGAACTTCTCGACGCGGCCCGCGGTATCGAGGAACTTCTGCTGTCCGGTCCAGAGCGGATGGCAGACGGAGCAGACTTCGACCGCGATCGTCGGGGACGTCGATCCGGTGGTGAACTGGGCACCGCAAGCGCACGTCACGTGGGCTTCCGGATACCATTTGGGGTGACCCTTGGTCTTCACAGCCTTCCTATTCTAGCACCGCCGGCAAGAGGAGCCGGGGACGCACGGCTCCCCGGCTCCCCCGCTCCCTATACGCCGACGATCGTTCGGATCAGATGCCGAGCGAACGGCACCCCGATCCCAGTGACGTGGTCGTAGCCGACCCCGGCGTTGAAGCCCGGGGCCGGTGTCGGCTGGGGCGACGGGCACGCGCCCACCGCACCGGGATCGGCGAGGCACGGCACGATGCCGTTGTTGCCGAACGTGACGTCGTAGAACGTCGCCGGATACTCGGTCGTATTGTTGTAGATCTTGTAGATCAGTGGTCCCGGGTTGCCGAGACGGTACGTTCCGTTCGGACCGTGGCACGTCGATGTCGCCTTGCAAGCCGACAGCACGAGCGCCCACATTGCCGCCATCTCGGGCGCCGCGACGCTGGTTCCGCCATAACCACCGCTTCCCGCGAATCCGAAATCCGTGTTGGCCCACGTGAGAACGCCCGTGTCGGGGTCGGCCTCCAGCGAGAGATCCGGCTCATTGCGGAAGGATCCGGTGATCGCGGGACCGGTCTGCCAGGTGGGCAGCGGAACGTAGGCCGAGATGCCCCCGCCCGAGCCGCCGGCGCCCGCGTTGGTCTGGAAACCCCAGCCCGTGATCGGCCCGATGAACTGGCCGGCCTGGTTCAGCGGCGTCGTCACGCCGCCGACGCTCATGACGTCGTCCGAGGTCGCCGGCCAAGACACGCACTGATTGTTGATTTCGCTGGTGACACCCGAAGGCGCGCAACCCTGCGCGCCGGCGTCGCCCGAGGAGATGAACGTCGCCACGCCCTCGGCGGCAAGCGAAGCCCACTCCATGACGCCGAAGGACGCGGTCGAGTAAGTGTTGCTCGCGCCCAGGAAGTACGCGGAATTCCCGATCTCGTCGCCGCCGAAGCTCACCGAAATGATGTCGGGCCCGGCACCGTTGCCGGTATTGTCGGCGATCGCTTGTTCGATCGAATCGTCATTTTCGTCGAGACCGATATATGCGTAGCCGTATCCCGTCGAGGGATCGGGCGGGCAATTGCTGACGTTGGGGTTACCGCACTCGTCGGGGACGTAGGCCAGGTAGAAATCCGTCTCGGCGTCCGGCGCGAACAAGGCTTGCTCCGTGTCGATCTGCGCCTCCCCGTCCTCCGGATTGCAGGCGGGGAGCGGCCCGGTGCACGGCGCGGTCACCGGCGGCGGTGTCGCGGTCGGCGAACCGACTCCGGCGGGACCGGCAGCCGCCGCAGCTGCCGCCGCCGACGAGGCCGGCACGAGCTTGTACGTGCCGAGCCCGTTTCGGCCCAAGACCGCGTTAGGCCAATTGAAGTACTGTTTGTAGAAGGCGAGGTCGTTGGGATCGACCGGACCCGTTCCGATGATCCCCAGCTTCACGCCGGCGCCGGTGAAGCCCGCGGCATACGCGCCCACGTAGTCGAACGCGGTGGCGATTTGCTCGGGAGTGTAGCCGCCGGCGAGGTTGTTGCCTTGCCCTTTCGGTGACGGCACCATCGCGCGGTAGGAAGCCGCTTTCGAGAGGTCTTTGACCAGCGAGACCGCCACGACCGGGACGGTCGACGGTAGCGTCGGCGCGCCCTTGGGTCCGATGATCGTGCCGCGCGGTCCCTTGTAGGTGATGAACGGCGTACCGAACGCTCTCTCGACGTCGGCTTGCTTGCCGCTCACCGACAGCACGAGCCTTTGCGGCCAGCCACCGACTTTGAGACCGAACGATTGAAAGTACGCCGCCGCGGCCTGGTAGTCGGCACCCGTTGCGCCGAAGCGCGCGCCGATCTGCGAGGACGAGATGAACTGGCGGTAGAGGCCCGAGCTCGGGTCGCTCACCGCCTTCGCGTATGCCGCGAGACCCGCGGCGTTCTGTGGTTTGACCAGCGCTTCGAAGTGGACGGTCCCCATGACGACCGGCCCGCCTTGTGTCGCGCCGTGGAGGATCGCCGCACCGTATGCGAGCGTCGCCACCGCACCGCTCGACGTCGTGGGACCTTGCTGCGACGGCGTCGACGACAACGGGACGACCGCGGTACGGCCGCTGCCACCGCCGCACGCGGGAAGGACGAGCGCGAGCGCGACCGCGCTCGCCCGGATCGTGGAACGTCGGAACATCAGTGGATCCCTCGCATGGTGCGGCTGTACGTTGCGAAGCGGTTCGCTTGTTTCTGTCGGATCTGCGCGACGACGTGATCGAAGCGCGCGCGCAACGCTGCGGCGACCGGAAGCTGCGGGCCGACCGCAGCGGATTGCGTTCGACGGCCGGCAGACTGCGCCGTCGTGCTCGACAGCGAGAGCGTCTCGGCGACGCTGTCGGTCTCGGTCGGCGTCGTGCTGGTCGCTTGGAACACGATGTAGGGACCGCTCTGAATGCTGTAGTCGTAGTACGTCTTGACGGTGTCGCTGAGCACGGTGCAGACCGTACCCGGCCCGGCGACGTCAAAGCTCTTGACGCTGCGGGCCTCGGTTTGCCCGAGTGTGACGTCGAGGCTCGTGTACTGCTCTTGTACCAGGGTCGCCGTCGCGTTCGTGCCATATGTAGCGCACGACGGATCGAGCTTGCTCTGCGGCGTGATCGTCAACGTGTCGCTGAACAGCGCAGCCGGAACGCTCGTCCCGTACCAAGGATAAGCCAGGAACTGTCCCAACAGACCATCTTGCTGCCTGTTCGCATTGAGCTGGTATACGTTCACGAGGATGTCGTCCTTCACCGAGAACGGGGACTGCGGATCGGGCGCCACCGGCTCGAAATCGTATTCTGCCGGAGAGTAGTTGAGCAGAACCTGCGCGATCCCCAGACCGCTGGAGCTCTGCGCGTAGGTGCCCTCGAACCCGTCGGTCCAGATGTACATCTGATACTGGTTCTTCGGGTCGGCGACGCGCTCGATCGTGGGTCCCGTCTGGTTCCCTTGACTGGCACCAGGGTTCCCCGGGTCGTACTCGCGGTACGTGCTCTGCGCGTCGTTGTGCAGCGTCGTGCCGGCAGCTTCCGGAAGCGCGGTCAGCGCGCCGCTGTTCGGTCCGTAGTAGGTCGCGTACGCGACCTGCGTGGCCGGCTCAGTCGAGATACTCGCGAGGGCCCGGACGACGTAGGTGTTCGTCCCGGTGCTCTGATACGCGAGGCGCGTTTCGGTCTTCGTCTCGAGACTGCTCAGGGCGGCTTGATCGATCTCGTCGGCGTACAGGGCGTAGTTCACACCGTCGGCTGTGCCGCCCGAGGTTACCGTCTCGTTGACGCCGGCCGTCGTCGTCGACGTCACCGGCGTGGTCGTTCCGTTCGGCTGCGACGCTTGGTTGACGGTGAGCACCGTCGTCATCGTCCCCGTATAGCTGAACGTGTCGCCGCTACCGGCCGGCCTGACCGAGCCGCTGACGGCGATCGCGAGTTTCCCGGACACTCCGCGTGAAGCGTCCGTCGCGACGACGTGCCCCGATGCGTCGGACGGACCGGTCGCCAACGCTCCCGTGCTCGGGTTGATCGTTCCGAGCGCCGGCGTGTCGACGCTAAAGGTTAGTGCCGTCGCGAGGATCGGGAAACCGTTGCCGTCGGTCTCGAGCGCGGAATACGTCGCCGTCGAGATCGCGCCGATGGGCGTCGGGCCGCTGACCGTCACCACAAACGTCGGCGGCGCCAGCGGCGCCGCTGTCGTGTAGAACGCATACAGCGTGTCCGCCGCGAGCGTCACGCCGGCGTATTTCGGGTTGTCGTCCTCGGTCGCCACGTTATTCGTCCATGTCGCGGTGTCCACGTCGCCGAAGCCGTTGGTGCCGTAACCGGCGAGCCGGAACACCGATCCGCTCGCCGCGGCGGCGGTCGTGACCGATGCCTGAAGCGGTTTGAGCAGCGGCACGCCGCCGTCGGTAAGCGTGAACGACACGATCAACACCGCGTCGCTCGACACGGCCCGCGTGGCGCGCACACTCTGCGTCTGCCGGGCGCGCGACAGCGGCTTCGGCGCCGCGACGTTGCTGTATACGGTTAGGGTGAACGTCGCGGTGGTACCGACCGCGCCGGCAGGCACCTTGATGTTGACCGTCGCCGTCCCGAGCGTGGTGCTGACCGAACCACCCGCCGCACCGATCGATTGTGATTGAGTCGCCTGTGTCGGCGCGGGTGGAGTTACGCCCCCGCCGCTGCCGCCACCGCAGCCTGCGAGCGCCAAGGTCGTGATAGAAAGCATCGCGGCGCGTCGATATCTCAAACGCCGTACCTCCGGTGGACCAGTTGTGTTGACCGCCGAAAATCCCGGCCCGGCGAACCCGTACCGGCGGCGCGAGCACTACATCGTCGGTCGAATGCCTTGCCGCCTGCCGGTCAATGGGCGGCCGCTGACATTTTCGGGCCCGGCGCGCGTCACGATTGCGTAAAATCGGCTCCCGGCGCCGCTGGGATGATCGGCGCCGCCGTTTGCGAACACAGAGCCGTCCCGCATTCGCCCACCAGAGGTCCCGTTGAACTTTCGTCAGCTCGCGTTCGCATCGGTTGCCGTTCTCGTCGTCGGTGGAACCGCCGTCGCGCAGACCGGACCCTCGACGCAGGTCACCCCACCGCCCGCGCCGCCGCCCAACGGCAACGTGGCGACGCCGGGGACCCTGCTCGGCACCCCGAGCCCGGCGACCGCCCCGCCCCTGACGATCGCGAGTCCGGCGGCCAGCAGCAGCCCGGCGCCCGGCCGGCGCGGCCGCCGTCCGGCGCCGTCGCCCGAAGCGAGCCCCAGCGACACCCCCGAGCCTCCCCAGTTCTCGACCATGGACGGTGTCTGGGAAGTCCAGCTCCAACCGCTCAACAACGGCTACAGGACGGTCTACTCGCACTTGCTCGTCACCCAGCACGGCGACGACCTGACCGGCACGTGGATCCGGTCCGACAAGGACAAGGTCCCGTTCACCGGGACGTTCGACGGCCGGCTCTTCAAGCTGACCGCGACCGACGTCAAGAACAACACCTGGACGCTGTCGGGCTACGCCGAGAACTTCTCCGACATGGTGGGCCTCGTCATCGGCGCCGCGCCAGGCGACAAAGGCACGCCCTTCACGGCGTCGCACCGCAAGAAGGAGCGGGCCACAGATGTCGGCGGCGGCCGCGGCGCCGGTCCGCCGTCGCACTGACCCTGCCCTCCAAGTGCCGAGCGCCGAGGCGCTGGACGCGCGCATCCTCGACGCGATCGGCGTGTACGCACTCGACGACGACGCGTTTCTCGATCTCGCGCGCGAGCTGTTTGCGTATCAGGTAGGCACGAACGCGCCGTACGCGGCGTTCGCGCGCGCGCAGGGCTTCGACGCGAACCGCCTGCCGGATCGCATCGAGCGCATCCCGGCCGTGCCGGCCGCCGCGTTCAAAGACGCGCGCCTGGCAACGTTTCCGCCCGCGCGCACCGCAGTCTGGTTCGAGACGAGCGGGACGTCGCGCGGCGGCAGCGGGCGGCACGAGCTCGACACGACCCGTTTGTACGAGGCGGCGCTGCTTGCGTCGTTCGACCGCATGATGCTCGACGGCGGCGAGCGGCTGCGCTACCTCAACCTCGTCCCCGATCCGCACGAGCGGCCGCACAGCTCGCTCGGGTTCATGCTCGGCGTCGTCGCGCGCGAGCGCGGCGACGGTCGTGGCGGCTGGTATCTGCACGGCGACGAGCTCGACGTCGACACGTTCGCCGGCGCGGCGGCGCGGGCGCGCGCCGACGGCGCGGCCGTGTGCGTCGCGACGACGGCGTTCGCGCTGGTGGCGTTGCTCGACGCGCTGGCCGAACGCAACGCCAACCTCGCGCTGCCGGCCGGTTCGCGCATCATGGAGACCGGCGGCTTCAAGGGACGCACGCGCGTCGTCGAGCGCGCAACGCTGTACCGCGAAGCGTCGGCGCGGTTGGGCATTCCGCTCGACGCCATCGTCGCCGAGTACGGGATGACCGAGCTGTCGTCGCAGTACTACGACGATCCCGCCGGCCGCGACCACATCGAGCCGCGGGTGAAAGTCGCGCCGCCGTGGCTGCGCGCGATCGTCGTCGACGGCGACGGCCGGCCCGTCCCCGAGGGCGTCGTCGGGGCGATCCGCCACGTCGATCTCGCCAACCGCGGTTCGGTGATCGCGGTCGAGACTGAGGATCTCGGCGCGCTCGTCGCCGGCGCGACGCCGCATACCTCGGGACGCCGGCTCGTGCTGTTCGGACGCGAACAAGGGGCCGAGCTGCGCGGCTGCTCGCTCGACGCCGAGACGCTGCTCGCACGCCGTGGCTGAGGCGCTGCGCGCGCTGCCGGCCGCGCGCATCGTGGCGCACGTCGCGGATGCGGCACGGCGCTGGCGCGACGCCGATCTTCCGCCGCGCGTGCGCGTCACCGCCGAGATCGAACGCCGGCTCGGTTACAGCACGCCGGTGGTCGATTTCGCGCTCGACCGGCTGTTCTCGGGGATCGATCGCGACGCGCTCGAATCCGCGATCGCCGCCGAGCTCGGCGCGGTGCGCGCGCTCGACGGCCCGCTCGAGCGGCAAGGACTGCCCCCCGCCTGGGCGCGCGGTGTCGAGCGCGTCGCGATCGTGTCGAGCGACACGACGATCGGCGTCGCGCTCGTGCCGGCGATCTTCGCGCTGTGCGCCAAATGCGACGTCACCGTGAAGGACCGCAGCGACGCGCTCGTCGCCGCGTTCTTCGCGTCGCTGGCCGAAGAGCACCCCGCCTTCGCGCGTTCCGCCCTGGCACGCCCGTGGACCGGCGGCGACGATCCGCACGAGGCCGAGCTGTTCCGCACCGCCGACGTCGTCGTGGCGTTCGGCGGCGACGAGGCGCTGCGCGCGATCCGCGAGCGCTGCGGCGCCGAGACGCGCTTCGTGCCGTTCGGCCACCGAGCGAGCATCGGCCGGTTGACCGGCGCCGACGCCGCGGCGCTCGACGGCGCGCTGGCCGATCGCATCGTGCGCGACGCGTTGCTGTACGACGGCGAAGGCTGCCTCTCTCTGCACGCGCTGTTCGTCGACGCCGGCGGCACGGAGCTCGAACGCGTGGCGAACGTGCTGCGCACCGCCGGCGAGCGCGTCGCGCTCGAGTTTCCCGGCGGCGCGCGCGACGCCGCTGCCGTCGCGCGCACGGCAGCGTACCGTAATCTGGCCGAGTTTCGCGCGGCGAGCGGCAGCGGTGCCGTGCTGCGAGCCCGTGACGCGATGCTGGTGATCGAGCCGCCCGCCGCCGACGGACCGCCGTTCTTGCCGCGCGTGCTGCCGGTCTACGCCGGCGACGACGACGCGGTCGCCTCCTACGTCGCGCGGCTGCGCTTGCCGGTGCAGGCACTTGGCGTCGTCGCATGCGACGCGAATAGCGTCGCGCTGGCGGCGCGTATCGGCGCGGTGCGCGTCGCACCGTTCGGCGCGATGCAGTCGCCGCCAGTTGCAGGTCATCACGGCGGGCGGCCGCGCATCGCCGATTTCATCCGCTGGATCGACGGCGCGTGAGCGAGCTCGAGTCGGTCGTCACGGCGATCCCCGGTCCGCGCTCGCGCGCACTGGCCGCCGAGCTGGCGCGCTACGAGGCGCCCGGCGTCACGTATCTCGCCGGCGACTACCCCGTGTTCTGGGAGCGCGCATCGGGAGCTTCGGTCGTCGACGTCGACGGCAATCGCTACCTCGACCTCACCTCCGCGTTCGGCGTCGCGGCGACCGGCCACACCAACCCGCGCGTCGCCGCCGCGATCGCCGATCAGGCGTCGCGCTTGATCCACGGGATGGGCGACGTCCATCCGACCGAGGTGCGCACGCAGCTGCTCGAGCGGCTCGCCGCGCTCGCGCCGGGCGCGTTGTGCAAGACGTACCTCGCGACGTCGGGCGCGGAAGCGATCGAGTTCGCGCTCAAGACGGCGCTGCTCGCGTCGGGCAAGCCGCACGC
>Ga0302326_10006261_pt1 | contig 26733 bp, 25 predicted proteins | sample Palsa_T0_3_FD_202264 | JGI IMG/M metagenome (GOLD analysis project Ga0302326, IMG submission 202264) | Peat permafrost microbial communities from Stordalen Mire near Abisko, Sweden - Palsa_T0_3 | ecosystem: Environmental > Terrestrial > Soil > Palsa > Peat permafrost | place: Sweden: Abisko... | reverse complement strand
ACGATCGTGGAAAAGTGTTCACGATCGTGGCGAGTGAGGTGGGCGGCTGGAGATTGATCGCAAAGCGGACCGCGTAATCTGGGGACTTTTTGCCCCCAGGAGCGCGGTCGATGCCCAACGAGAGGAAATGGTATGGACGCCTCCCGCCTTGATTGAGCCGATGGCGCGAGGGTTGTGATGGTGAACAGGACCCTCCGGCGCCGACGGCATCAAAGTGCCGAGGTAGAAGATACGATGATCTTCACAGGCAACCGGAGGGTCCCGAGATGAAGCTTAGTATTGTCGGCGTCGATATCGCAAAACGCATATTTCAACTGCATTGGGTAGAAGAGGATTGCGGTGAGATCGTGAGCATACAGCTCAAACGCGAGAAGTTTCTGGAGCACTTTGCCAACCGTGCGCCGTGCCTGGTCGGTATGGAGGCGTGCGGGGGCTCACAGCACTGGGCGCGCGAGCTGTGCAAGCTCGGGCACGAAGTGAAGCTGCTCTCGGCGCGTTGGGTGAAGCCCTTTGTCGGTGGTAACAAGAACGATGCCGCTGACGCACGAGCGATCTGGACCGCCGTGCAGCAGCCCGGAGTCAAGAGCGTGGCGGTAAAAAGCGAAGCGCAGCAGGCGGTGCTGGCGCTACATCGCATGCGTCAGCAGCTAGTGAAGTCTCGCACGGCACAGGTTAATGGGCTGCGTGGGCTATTGACCGAGTACGGAGAGGTCATGCGCCAAGGCAGAGCGGGAGTGATCCGACAATTGCCAGGGGCGCTGCAGCGTCTTTCCCAGCGTTTACCGGCGCTGTTGATTGACACGTTACGCGAGCAGTTTGCACGTATCCAGAAGCTCGAGGAGCAAATACTGCAGATCGAGCAACGGCTGCGTCAGTGGCATCGAGAGGACAGTGCCAGTAAGCGCATTGCAGCCATCCCCGGGGTTGGACTACTGACTGCCACCGCCGCGGCAGCCACGATGGGGGATGCCAAGGCGTTCAAGTCCGGCCGCGAGTTCGCCGCCTGGCTGGGGCTGGTACCGCGCCAGAGCGGCACGGGAGGGCGAGTACGGCTGCTGGGCATCAGCAAGCGCGGAGACACGTATCTGCGCACGCTGTTAATCCACGGGGCGCGGGCTGTGCTGACACACAGCAAAGCTCCGCCCGAGTGGGTCACGAATCTGGCACAACGCCGACCGAAGAACGTAACGGTGGTCGCGCTGGCCAACAAGATGGCACGCACGATCTGGGCCCTCTGCGCACACGAGCGCGAGTATAGGCCAGGGTACGTGAATCAGTCCGCATAGGCTGAATCACTCTACATTGGTCACTTTTTAGGAGAAGGCACGCTACACGCTAAAGGTTGCGCAAGATCAAAACGTGTGATGGCAAACAGGTCAGACCGTGACCCGCCAAACCTGCATGGAGATCCGGGCTTCTAGCCCACCAGAGGAAATGAGGCGCGGGTCAGCGGAATCCATCAGGGCCAGCGGACTTCGGTCCGCACAAACAGGCCGGATATAAACCTGCAGCCTAATCTGTCTCTCATCACACCGAACAGGTCTTGCCATCGGGAGGCGTCCATATAATCTCCATGACTCTGGCATAGGCGCCGATCGCGACGCTGGCACGACCGCGCTCCACCGCCCGCAGCGTAGGCCTGGAAATTCCAGCGAACTCGGCAACCAACTCGGCGGAGATCCCGTGCCGCAGCCGGGCAACACGGATGTTCCGGCCTACTTCCTGCAGGTGCTCCGCCAGCGATGGTGTGATCGGAAAAAGCCTTTTCATAACGGCAAGCAAAGTACCCATTGCGGCGGTCAATGGAAGCTCTATTTGCCGTTGCTTCACCCAGTTTTTCCAGGGCATGCGCTGCGGCCATGCGGCACCGCGCGGCGCGCGGGTGCGTGGCGCGCGGTAGTGCGCGCCCAGGTGTGGCTACGCGCTGCCGAGCCGGCGCTTGAACGCCGCTTCGACCAGCGGATGCACGAAGTGGCTGATGTCGCCGCCGAGCAGCGCGATCTCGCGCACCAGCGTCGAGGAAATGAACGTGAACTGCTCTTTGGGCACCATGAATACGGTTTCGACGTCGGGTTGGAGGTGCCGGCCCATATTGGCGAGCTGGAACTCGAACTCGAAATCCGACACCGCGCGCAAGCCGCGTACTACCACCGACAGGTTATGCGCGCGCGCAAACTCCACCGTCAGGCCGCTGTAGCCCATGACCTCGACGTTGCGCAGGTCGGCCAGCACGCCGCGCGCCAGATCCACGCGCTGCTCGATGTCGAAGGTCGGCGCCTTGTTCGGATTGGCAGCGATCGCCAGCACGACACGATCGAAGATACTGGCCGCACGGCGCACGATGTCTTCATGACCGCGCGTCATCGGGTCGAACGTGCCTGGATATACCGCACTGGATTTCATGTTGTCGGCACACTCCCCTCTGGCGCGGACTCACCGGCCGCGAACAGATGATACCCGACCTCGCCGGCCGTGCCGGAACGCAGTTCATGCCAGTTTGCGGGCAGCGGCGGCAAAGTCTCACGCCGCGCGCATTCGACATAGACCCGTGCATCGCGCCCGAGCCAGCCGCGTTCGAGCGCGGCAGCGGCCGTGGCCAATGCGCCGGAGTCATACGGCGGGTCGAGAAATACCAGATCGAAGCCGCGCGGCTCGGCGGCCGACAGATAGCGCTGCGCCTGGGTGCAGAACACCGTCGCGCCCGTGGCCTGCCAATCCACCAGCAGCTGCTCGATCGCCGCGGCGGCGGCGCGCTGCTGCTCCACGAACACTACCGAGGCCGCGCCGCGCGACAGCGCCTCGAGCCCCAAGGCACCGGAGCCGGCGAACAGATCCAGGCAGCGAGCGCCCTGGATGCGCGGCTGCAACCAATTGAACAGGGTCTCGCGCACGCGATCGGGCGTGGGCCGAATGTCCAGTGGCGGAAAACGAAATTTTCGTCCGCGCCATTGCCCGGCAATGATGCGCAACGTGCGCTCAGGTCTCATGAGGCCGCGAATCCTACCCCAGCATGCGACAATCCGCAGACTATGCCAGCGAGCGAATTCCTGAGCCGCCTCAAGGCACGCCTGAATCGCGGCGGCGCCTCGATCGCGCGCGAGCTGCGCGGGCTGCTGCGCGGGCGCAAGATCGATGCCGCGGTGCTCGAGGATCTCGAGTCGCGGCTGCTGCTGGCCGATGTCGGTGTCGAGGCCACCAACGAAATCCTGGCGGATCTGAACCGCCGCGTCGCGCGCCATGAGCTCGATGACGTCGACACCCTGCTGGCGGCGCTGCGCGACCGGCTCGCCGAGCTGCTGGCCCCTTGCGAGCGGCCGTTGCACATCGAGCGCGGGGCGAAGCCGTTCGTGGTGCTGATCATAGGCGTCAACGGCTCGGGCAAGACCACCAGCATCGGCAAGCTCGCGCGCGCGCTGCACGAGCAGGGCCTGAGCGTGCTGCTGGTGGCCGGAGATACGTTTCGCGCCGCCGCGGTCGAACAACTGCACGTCTGGGCCGAGCGCAGCGGCGCCTCCTTCAGCGCCCAGCAGACCGGCGCCGATCCCGGCGCGGTGATCTTCGATGCGCTGCAGTCCGCGCAGGCGCGCCATATCGATGTGGTGCTGGCCGATACCGCCGGACGCCTCCACAATCAGACGCATCTGATGGACGAGCTCAGGAAGGTCAAGCGCGTGATTCAACGGCTCGATGCCGAGGCACCGCAGGAGGTGCTGCTGGTGCTCGATGCCAATCAGGGGCAGAACGCCCTCGCCCAGGCGCAGCAGTTCCATGCCGCGCTCGGCGTGACCGGGCTGGTGCTGACCAAGCTCGATGGCAGCGCGCGCGGCGGTATCGTCGTGGCGATCGCCCGTGCGCTCAAGCTGCCGATCCGGTTCATCGGCATCGGCGAGAAGGCCGAGGATTTTGGTCCCTTCAATGCCCGCGCCTTCGCCAGCGCGCTGATCGACGGCGCCGCCACGTGATCCGCTTCGAGCGCGTCAGCAAGCGCTACCCCAACGGACGCGAGGCGCTGTCGGAATTGAGCTTCGGGGTCGAGCAGGGTGAGATGGTGTTCCTGACCGGCCGCTCAGGCGCCGGCAAAAGCAGCGTGCTCAAGCTCATCGCGCTGCTCGAGCGGCCCACACGCGGTCTGGTGGTCGTGAACGGCGAGAACACGGCCAAGCTGCCGCTGCGTCGCGTGCCGCTGTTCCGGCGCCATATCGGCATCGTGCTGCAGGATCATCAATTGCTCATGGATCGGCCCGTGTTCGACAACGTTGCACTGCCATTGATCGTCGCCGATACCTCGTTCAAGGAAATCGACAGGCGCGTGCGCGCCGCGCTCGACCAGGTCGGTTTGCTGGGCAAAGAGCGGGTCGCACCGATCGAGCTTTCGGCCGGCGAGCAGCAGCGTGTCGGCATCGCCCGCGCGATCGTCAGCAAGCCGCCGCTGCTCGTGGCCGATGAGCCCACCGGCAATCTCGACGCGACCCTGGCCGGCGAGGTCATGGGCCTGTTCCGGCGCTTCAACGAAGTCGGCGTCACGGTCGTGGTCGCCACGCATGCTCAGCATCTGGTGCAGGCCTCAGGCTGCCGCCAGATCGCGCTCGGCGATGGCCGCCTGATCTGATGGCGAGTGTGATGGCGAGTGTGATGGCGAGCGTGTGATGGCGAGCCTCTCAAACTGGATTGCCCGGCATGGCCAGGCCCTGATCTCCTCCGGCGGCCATCTCGCCCGTCATGGCTTCGCCACGGCGCTGACCGTCATCGTCATGGGGCTGGCGCTGGCGTTGCCGCTGGCCCTCGATCTGCTGGTGCGCAACGCGCGCGGCGCCACCGGCGACTTTTCCGACGCGGTCGGCATGTCGGTCTATCTGAAACCGCAGGTGACCGAGCAGACCGCGAGGCAGCTGGCGCAGAACCTCAGCGGCCACGCCGGCGTGGCCAATGTCACGCTGATCACGGCCACGCAGGGGCTCGAGGAACTTCGCACGCAATCGGGCTTTGGAGCCGCGCTCGATGCGCTGAGCGACAATCCGCTGCCGAACGTCCTCGCGATCCGGCCGGCCGCGGATGCCTCCTCGCCCGCGCAGCTCGAGCTGCTGCGCCGCGCCGTGGAGGCGTGGCCCGAAGTGGACTCGGTACAGCTCGATCGGGATTGGCTGCTGCGCTTCGATGCCATTCTCGATCTCATGCGGCACATGCTCTGGATCACTGCGACGCTGCTTGCGGCCGGCGTGATCGCCGTGGTCGGCAACACGATCCGGCTCGAAATCCGCAGCCGCAGTGCCGAGATCGAAGTCACGCAACTGGTCGGGGGCAGTCGCGCGTTCGTGCGGCGGCCATTTCTTTACACCGGCGTGCTCTATGGGTTGATCGCGGGCGGGATTGCCTGGGGAATCGTCGCCGCCGCGCGTGCAGCGCTGGCGCCCAGCGCGGCCCGGCTGGCGGCCGCCTATGGCCAGCGCTTCCTGCTCGAAGGTCCCAGCGCGTGCGAACTGGGCTGGCTGGCGCTGGCGGGAATCGTGCTCGGTTGGATCGGTGCGGCGTTGGCAAGCGCGCACGAGATCGCGCGCAGTGGACCAGGCCGCGGTTGACCAGGCCGCGGTTGACGCCACTACGCTACTATTATCCAAACCCCTCGATATTCAGGAGCGAACTCGCATGGTGTGCTGGTGCAAATGGTTGTGCGCGGTGGCGGCATTGACGCTGTGCTTCGGAGTTGCGCAGTCGGCCAAGGCCCCGCCCCCAGGGACGGATCTGCCGAGCGACATCCCGGACAAGTTCGAAGCCAAGACCGACAGCTTCGATTACATCAAGCGCGAGGAGATGATTCCGATGCGCGATGGGGTCAAGCTCAAGACTTTCATCCTGATCCCGAAGAACGCCCGCGGCGCGCCGATGCTGCTGACCCGCACGCCGTATCATTCGGCCGAGCGCGTGATGAATTTCAACAGCCCGCATCTTGCCGCCGCCGTGCCGCAGATGGACGACACCGCCGCGGCCGCCGGTTACATCATCGTGTTCCAGGACGTGCGCGGAAAATACGGCTCGCAGGGCCGCTACGTCATGACGCGCCCGCTCAAGGGCCCGCTCAACGCCAGCGCCACCGATCACGCCACTGACACCTACGACACGATCGAGTGGCTGGTCCACCACGTGCCGCAGAGCAATGGCCGCGTCGGCACGATCGGTGGTTCCTATGAGGGCTTCACTACCGTGCTGTCGACGGTGCATCCACATCCGGCGCTGCGGGCCGCGGTACCGTTCGCACCGATGATCGATGGCTGGATGGGCGACGACTGGTTCCACAACGGCGCCTTCCGCCAGAACGGCTCGCTCGAGTATCTCTACGACCAGGAAGGCTCGGTCGGCGGCGAGCACAAATGGTGGAGCGGTGAGCGCGATGCCTATGACGAATTCCTGCGGACCGGTTCGGCCGGCGACATGGCGGCCTCGCGCGGCCTGGACCAGGTCGGCTTCTGGCGCGCGATACTCGCACACCCGGCCTACGACGCCTTCTGGCAGCAACAGGCGCTCGACAAGCTGCTGGCGCAGGAGCCGATCAGCGTGCCGATGATGATCGTCAGCGGGCAATTCGATCAGGAGGACATCTACGGCGGTCCGGCGCTGTTTGCGGCGCTGGCGCCCACGGACCCGCAGGGCGAATTCATCCATCTGGTGCTCGGTCCCTGGAATCATGGGCAGGGCCGGCGCGAAGGCCGCGGGATCGGCCCGATCCTGTTCGAGGGCGATACCGCGACCTGGTTCAGGCGTACCGTCATGCAGCCCTTCCTCGACTACTATCTCAAGGACGGCCCCAAGCCCGACACTCCGCGCGTGCTGGTCTATGAGACCGGCGCCGACCAGTGGCATCGCTACGATGCCTGGCCGCGCTCCTGCGCCCAGGGCTGCGCGCAGAACGCACGCAATCTATATCTGCTGCCTGGCGGCCGGCTGGGCTTCGAGGCACCCAGCGGCGGCGGCGATTTCGATGAATACGTGTCCGATCCGGCCAAGCCCGTCCCCTACCGCCTGCGCCCGATCCTGGAGGACAGCGCCGTCGGCGCGACTTGGGGCGAGTGGTTGGTTGACGACCAGCGCAACGCCGCGGCGCGCACCGACGTGCTGGTGTACGAGACCGAGCCCCTGCAGACGCCCTTGCGCATCGCCGGCCAGCCCTTCGCCGACCTCTATGCCTCCACCAGCGGCAGCGATTCGGATTGGGTGGTCAAGCTCATCGATGTCTGGCCCGACGAGGTGCCGGACCACCCCGGGATGGGGGGCTACCAGCTCATGATCGCCGCCGATATCTTCCGCGGCCGCTACCGCGAGGACCTGGCCGTCGCTCATCCGCTGGCCTCGGATCAGGTGCTGGCCTACCGCATTCGGCTGCCGAACGCGGACCATATGTTCCTGCCCGGCCATCGACTCATGGTGCAGATCCAGTCCAGCTGGTTTCCGCTTTATGATCGCAATCCGCAGCGCTTCGTGCCCAATATCATGCTGGCGGCGCCCGGGGATTACGTCAAAGCCACGCAGCGAATCTGGCACACTGGGACCTACCCGAGCGGCATCGAATTGCCTGTTATAAGTCCTTGATCAGGCAGAGCTTTATTGGGGTTAGCACTCTCTTCTGAAGAGTGCTAAAATGGCCGCCTTGGTACCCATGGCGGGTACCGATGGAGAATCGCGGAGTGATGAACGCTCAGACTGCGCTGATTGCCCAACATGCGGGGCTGGCCATCGCCGGCCCGATCGGCAGCTTCGATGCTTACCTGGACAGGGTGAGCCGTATAGCTGTGCTCGACCGCGAGCAGGAACAGCAGCTCGCGCAACGATTCCGGCGCGACAATGATCTGGATGCGGCCCGCGAGCTGGTGCTCTCGCATCTGCGCTTCGTCGTGCACATTGCCCGCGGCTATGCCGGCTATGGGCTGCCGATGAATGACCTGGTCCAGGAAGGCAACATCGGCTTGATGAAAGCCGTCAAGCGCTTCGACCCCAGTGTCGGGGTGCGCCTGGTGTCCTTTGCCGTGCATTGGATTCGCGCCGAGATCCACGAATATGTGCTGCGCAATTGGCGGCTGGTGAAGGTCGCCACCACCAAGGCACAGCGCAAGCTGTTCTTCAATCTGCGCCGCCTGAAGACCAATCTGAGCTGGCTCACTGCCGAGGAGACCCGCGCGGTCGCCAAGGACCTGGGCGTGACCACGGCCGAGGTGACCGAGATGGAGCGGCGCCTGTCGGCGCGCGATCTGTCATTTGATGTCGCGCCCGACGCCGACGAGGAAGACAGCTACGGCCCGGCCTCCTATCTGCCGGCTGCCGGCGCCGATCCGGCCGAACAGGTCGAGGCGGAGGAATGGAGCAGTTCCTCATCGCAGAATCTTTCTGCGGCCATGGAGCGGCTCGACGATCGCAGCCGCGCCATTCTGCAGCGCCGGTGGATGAGCGAGGACAAGGCCACGCTGCACGAGCTGGCGGCCGAGTACGGCGTGTCGGCGGAACGCATCCGCCAGATCGAAGCCGGTGCCATGACTCGATTGCGCTCGCTGCTGCCTGCCCCAGCCTGACGCACTATTTGCGTCCGATCACCACTTCGATGCGGCGATTCTGCTCGCGCCCTTCCGGCGTGCCATCACCGGCCAGCGGCGCGCTGGCGCCGAGGCCCGCCGCCGCGACACGTTCCGGGCGGATTCCCGCCGCATGCAGCAGCGCCAGAAGCACCAGCGAGCGCTGTTCGGTCAGGCCCTGATTGGCGCTCGCTAGGCCGATGCGGTCGCTATAGACATTGATCTGCGCCACGATGTGATGGCGCTTGCGCAGCAGCTGCGCCACGGCCGACCAGGGCAGCGCGCTGACGATCCCCGGCTTGAGTTGTGCGCTGTCGGCGTCGAACAGCTCGCGTGCCGGAATGCGCAACGTCAGATGCTGAAGGTCGCGCACGATGACGATGTCGCTGCCCTCGGAAAATCCCTCGAATCGCTGCCGCAACAGCGCCTCGTCAGTGATGAGTTCGCGCGCCAGCGCACGCGCGGACCCCTGCGCCCGCGCTGGCTCGGCCTGGGCCAGAGCCAGCGCTATGCAAAGCCACGCGCTGACAAGCCCTCTGACGGCGCTTTTTATCACCATGAACCGATTCTAGTGGCCGCGGTCGGGCCGCTCCATTAGACATATTGTCGAATCGGCGCGGCGTCCACGGACAGGTGTGATCGGCGCCACACAGAACCCGGCTTCGAGTGAGAGAAGCGTCGCAGAATGGCGACGAGTTCGCATCAATTCATTGATCCGTTATAGTTTTGTCACGGAGTAGGCGATATAGTCGTCTGCAGTTGTCGCAATGCGAAACGTTGCGGCAAAAATCGGACAACCAGAGTTTTTAGGCCATTCGATTTGAGAAACTCGGGCTGTCCGGATGGACACAGGCTGCGGCATGCCACCTTTTGATGCCTGCCGCGAGTGGTCTGAAGCGCGAACTGACGCGCGGGTCCCGCACTTTCGGGACGGGCCTTCTAAGGCCGGACGCTCAGGTCTGCACAATTAATGTCCATCCGTGACAGACCTGTGTCGACTTGAGAGACTGAAACCCCGCCTAGCGGGGTTTTTTTTCAAAGCGGGTGTTACTACGCCGATCGTCAACGAGCACCTCAAACGCGCGGTCATCGACGAGGCAAAAGCCTTCATTCGGTATGTCACGGCCACGCATCTCACCCCTCACGGATTGCCCCAAAGTTAGCCGGACCGATCTTTGGTGCGCATCGGAATCAGTCGTAACAATGATGCCCCGTACACAAGTAGGCCAACTGACACGACCAAGCCCCACAGTCGCCACCACTCAGTGGAGAAATCAGTAAACACAGTTAGCGCAAGGCCGCCGCTGCCGCCTACCGTTGCAAGTGCGCCTAGCACCAGTTCGGGAATTCGAGTTGCAGCAGCGGCTGCGCGACTAAGTTTCTCGCGTCGGAGGACCCGGCCGGTATCAGTCGCTACCAGCAGCACACTGGCCCGGCGACGATAACAAGTACAACCATCGCGATCGGACGATACCAAGCATCGCCCCCGAAGATAGACACGAGAAGCAGTATTAACGCTACTGCTACGCAAGCAGTGAGCTTGCGAACAGCAATGATCGCGTCGCGACTCATATCCGACTAAACATGGTTGGATGGGTGCTCGTACGTGGAGACTGTTACCTCACCCGCGTCGTCTTCGGCCACCTCCAACACTTTGTTCAATAGGTTATCGCCGAGCGCTCCCAGAGCAATCTGGAAGAGCTCCCGCTGCGTCTCGAGGTTCATACGGGATGAGCCCAGGCACACGAGGCCGGCGTGCAGCTCCTCTGCCGCAAATAGACCGCGGAAATCCGTGGCATTCGCCGTGACCAGCGTGAAGTCCTCCTTGAGTAGGAAGTCCATGAGCTTTGGGTCCGTGGCGCCCAACAGTCCACGGTCTCTGACACAGGTGCACTCAAAACCCGCATCGATTGCGAGCTGTACGAGCGCTGGAGACAGGCACTCGTCGATCAGAAATCTCATGCCTTGGTGGATCGTTTGACGACGCGTTTGCTCTTAAGCTTCCAGTTATCCGGCACACGCGAGCTGGGTTGCCTGGTCGAGTGCTCCTTCAGGTACTCGCGCGCAGCCGCGATGTGCTCATCCTTCAGAAACGGATAGGACGCGACGAGCTCTCCCCTATCGACCCCACTGTCGATCAGATCCAGCACCATCTTGATCGGTACGCGCGTGCCGGCGAATACGGGTGTGCCGCCCATGACCATGTCACCGACCATGACCAGTTTTCCCCACGCATCAGGGGGCACGAGCTCGCGGATATCGAGCGGCCGCACGTAGAGGTTCCGTCCGTCGCGGCTCCAGGCCGCTCCGCGTTCGAAGGCAATCTTCACGCCCTCGAGGATTGTTCTCTCGTGCCGACTGAAGATCTGCAAGTACTTCTCGTCGTTTAGTTTGGCGTCGCCCGGCACCCTGTCCAGATCCTCCAGCACCTCTCTTGCTACGAAGGCGTTGAATCGCCGGCCCCGGTAATCCACGTCCAAGGGCATGCCCTCCCAGAGGGTCATTACGGTCGGGCGGCGAACGAGGTTTGGGCCTCGGTCGCTCGTCAACCTCACACCGGGCCCGCCGCTCTCGTTGCCGGCCACGAACTCGATTCCCTCCTTTCGAAGGGCCTCGAGCACTTCGCCCGCGGCGCTCGTGTCAGCTCGCTTCCCTTCCTCGATGTCACGCACTGTAGTCACGGCGACGCCAGCTCGTTCGGCAAGCTCCTTCTGCGACCAGTCAAGCAGCGCGCGGGCGGCGCGGACCTGCGGGGGGATGACAGTTGCGACGGCCATAGAAATTCCTTGCGTCTATTCGCCTATCATATCACACACGATTTAGAATAATTTATGATAGACGAAAAACGCCTATTGGTGTGCCTGACAAGGGCACCCGCAGGAACGTCCGCTGGCCGAGCTTCTCCGGCTGATGTGCATGTCAGGCGGTATGATTCTGGACCTATTGGTCATGTGCGTAGTAACACCCTTCAAAGCATGGCCCCGAGCGTGGACAGCGAACAACTTCGCATTGCCGGACTCACCGGCGTTGAGCTGAGCCTGCCGATTGCGGGTCCCGGCGCCCGCAGCTATGCGTTCGTGATCGACTGGCACATTCGCGTGCTGCTGGCGCTGGCATGGCTGCTGGTGTTCTGGCTGCTGCGGCTGTTCCCGCTCGTAGCGAGCGCCGGTACCCTTTCGAAAGCTCTATTCAATCTGCTTGGCGTGTTGCCCGCAGTACTGATTTATCTGCTTTACCATCCGATACTCGAGCTGCTCATGCGAGGCCGCACGCCGGGCAAACGCATGGCGGGCGTACGGCTGGTCACGCAGAACGGCGGCCTGCCCGGCGCTGGGGCCATCCTGACGCGCAATATTTTTCGGCTGCTCGATTCTCTTCCGTTTCTGTATTTGGTCGGCCTGACCAGTTGCATGATCAGCGCGCAACGGCTGCGAATCGGCGACATGGCTGCGGGCACGGTGCTGGTGCTCGACACGGCGCCGTCGGCGCAATCACTTTCGCGCCTGCCGGCACTGGTGGCGCAGACCGGACTGGATGCCGGTCTGGTCGAACTGCTCAGTGAGCTGCTGGAGCGCTGGTCGTCCCTGTCGGCCGAGCACCGCGACCGGCTCGCGCGCGCACTGCTCGCGCGTACCGAGCACGGGCTATCGAGCCAGGCGCTCGCCAGCGCCGGCGATGCGGATCTGCATCAGCGACTGCGCGCGTTGCTGTCGGCCGCGGCATGACCGCGTCGGCGACGGCCAACGCCTGGATACGATCGCGCAATCGAGTCTGGGCCGAGTGGCTCGGCGCGCTGCAAATACGCCCGCACAGGCTGCGCGTGCTGCAGGCGCAGCGCTATGTCGAGCAATACCGTGCACTCGCCGGAGATCTCGCGACCGCCCGGCGCCTGTTACCGCGCAGCACGACCACCGCCGCGCTGGAGTCCTTGTACGCGGTCGCGCATGCCTCGATCGATCGCAGCTCGCGCCACGGCGCCTCGCAATTGCGAGCGCTGTTTCGCGCAAGAATTCCCGCCGCCATGCGCGCATTGCGCCCGACCATTGCCTGGATTGCGTTGCTGTTCGCGCTGTCCACCGGCGCCGGTCTGTGGCTGATCACGCAGTATCCGGATCTGATTGGCCTGTTCGCCAGTGGTGCCATGATCGACAAAGTCGAACACGGCCAACTCTGGACCGAGGGCATGTTCAACATCGCGCCGTCCTCGATCCTGTCGGTGCGGATTTTGTCGAACAATATCGCCGTCAGTATCTTTGCGTTCTGCGCCGGCGTTTTCTTCGGCCTGGGCGCGTTCTACATCACCGCTCTGAACGGCCTCATGCTCGGTGCGCTGTTTGCCTATACGCACCAGCATGGCCTCGACGGTGAACTGCTCAAATTCGTGCTGGCGCATGGTCCGGTGGAGCTGTCAGTCATGTGCATCGCCGCCGCCGCCGGCACGGCGCTCGGTGAATCGTTGATCCGCCCCGATGCGCCGACGCGGCGCGAGTCGTTTCAGCGCGCTGCCAGCGCCCTGGGTCCGGTGCTGATCGCCTGTGCGTTGCTGTTGATCGGCTGTGGCTTCATCGAAGGCTTCATCTCGCCCGACGCGCGCATCTCCATGCCGGTACACGCGGCAATCGGCTTTGGCTATTGGGGTCTGATGCTGCTGTTTCTGCGCGGTGGCGTGCATCTACACGCGACGGCGCCGGCGAAAACTCAGATAGGCTTCCAGCACCGCGCCATCGAGAGCGTTGGGCGGCGCCAGCACGCAGGCCGCGCCCAGTGAGCGCAGCGCCTTGAGATTGCGCGACAGGCCGGCGCAGTAGCGCTGCGCGGCAATCGCCCGATAGACGTCGAGTTCGTCCTCTGCCTGCTGCCGCGAGAGCAGCTGCGCTGCTTCGCTCGAGACACCGGCGATGAACGGCAGATGCTTGGGCATCAACAGCCGCGCCGCACCGATCAGCATGGATGCCATGGCGGCATCGTCCAGATCAGTGAGCAGCAGCACCATGCTGCGCTGGCGCGCCAATGAGCGTATGCGCATGGCCGCGAGCGCCGGGTTGGATTCGGTGGGCTGCACACGCGCCTGCGCCAGCAGCGAGCGCAAACGCGCGACCGCGGCGCTGCCGCGCCCGGGCACCAGCGCCGCCAGGGGCTGGTCGGCATAGAGCAGCAGGCCGACGCGATCATCGAGCGCGGCGGCGCGCTGCGCGAGCCGCGCGGCGATGTTGACGTATAGGGCCAGCCGATCGCTCTGGCCTGCAGCCAGGCCGCTGGTGCGGCTGACGTCGACGGCGATGACGATCTCCAGGTGCTGATCCTCGGAGAAATCGCGACTGATCAGCCGCCGGGTCCTGGCGCTGGCCTTCCAATCGATGGCGCGCGGCGGATCGCCGGAACGATAATCGCGCAGTTGCATGATCTCCCCGCCAGCGCCCAGACGCAGGCTCGCGCGGGCGCCGCCGGCCGTGGCATCCAGTGCGCGTTCGCTCTCGCGCACGATATCCGGCACCACCTGCAGTGCAAACGCCGGTGACACCGACTTGCTCCACCACGCGAGCCCGAGCGCTCCGGACAGACGCATGCGCAGCGCAGGCCACTGAAAATGACCGAGCCGCCGCGCCACGGCCGACGATGCCAGCACAGCCGGTGCCTCGGCAGGCAGCTCGATGCGCACCACGGTGCGATCGATGGCGATCTCCGCCGGCGCCGTCGGCGCCAGCTCCAGCGCCGCCGCGCGCTGCGAGCCGCTGCGGATCTCGAAACGCAACGGCGTCACGCGGCACAGCAGCCATTGGCCGGCGGCATGCACGCGCAACAGCAGGCGCGCGCGCTGGCTCAGGCGGCCTTCATAGGCGAGCCCCAGCAGCAGTAATCCCAACGGCGCGAGCCACCAGCGCGCGAGCGCGCGGTCACCGCTCCAATCCCCGGTCACCGCGATCAGCGCAGCCAGCAACACCAGCAGCAGTGCATTTTGCCGCAGGCTCATCGCTCATCTCACCGTGGCACCGCGACCTGGTCCGCCACCCGCTGTGACACCGCCGCCTCGCTGACGCCCTCGAGTATGGCTTCGCTCGAGAGCACCAGCCGGTGCGGGACCACCCAGGGCAGCACGGCCTTGACGTCGTCGGGTCGCACGAAATCCGCGCCACTGAGTCCCGCCTCGATGCGCGCCGCGCGCAGTAACGACAGCGCACCGCGTGTGGAAAGTCCGAGCGCCACCTGCGGGTGCTCGCGCGTCGCCTGGGCGATGTCGAGCACGTAGCTGCGCAATTGGTCTGCCACGTGGATGGCATCGGCACAGGCACGCGCGGCGGCGAGTCGCTCCGAGGTGGCGACCGCCTCCACGGCGGGCGCGGCGACATCGCCGGCCGCCGCGCCGACGGCAACCCCGCCATAGCGCTCCAGCACTGCCAGCTCCGTGTCGCGCGCGGGATAGGACAGCTCGATGCGCAGCATGAAGCGATCGAGCTGCGACTCGGGCAACGGATAGGTGCCCTCGAAATCGCCCGGATTCTGCGTAGCAACCACCAGGAATGCGACCGGCAAGCGATAGTTCTTGCGATCCACCGACACCTGTCTCTCCTCCATCGCCTCGAGCAGGGCCGACTGCGTCTTCGGGCCGGCGCGATTGATTTCATCAAACAGCAGCACTTCCGCGAACAGCGGCCCCGGACGGAATACGAATTCACCGCGCGCGCTGTCGAACACGTGCACGCCGATGATGTCCGAGGGCATCAGATCGGCCGTGCCCTGTATGCGCTTGAAGCTGCCGCCCAATGCCGCCGCAAGACTCTTGGACAGCAGTGTCTTGCCCAATCCCGGCGCGCCTTGAATCAGAACATGGCCGCGTCCGACGATGGCGATCGTCAGCGCACGGATCGCGCCGTGCAGTCCAACCACCTTGCCGGACAACGCCTGTTGCAGGCTGTGCTCCAGATCCTCGAGTGCCGTAGTCACGTGAGTTGTCCTTGAAGTGCCGAGAGAAAATTGTGCAGCCGTTTGAGGCTCAGGCGCTCGCGCGCACAAACCCGCGCATACAGCGCATGCAGTTCGAGGCGCTGTTCGGCAGTCATGCCGGCGTGCCCATCCAGCCATTCCCAAACCGGCTCGCCATTCTGCTGCAGTCCGAGGCGATGCCGCAGGCCGTTGAAGAAATCGGCGAACAGTTCCTGGCGCGCGTCGCCGTCATCGACCGCCACCGAGAAAAATCGTCCGCTGGCTTCGATCAGCGCGGTCTCATCGACACTGCGCCAGCCCTCCGGCGCGCCGCGCAGGCGCTGCGGACCGAGCACGAACACCAGCCACAGCACCACGATCCACGCCAGCGTGCGGTGCAGGCGCGGATCGTGGAAGAAGCTCGAGGCATCATAGAAGTCGACCAGCCCCTGGTGGGCATCATCGAAGATCACGCGCCCGCGCTCAGCGCGCGACCAACCGATGATGTTCGACAGCAGACGGGCATTGTCGGCCTGGTCCAGCTCGCGATTGCTGAAAGGGGTCGCGAAAGCACAGACGATGATCTGTCCGCTGCCCTGAGCCTTGAGCCAGAGCACGCCCTGGTCCGATTCGGCCCGCCGCGCGATGCTCAGCGGCAGCGATGAATCCATCGATTCGGCGCGCCAGTGCGAGGCCGGCAAGTCGGAATAGGCCTGCAGCGAGGCAATCCGGCGCAGCAGCGGGTGCTGGCCCTGCGGCACGAACGACATGGACTGCGGACCCAGCAACTGCAGCAGCGTCGACTGCTCCTTACCGGCATCGAAGCGTATGCGCGTGATGCGCTGTACGCTCTTCAACGCATCCGCGTTCGCACCCAACACCCACTGCGGCGTATCGTCCAGCGCCGCCATGACCACGAGCGTATTGCCGCGGGCCACCCAGTCGTCGAGGCTCTGCCATTCCGCCAGCTGAAACGGCAGACGCTGCGGCAGCGTGGTGATCAGCACATTGCCTTCAGGACTCGGCGACAGCGACTCGGCGTCCAGCCACTGATATCGGAAGCGAAGACTGGCGACCGGAATCCGCTCGGCCTCGAGCCAGCGCCAGGCGGCCAGGTAGCCGGCGACACCGGCTTCGGTGCTCAATGGCAGCGATTGCTCGATCGTCGGCCTGGAGCGAGGAAAGAACAGCACATAGAAGCACAGCAGCGCTGCCAACGCGAAGGCCAATGTGGTCAATCGCTCCTTCAACGGCGGCCGCCTGCGCCCGCGCGCAGCGCTCGGTACAAGTCCACGCCATCGGTCAGAACTTGCGCGGACGGCGCCGACGTGTCCACCCCGTACAGTTGCCGCTCCGCCAGCAGCGAGATGCGCTGGAAGCGCGCGCGCTGCGCATCGTCGTTGAAGCGGCCGCGTTCGACCAGTTGGCGATGCGTGAGCGCACGCTCCAGCCCCAGGCGGCCTGTTTGGCGCAAGACCTGTACCAGCGCTGCCAGCAGCACGGCGGGGCGCTGCCACAATGGCAGTGCCTCCAGATCCGGCAGTTCCATCCCGGGATCGGCCGGCGTCGTGGGGCGCCGCGGTGCGGTGCCGGCCACGCGCGGCGGCCGCGGTGCGATCACGCCAGCGGCCTTGAGCTCCCGCCACACGATCCAGGCCGCCATCACCAGCACCAGCGCAATCGTTGCATACCCCAGCAGGCTGGTCAGCGAGGGCAGCATCGGCGGTAGCTTCAGATGCAACAACAGGCGCGCGAGCCAGCCCGTGTTCTGGCTGTCGGGCGAGCGCAACCAGGCTCGCAACCACGCCTTGAACTCGTCCCACCAGGAGTGGGGCGTGCCGCGCAGCTGCAGCGCCTGCATCACCTGTGGCAGCGCGGCGATGTCCGGTGCGCTGCCGGGTGGCTCGCCCTCATAGCGCTGCGTCAGCTGCGCGAGGCCCCGGACCGCCGTGCGGTTGATTTTGCCGCGCCAATCGGCGCCGAGCTCATCGGCCATTCCCAGATCGATCAGGGCTTGCTCGAGCTCGGGACAGCGTGCCGACAGGCCCTCGATGCCGTTGGGCGCCGTAGGCAGTTCCGCTTTGGAACAGGCCTGCAGCACCTGCGCGGGGGAAGCGGGGTGTGCCGGCGGCATGAAGGCCAGCAACGCCATCCAGGGCAGCAGCGCCCGCACGATTTGGACCTTAGGGCAGCGCCCCGACCCGTGCCGCGAGATCCCCACCCTCGCGCCGCAGCTTCAAATCGTCATAGATCGCCAACAGCACCGCCGGCACCATCGGCAGAATGAATACGTTGGCGGCGATGCTGACCACCTGAATCGTGAGCTGAATTGAGCCGACATCGTGGCTTACCACGGCTATCGCCGCGAGCGCGCCGGCCACGAACGTCACCACCATCGAGAACACCAATATGATGACGAAGGCGACCGTCAGTATGGTCGTGGTTCGCCACCAATACCCGCGCATGAGCTCACGACTGACCTTGAGCGACTCCATCGCGCCGGCATCGTCGGCATACAGCGCCACCAGCCACAGGCACAGCACGACCGCGAAATAGATGCCCGGTATGATCAGCAGTACCAGCCCGACCGTGATCACCACCCAGCACAGGATGGCGGCCATGACGGCACGCCCGAGGCGCGTGAAGCCCATACCGATCGCCTCCGCGGTGCCGAGCGGGACCTCACCACTGGCCAGGGCATTTTGACTGGCAATCAGCGCGCCGTAGAAGGCCAGCGACAGCACCATCTGCAACAGATACAACGCCACCACGGGCGGCTGGCGATAGACCTGCAGCGCCGCCAGTCCCACGGGACTGAGCCCCACCGTACGCAGGTAGAAGGTCAGGAAAATCCCGAACGCCCCCATGACGACCGCGCCCAGCAGGGCTATGGGCCAGCAACGCTGAAAGGACGCACGATAGAGCTTGATGGCATCATCGACGACGCCGCCGATCGGAAGCGGCGCGGTGGGCCTGGCGTACATGGCGGCTCTCTTCCCTGTGTCGCGCGATGCGCTCTGTCCGGCAAAGGTACCAGATCCCCAAGGCTACGAGCGAAACAGCCGCGAGTACTGCGATTCATGCAGCGCGCTCGCGAGCGCCTGCGAGACCACGCCGACACCGATGGCCTCATCGCCCAGCGTCATGGCCTGCGCGACGATTCCGGGCATCGAATCAGTGAGCCGATGCAGCAGGCGCTGTCCGGCGGATTGTCCGAGCGGCACCAGCTTGACCGCGCCGAGCACCTGGTTCTCGCTCCAGGCCCACAGGTAGCCGCTGAGCGTCTCGGCCGCGCCGATCTGCCAGCGCACGGCCGCGAGACTGAACAGGGTCGCAAACGCCGGCCCCGGCACCGCCTCGCGCCACGCCAACGCTTCATGCAGCTCGAGCTCGATGAGCACGCGCGCCAGCGCCTGCCCCAGATGCCGCTCCTCCGCGCGCAGCTCCGCGCTCTCGCGAGAGGCGATCAGCCTCGCGTTCCAGTCCTGCAGCGCTGCGGTGTCGTGCGCACTCCAGGCCGCATGCAGTCGCAGCAGTATCGGCAGATCCAGCGTGCCGACCCCAAAGCGCGACAGGCCTTGCAGCCATTGCAGTGCGCTCGACTCATCGACCACCCACCCGGCCTGCACCGCATACTCCAGGCCCTGCGAATAGGCATAGGCACCGACCGGCAACGCCGGGCTCACCAGATGACACAGACGCAACAGCGCGAGCAGATTAATGGTCGTGCTCGCCATGATGGTGGTCAACATGGCTGTGGCCCGCGTCATAGGCGCCGGCCTCGGGCTCGAACGGCGCCTGCTCGACCGTGAGCTGCGCGCCCAGTCCGCGGGCCATCTCATCGAGCACATGATCGTGACTGTAGCGCAGCCAGCCTGCGCCGATCTGCAGCGCGACGTGGCGATTGCCCAGGTGATAGGCCACGCGCGCGAGCAATCGCGCATCGTCGGCGCGCAGCGTGCTGACCCACTCGGGCGCCGCGCCGACCTCGACCACGCGACCGTCATCGGTCAGCAGCAGATCTCCGCCGCGCAGAATCTGGCCGCGGGCGAGCATGACGCCAACTTCCTCGCCGCCGACCAGTCGCGCGCGAAAGCGGCTGCGACTGCGCAGATCGAACGGCAGCACCAGGCGCAACTCGGCGCCGCGGGACTCGGCACTGCCTGACTGGGCGTCGCGCGCCTGCGCCAGCCGTTGCGAAATGCGCAGCATGGGCGCGTGCGGGTTCAGAACAGAAAATAGCGTTGCGCCAGCGGCAGCACGCTGGCCGGCTCGCAGGTCAGCAGTTCACCGTCGGCGCGCACTTCATAGGTTTGGGCATCGACCTCGATCTTCGGCAGATAGGCGTTCAGAATCAGATCGTGTTTGGACAGGCTGCGCGTGCCGGACACGGCGATCAGCCGCTTGCGCAGTCCGAGCCGCTCGCCGATGCCGCCGTCCAGCGCCGCTTGGCTGACAAAGCTCACCGAGGTCGCCGAGCGCGCCCCGCCCAGCGCCCCGAACATTCGCCGGTAATGCACCGGCTGCGGCGTCGGTATCGAGGCGTTGGGATCGCCCATCGGCGCAGCGACGATCATGCCGCCCTTGATGATCAGGGCCGGCTTGGCGCCGAAGAATGCCGGCCGCCAGAGCACCAGATCGGCCAGCTTGCCGACTTCGATCGAGCCTACCTCGTGCGCGATACCGTGCGTGATCGCCGGGTTGATCGTGTACTTGGCCACATAGCGGCGGGCACGGAAATTATCGTTGTGCGCGCTGTCCTCTTTGAGCGCGCCGCGCTGCAGTTTCATCTTGTGCGCGGTCTGCCAGCTGCGCGTGATGACTTCGGCCACGCGTCCCATAGCCTGCGAATCCGACGAAATCATCGAAAACGCGCCCAGGTCGTGCAGGATGTCCTCGGCCGCAATGGTCTCGCGCCGGATGCGCGATTCGGCGAACGCCACGTCCTCGGCAATGCCGGGATCCAGGTGGTGACAGACCATGAGCATGTCCAGGTGCTCATCGATGGTGTTGACCGTATAGGGCCGCGTAGGATTGGTCGATGAGGGCAGCACATTCTCGACGCCGCAGGCCTTGATGATGTCGGGTGCATGGCCACCGCCGGCGCCTTCGGTGTGATAGGTGTGGATCGCGCGTCCCTTGAAGGCCGCGATCGTGTCTTCGACGAAGCCGCTCTCGTTGAGCGTATCGGTGTGGATCGCCACCTGCACGTCGAAGCGATCGGCGACGCTCAGGCAGTTGTCGATTGCCGCCGGGGTCGTACCCCAGTCCTCGTGCAGCTTCAGGCCCATGACTCCCGCGCGAATCTGCTCCTCGAGCGGCTCGGGCAGGCTGGCATTACCCTTGCCCAGCAGGCCGAAGTTCATCGGCAGCTCCTCGATCGCCTGCAGCATGCGTGCGATGTACCACGGTCCGGGCGTACAGGTGGTGGCGGAGGTGCCGGCGGCCGGTCCGGTGCCGCCGCCGATCATGGTCGTGACGCCGCTCATGAGCGCATCCTCGACCTGTTGCGGGCAGATCATATGAATGTGCGCATCGATCGCGCCGGCGGTCATGATCAGCCCCTCGCCGGCGATGACCTCGGTGCCGGCGCCGATCACGATGTTCACGGCCGGCTGGATATCGGGATTGCCGGCCTTGCCGAGCACGGCGATGCGGCCGTCCTTGAGACCGACGTCGGCCTTGACGATGCCCCAGTAATCGAGAATCACGACATTGGTGATGACCGTGTCGACCACCTCGCCCGAGCTGCGCTGGCTCTGTCCCATGCCATCGCGGATGACCTTGCCGCCGCCGAATTTGACCTCCTCACCGTAGATCGCATGATCGCTCTCGATTTCGATCCACAGTTCGGTATCGCCCAGGCGCAGGCGATCGCCCGTGGTGGGCCCGAACATCTCGGCATAGGCGCGACGGTCCATGTGCGTCATGACAGCGCGCCCATGATGCGGCCCTGAAAGCCGTACACCACGCGATCGCCACCGAGCGCCACGAGCTCGACCTCGCGCAGCTGCCCGGGCTCGAAGCGCACGGCCGTGCCGGCCGGGATGTTCAGGCGAAAGCCGCGCGCACGCTCGCGCTCGAACTCGAGCGAGCGGTTGGTTTCATAGAAATGGTAGTGCGAGCCGACCTGGATTGGCCGATCGCCGGCGTTGGCGACGGTGATGCGGCGCGTCTCGCGGCCGGCGTTCAAGCTCAGCTCGCCCTCGACAGTGATGATCTCGCCCGGAATCATGCTGTGGTCATCTATTTAGTCGTCATCGAATTGGATGATGCACGGTCACGAGCTTGGTACCGTCCGGAAATGTCGCCTCGACCTGTACTTCGGCGATCATCTCGGCGACACCTTCCATGACTTGCGCGCGTGTGAGCAGGGTTGCCCCATGGCTCATGAGCTCCGCGACCGTGCGTCCGTCGCGCGCGCCCTCGAGTATGGCGGCGGAGATGTACGCCACGGCCTCCGGATAGTTGAGCTGCAGTCCGCGCGCCTTGCGACGCTCGGCCAGCAGTGCTGCCGTAAACAGCAGCAGTTTGTCTTTTTCCCGCGGCGATAATTCCATATCAAGTCGACCAGATTCGAGGTATCACGGCCTTGCGGCCGAGCACGGCCGGACGCAAGGCTTGCCACCAACGCACCAGCGCCTGCCTCAGCTGATCGGTGCGCCGCGCCGTCGCGCGGCACACCAGCACGCCGTCCACGAGCGTACAGGCAAGCATGAGCTCGGCACAATTGGCGCCGGCGCTGGCGCGCGCGATTTCCAGCTGCGCCGGCCCCGCGGGAAAGACCATGGCCGTGCCCAGCGCCACATGACCGCCCAGGCCCCAGCGCGCCGCCAGGCTCTCGCGGGTCAGGCGCAGGCGTTCGAGCAGCAGCGGGCGCTCGTGCTGCCAGAGCTCGAAATGCAGTCCCAGCTCGCCGTCGTCCAGGCCGCGCCGGCTCGCGGGCAGCCCCAGGCAGCCGATCTCCCAGCCGATGAATCGCGCCGCACCGGACAGCCGCACGATGCTGCGCAGCGCGACGTGGGCATCGGGATAGAAAATATTCTCCTGCGGCAGCCATTCGAGCACCCCGGCCTCGACCCGCAGCGACTGGCTCACGCGCGCCACGCCGGCCGCCCCGCGGCGGTAGAACTTGCCGGCGGCGGGGGTGGTCAGCAGCGCATGCGCGCCGGGAGCGACCTCGACCTCGAGCTGCAGGTCATCGCCGCTGGCGACGCCGCCGGGGGGATGAATCACATACACGTGGCAGGGCTCGCCCTCGGGATAGAAGGCACGCTGCACCAGCAGCGGACCAAAGTGTTCGCGGCGCGTGAGCTGCGTGCGCAGCGCCGAGGCCTGGAACCGCAGCGCCAGCCGCGCCTGCCAGCCCTGCGCGAGCGGCGCCGTGCTGCTGCTCATTGGGTCAGGTTCGCGCAGTCCCATAATACAGATGGTACCCCGGGTAGCTCCTCAGTGGGGATGACGGTGGCCATCAGCCGGGGTCATCCTCGTCGACAAGGGGATTGCAGTGTGTAATCATATACACACTGCTGGGATTCGCTGGGAGCAATGCGACCGTGAGCAAGCGTATCAATGTGATGATAGATGAGGACACTTGGGGATTTCTTGCCAGAGTTCCGACAGGGGAACGCAGCCGCGCTATCAATGAGGCGCTGCGCACATGGATTGGGCATCGACGTCGAAGCGATGCGGTAAGTGAGATGGAAGCCGTGCGCGCGCAGCTGCCGAAAGTAACTTCGGAGGAAGTAACGCGGTGGATCCGTGAAGATCGGGAGCACGGCCACTGATGTCCCTACCGGTGGTGGTCCCCGACGCCTCGGTCCTTCTCAAGTGGGTGTTGCCAGGGGATGAGGAGCCCGACGCTGATAAGTCGCTGCTGCTGCGCGCGGCGATCGTCGGGGAGACCGTACGCGCAATTGTCCCAACGCTTTGGATATATGAAGTGGGCAATACCATTGCACGACGTTTCCCGAATCAGGCGTCAGACTGGCTCTCAGCGCTGGTTAAATTTGGGCTTTCGGAATCCCGATCTTCTCAGCGTTGGCTCTCAAAAACTCTGGAACTGACCAACCGCCACGCCGTGTCATTTTATGATGCCGCTTACCACGCAGTTGCGCTCTTGAATAACGGGGTCTTTGTTACGGCAGATAGCCGATATGCGGCGCGCGCCAAGGCCTCAGGAGCGGTGACTACACTCGACGAGTGGGAACCACCGCGTGCAGTTGGCGCACCTCGTCGCCGCCGCTAAGCGAGATCGTGCGCGCATGGGTAGTTACCATAATTGATCCTGATCTTCTGCTCGACAGCAACAACTGCTCCTAACAAACAACTGTTAGCGATCTGTTATCAGGTTATTTGCTGACCTGACTGTAACCGCGAGTCTACGGCGGTTGTCACCTCTCGTCGTTACTGTGATTGCGTCTCGCGCAATTTCTAAAACAGGGAGAGGGAAGTTGAACCCGTCAAATGTCGCGCTTGCCGCGGCGGTGTTGTTGTGCGCCTCGGCGCCAGGATGGGCCGCCGATGCGGATGCCTCGTCGGATGAAGCCACGGTCGCGGCCAGTGGCTCCAGCACGCCCAACACGCGGCTCGAAGAAGTGATCGTGAGCGCACGCCGGCGCGAGGAGAACGCGCAGAACGTGCCGGTGCCGATCGCCGCGGTCAACGGCGCGGCGCTGGAGCAATCCGGACAGTACCGGCTCGAGGATCTCAACGCCCAGCTGCCCAGTACCAACGTCGAATTCGCCAATCCGCGCCAGAGCAGCGTTGCCGTGCGCGGACTGGGCAACAATCCGGCGAACGATGCGCTCGAATCGAGCGTCGGGGTGTATCTGGACAACGTCTATCTGGGCCGCGCTTCCATGGCCAACATGGATCTGATCGACATCGATCAGATTGCGCTGCTGCGCGGTCCTCAGGGCACGCTGTTCGGCAAGAACACCACCGCCGGCGTGCTGAACATCACCACGCGGGCACCGAGCTTTACACCGGAAACCGAAGCCGAGGCATCGGTCGGCAATGAAGGCTATTACCAGCTGCGCGCCTCCACCACCGGAGCGGTGGTCGACGACACATTGGCAGGACGCCTTTCGGTCTCGCGAACCTACCGCGACGGCTATGTCGATGACATCTACGACGGCCGCGAGCTCGACGGCAGCAGCCGCTACGCCCTGCGCGGCCAGCTGCTGTGGGATCCGACGCAGGATTTCAGTCTGCGGCTAATCGGCGAGCATGAGGAGGAGCACTCGGACAATGGCGCGGCCGTGATGTTCAACCCCGGCCCCAACGGCGGCGCGAAGTTCTACAACGCCGTGGCCGCGGCCGGTGGCACCGTCGTTTACGACCCCAATTATCTCGAGACCACGATCGATGGCGTACAGCACATGGTCGTGCGGCAGTCCGGCACCTCGGCCGAAGCCAACTGGCAGCTCAACGACTACAAACTCACTTCGATCACGGCCTGGCGTTCGTGGGCGTTCCTGCCCACTAACGACGCCGACAGCACCAATGTCAATGTGCTCTCCAATGCCGGACAGGAGGTTCATGACCAGCAATTCAGCCAGGAACTGCGTCTGGCCTCTCCCGGTGAAGCGCCGCTCAGTTACGTCGTGGGCCTCTACTACTTCTATCAGCAGCAGAACAACATTCTCTATACGCACTACGGCCCGGACCCCAAGGCCATCGTCGCGCTCGGGGACGGCGCACCCAGCTTCGCCAACGGCTATTACCAGACCCCACAGTATCTGCGCACCGAGAGCGGCGCGGCCTTCGGGCAGCTCACCTGGCGACCGGTCGAGTCCTGGGAATTCGCCGCCGGGCTGCGCGACACCCAGGAAGCAAAGGCCATGCAGGTCACGCGCACCAACAACGACGTCAGCCCTGCGTTCGCCAAGACCTTTGCGCCCTACAACTCCGGCCTTCTGACGCTGGACGACAACGACGTCTCCGCGCTGCTGAGCGCCAGCTACAAGTTCACGCCGGATGTGCTGGCGTACGCATCGTTGGCACGTGGCGCCAAGGCCGGCGGCATCAATCCTGCCGTGCCGAACGGAGTGCTCGGCACCAACTCGCTGTACGTCAGTCCCGAGATCGCCGACGACGCCGAATTAGGCATCAAGTCCAGCTGGTTGCAGCGCCGTCTGACTGCCAATGCCAATCTGTTCTGGACACAGGTCAAGGATTATCAGGCCACACTGCTCGAGCCGGTTGGCAATACCAATACCTTCGTGCAGGTGCTGACCAATATCGGCAAGGTGCGCACGCGCGGGGTCGAAAGCGAGATCTCCGCGATACCGATCGATGGTCTGACGTTGCGGCTGTCGGCATCGTATGACAACGCGACCTATCTGTCGTACGACAACGCGCCGTGCTCAGCCGAAGCGCTCGCGCCCAAGAACGCTGCCCAGGGCTCCATCATCTGCAATCTGAGCGGCAAACCGCTGGTCGGCGCGCCCACCTGGATCGTCAACCCAGGCGCTTCCTGGGCGCATCGCAGCTTCGCGAGCCTGACCGGGACGGCCGAGGTCGATTATGCCTGGCGTTCAAAGCAGTACGGCTCGGCCGATGATTCCGAATACGCCCTGATTCCCTCCTACGGGCTGCTGAATGTGCGCTATGGGGTCGGCCGTGAGTTCGATGGCGGCAAGAGCTGGGAAGTGAGCCTCTGGTCCAACAACGTGCTCGACAAGCGCTACGTCACCGGCGGTGTGACAGTCGCCAGCTCACTGTACGACTACTACCTGTATCCAGGTCTGCCGCGTACCTACGGCCTCACGGTGCACGTGAAATTCTGAGGGGAGAGCCGAACCGATGGCTGAAATAGCCGCCCACGTCCGGTCGGCGATCGCCGGTCAGGCACGGCTCGCCGCCCGGACGGCGTCGCCTCATCCGGGCGCGTGGCGCCGGGCACTGTCACGAGCCGTGCGCGAGCCGTTCCTGCACTTCATCGTACTCGGTGGCCTGCTGTTCGCCTGCAACGAGTACCTGGCAGCACGCGCCAATTTCTCCCGCATCACGGTCACGCGCGAGGCCGTGGCCGGGCTCATCACCAATTATCAACTCCAATATGGCATCACGCCCGCCGGCAAGCTGCTCGACGCGCTGATCGATCAATTCGTGCGCGAGGAGGTCGTCTACCACGAGGCCATGCGCCTGGGACTCGACAAGAACGATGAGATCATCCGCCGCCGCCTGGTACAGAAGTACCAGTTCCTGCAGCAGGATCTCGGCATCGCGCATGCGCCAAGCGGGGCGGAGC
>Ga0302326_10006258_pt1 | contig 26736 bp, 19 predicted proteins | sample Palsa_T0_3_FD_202264 | JGI IMG/M metagenome (GOLD analysis project Ga0302326, IMG submission 202264) | Peat permafrost microbial communities from Stordalen Mire near Abisko, Sweden - Palsa_T0_3 | ecosystem: Environmental > Terrestrial > Soil > Palsa > Peat permafrost | place: Sweden: Abisko... | reverse complement strand
CCTGCTGCCGCTCGCCGCCGACGCCGCCGGCATCGGCTTCGACGAGCTCGTCGGCCGAATCCTCGCCAGCGCGTGGACACGATGATCGAGTCCCACAAAGTGTCGTGACCGGCGCCAACAAGGCTGTGCGGAGCACGCGCGAACGTGTCTCCCAAAAGAAGCGCTGTATAACTATGGCTATACAGCGTCTTCAAAGCGACATACAAAATCAGGAGTCGCCGGCCGCGAAATCCTCAGGCGAGACCTCGTCCAGGAACTCCTTGAACTTCTCGACCACGTCCTCGGACTCCTCAACGTCGTGCTCGAACTCGATCGCCGACTCGGTAATGACCTCCTCGGCGGCGTAGATCGGCGCGCCCGAGCGCACCGCCAAGGCGATGGCATCGCTCGGGCGCGAGTCGATCTCGAGCTCCCGACCGCCCACGCTCAGCGTGATCGACGCGAAGAACGTGTTCTCGCGCAGCTCAGTGACCGACACCTGCGTGCACTTCACGTCGAGCTCGCCGAGGATGTCGCACAGCAGGTCGTGGGTCATCGGCCGCGGCGTGCCCGCGCCCTGCAGCTTCATCAGGATCGACGCCGCCTCTGGATGCCCAATCCAGATGGGCAGGAACTTGTTGCCGTCGACGGTCTTCAGGAGCACGATCGGCTGCTTGCCAACCATGTCGAAGCTGACGCCGTAGATCACCATCTCCTGCACAAGGATCCTCCGAGAGGGGGGAGTTCAGAGTATAGGTCCCGGCTGAGCCGCCAGCCAACAGCGCAAACGCGCAATCCCGGGCTCAACAGGGCGAGAAGCTCCAGCGTCTCAGCGAAAGCTCCACAGCTTGTTTCCAAGGAAGTTCAACGGCATCGACGCCGCCACCGCCAGCGCCTGCGCGGGAATCTTCGCGATCCCGGCGCTCTCCACAAACAGCGTCAGCAGCAGCAGGCTGAAGGCCTCAGCCGCAAGGCTAACCACGAGGAAGCGCAGCGCCTGGAAATGCGCCCTGCCTTCGCGAGCGTCGAACGTCCAATGACGGTTGAGAACAAAGTTGTTGACCACCGCCACCAACCACGCAACAACTGACGCAGCCCTGTAGTCGAGCCCCGCAGAGTGCACAGCCAGCGCATATACAGCGACGTTGACGATGAAGCCAATGCCGCCCACGAAGCCGAACCGCACCAGCTGCAGCCAGTTGGCCGGCCGGCGCATCCCGTGAAGCAGGCGTACATGCGGCCGGATCTCCACGGCCGAGGCTTCCTCGCGCATCGCACCAGGGTAGCGACACATCCCGGCGGAGGAGGTCGCTAGCCTTGTGTGCGTGCGTCCGCTTCGCAAGCAGACAGCTACTTGCGGCTGCGTGCTGACCGCTGTGATGCTCGCCGCCTGCGGCGGGTCCAGCTCCGATCCGCCCGCCAACGGCCACGCTGGCAAGAACCCGCCCAGCAAGGTGCACACGACCACCGCAAAGACCAGCCCAGACGGGGTGGTCTCTGGCGCCGTCGCAAGCTCATCCAAGGGACACCCGTCAGGGACACAGAAAGAGGTCGCCGACCCACTGGAAGCCGACAGCTACCCGGCGCCAGCGTCCGTTCGCCACTCAGCAGCAACCGCACCCGTGAAGGCGGGGGCAGCGATCATCGCCGCAGGCGCGCCCTCCAACGCCGAAGTGCGCAAGGAGCTGCAGCAGATGCAGGCCGTGGAACGTAGCGCCCGTCAAACCCAGCAGCGCACGCTCACACCCGTTCCCGGCGGTGAGTCGATCGGCGGCAACGGCACGATCCCGATCCCCAGCGGCGTCCCAGAAGTCATCCAGAAGGTGATCGCAGGCGCAAACGAGATCGCCGACTTCCCCTATGTATACGGCGGCGGGCACGCCTCCTTCATCGACAACGCCTACGACTGCTCCGGGTCAGTCAGCTACGCACTCGCAGCCGGCGGCCTGCTGAGCGCCCCCGAGACCTCGGGTGAACTCGAGAGCTGGGGCGTGCCCGGGCCAGGCAAGTACATCACCGTGTATGCCAACGCCGGTCACACGTACATGTATGTGGATGGAGTCCTCTACGACACAGCCGGACGCAGCGGCGTGTACGCGTCGCGCTGGCAGGTCCAGCCCACAGACAACGCCGGCTACGTCGTTCGCCACTGGCCCGGGCTGTAGGCGATGCAGGTCGTGCTCACGCATCTCGTGAGCGTCGCCGTCTCGCTTCCGTTCGCGCTCGACGGCGAAGCGGAAACCTCGAGCAGCATCGGGCTGGGTGTGATCTCGGTCGTCTCCATCGGCCTCACCTGGGTGGGGCTGTTCGCACTGTGGTTCTTCGTGTTCCGTGACAAATCGCGCACGAAGCACGACAAGGACCCGTCGGACTGAACGAGTCCATCGGCTGGGTAGGCGCTCGAGGACGATCTCAGTGGGCGAGCGTTACGTTGCTCACGACCGTGGTCGTGGCCGGGCTGGAGCCCGAAGCGGCGTTGCGCACGATCAAGCGCAGCATCAACGACACCTTGTGCGCGTGCGCTAGGCGCGCAGCAGTCTTCTTAGAGAACTGGATGTGTACCGCGCTGTGCCCACCCTTGGTCGTCACCAAGATCGCTTTCGCGATCACAAGCTCCGCCGGTGAGCCAGCAGGCAGGCCCACCGCAGGGGCGCCACTGATTCCCAGCTGGCGGGCGACCGTACGACCAAGCAAGACTTCAAAGTGGCCCGCGACCTGCTCGTTGACCGAGTAGCTCACAACGAGCCCCTTGCGCAAGGCATTGCGCAGTTTCTGGGGAACAATCGCCGCCGCAGCCACCGGGGCCGGCACCACCGTCGGCGAAGCACCCGAAGCACCGCTGCCCGAGCCCTGAGCCGATGTCGTGCCCGCTGAGCTCGACCCGCTCGAGCCACCAGCGCCGCCTGCACCGCCGGCGCCGCCTGCACCGGGGCGCGCTGGGCCGACGACCGTAATCAGACGAGTCGTGCTGCCGATGTTCAGCCCACTGTCAGTCACTGTCAGCGTGGCTGTGTAGGTGCCGCCATATTCATAGGAGTGAAACACGCTGGCGTCGTTCACGCCGGACACGCTCGTGCCGTCGCCAAAGCTCCATGAATACACAGGAGCGGTGTAAGGCTCATCCGCCGGCAGCCCAGCCGTCCTGGCATTCAATGTCAGGTACGACTCCGTGCCGTTGAAGCCGACGATGTCGCCCGAAGCCACAGGGTTGGGGGCCGTGAAGTAGGGTTCGAAGGTGACACCCGACCAACAGGTGTAGCCCTTCCCAGAGGTCAGATCCGAGCTGTCAAAGGCCCATGAGAGATAGTAGAAGCCGCCGTTGATCGTCTCATCTGACAGCTGTCCCGCATGGGTGTGTTCGTTAGGCGGCGGAGGCGAAGGCGGCGGTGGGCCGAAGTCGAACTGGCACATGTCCCCTTGCTCCCCGTCGGTCGAGGTCTGATACCAGCCCGTCAGGAACGGGTCAACGACCACATTACGCTGCTCGATGCTGAGATCATTGATGATCACGTCCGCCAGGCCAGCAACGTAATCGCCTTCGGGATCAAGTGCGGTGGGCTGGTTAGGCTCCTCGAGGCTGACATCGTCCTGGCAGGCCAGCACGTCGTCTTCAGGCTCGGTGGTCGTTAGGGGATTCTCTTTGAGAATCACTCCCGCGTTGCCAGCGATCCACGGCTGCACAACGTAGGGGATGGGGCTCGCGCCGCCCAAGCCAATCGCCGAGTGATACCCGCAGATACCGCTTTTGATTGGGTAAACCGCTTCTTTGAGTTCTTTTTCAAGTTTCGTTGAGTTCGAGCAAGTGCTGGGGCTCCCCGAACCCGTGCAAACGGTCACTCCTGGAGGGGTCAGCAGGTAGTAGACCGGCGTGCCAGCGCCTCCCGGAAGCGGCGGGTCAACAGATGCGATGAGGTGCTGTAGCTCGGTCTGGATCTGACTATCGGTCAGGCAGACATTCACTGGTGAAGGTTCAGTGCAGCCGCCCGTCGGATACGGATCTTCATCCTTGTAGGAGCCGCGGAACGTAGTTTGATTCTCCGCCCGGCCGCCACTGTCGGAATACTGCGTGTCGAGCGCAAACACATCCCCAAGCTGGCCGCTTTCATCGCCTACGTTGGCAAAGTATTCATCGATCAGCCGCTCCCATTCCGGGCGGTAGTTGCCGATCGGGTCCCAATAAACGACGTACGCATCGGAGGAATGCAGTACCGGTCCACCGTGATACTGAAGTGGGCCGCCTTCGACGAGTGCTTTCGTTTCCAGGGCCGCGCGCTGTTGCAGTCCAAAGTTCCCCGAGATGAAGGCGTCGGCAGGAGCCGCGCGGAGAACCGTCAGCAGCAGGATCGCGCTCGATCCGAGCAGCAGCGCCAACAGGCGCGCGGTGGAGAGCATCGTGAACGCCGGGCGACGCTCGGCCGGCCGGAAAGATAGGCGCAGAGACTGGTCCACGTGGCACTCATCGGCAGATGCGACCAGTTGCCTTAGTGCCCTGGACGACTTAGCCCGAAGCCGCGGCGATACGCCTTGGCCGAGGGCGCGCCGCAGGCGACGGTCATCCGTCCAAAGGAGCAAATAAGCCGACAGAACGACGCGCGCGCGCCCGATCCCTCGCCTCAAGGTGTACGTGCGCAACCCATCCGAGCTGCGACCACGTGGCTGAGCAGCGGACCACCGCTGGACGCCGGGGCATATGGGCACTCGCGTCAGTACTGCTCGTGCTAGGAGGCGTGATCGCCTCGGTGCTCGGTGCGCACGCGCTCGCGCGCACCGAAGCCGACCGCGGACGACTCGCGTTTCACCTGGCCTCAGCTGAGATCGCATCCACACTGCGACTGGCAATCCAACACGAGGAAGACCTCGTGATCGGCGCAAGCGCGTTCGTCGCCGGCAACCCGCACGCCTCCGCAGCCGACTTCGACCGCTGGGCGGAATCGGTGCATGCGATGCAGCGCTACCCGGAGCTCCAGAACATCGGCCTCGTGGAGCTCGTGCCAGCGTCCCAGCTCGCCGCCTTCCAAGCACGGATGACAGCGGACCCGATTCGCCCGTTCGGGCCGCTTTCAAAGCCCAAACAAGACGAAAGCGGAGTGGTACCGCTCGGCGCTCGCCCGTATTACTGCCTGGCGTCGGCCGGATTGGCAAGGAGCGCAGCGAGCTACCTGCCCGTGGGTTTGGACTACTGTGCGCTCGCGCCAACGCTGATGAGCGCGCGCGACTCCGGGGTCGCCAGCTATGCGCCCTTCACCCACATGGGCACCACTGCCCTGGGCATCCAAACGCCCGTGTACCGCGGAGGCGTGACGCCGTCCACAGTCACTGACCGACACCACGCGTTCGTGGGCTGGCTCGGCGAGCTGCTCGTGCCTGGGGTGGTACTCAACAGGGCACTCCAGGGACACGCCGGCGTGTCCGTCCGCTTCCGCTACCAGTCCGGCCACAGCCATGTCCAGTTCGCCAGCGGAACCCCCGCGGCCGGGGCGCAACGAGCAACGATCAACCTCAACAACGGCTGGACGGTGCAGAGCTTTGGCGCCGCAGTAGCCGGCGGCGTGTTCGGCGACCGCGACGCGCTCGGCCTGCTGAGCGCTGGGATCCTGGTCAGCGCGCTGCTCGGCCTGCTCGTCTCAGTGCTCGGCACGGGACGCACTCGCGCGCTGTCGCTCGTGCGCGAGAAGACACGCGAGCTCTCCCATCAGGCCCTGCACGACCCGCTCACCGGGCTGCCCAACCGCGCGCTGGTGCTAGACCGCGCCGAACAGATGCTCGCACGGAGCGCGCGATCGCCAGGCACGGTGGCAGGCGCGCTGTTCATCGACATCGACGGCTTCAAGCACGTCAACGACAGCCTCGGGCATGCGGCCGGGGACCGGCTGCTGCAGGTCGCAGGCGAACGACTACAGAGCGCGGTACGCGAGCAGGACACCGTTGGCCGTCTCGGCGGCGATGAGTTCGTCGTGCTGATCGAGTCAACGGCAGATGAAGCAGCGCTCGATGTGTTTGCCGACCGCCTGACCGAGGCCCTGCGCGCACCAGTCGAGCTCGGCGCCGCCGGCAAGATCTTCTCTGTGACCGCAAGCATCGGCGTCGCAGTAGGGCGCTACGGATCTCCAGACGAGCTGTTGCGTGACGCTGACCTGGCTCTATACGCCGCCAAGGCAGCGGGAAGAGACCGCTACGCACTGTTCGACGCGAGCATGTCCGGAGGCGTTCAAAGCCGCCTGGAGCTGGCATCGGACCTCGACGGAGCGCTGGCGGGGGAACAGCTCTTCCTCGCCTACCAGCCAATCTTCGAGCTGCCAGCTCGCGAAGTGGTAGGCGTCGAGGCACTGGTCCGCTGGCAACACCCCAGCCACGGCCTGATCGCACCCGAGAGCTTCATCCCGCTGGACGAGGAGAGCGGCCTGATCAGCGCAATTGGTCGCTGGGTGCTCGAGGAATCCTGCCGCCAGGCCGCGAGGTGGGCCGCCGAAGGCCTCACGCTCGACATTGCCGTGAACGTATCAGCGTTCCAGCTGGGCCGTAGCGACTTCACCGAGGACGTCCGTCGGGCGCTAGGAGACTCGGGGATCGAGCCGTCATCGCTGACACTCGAGATCACAGAGACCGCGCTGATGCGCGATGTGGGTGCAGCTTGCGAGCACCTCCTCGAGATCCGTGCACTCGGCGTGCGTGTGGCAATCGACGACTTCGGCACAGGATACGCGTCGCTGTCGCAGCTACAACGCATGCCCATCGACATCCTCAAGATCGACCGCAGTTTTGTGGCCGCACTGAGCGTTGGTGGCCAGAGCCGTGAGCTGCTCGAAGCGATCCTTGGCGTAGGACGCTCGCTCTCGCTCACCGTCGTCGCCGAGGGCATCGAGGAGCCCAGCCAGCTGCGCGCGCTCGAAGAGATGGGCTGCCAGATGGCACAGGGCTTCGTGCTCGGCCATCCAGGTCCCGCGCGGGACGTCGAAGGGCTCTCCGGGCACCGCGCGCGAGGCCACACCGTCGGCTCGTCCGCAAGCTAACAACTGCGCTTAGAGCAAGCTCCCATCAGCCCGTAGAGTGGCTGGCGCTGATGGCCACACTCGACACACACCTCGTTGTGATCGGAGGCGGCGTGGTCGGGTGCGCGGTCGCACACGCGCTCACGCGGCGGCGCGCACAGGTTTTGCTGATCGAGGCTGAGACCGAGCTCGCGTTGGGCGCAAGCGGCGCCAACTCCGGCATCCTGCATACGGGCTTCGACTCCACTCCCAACAAGCTCGAGACGCAGCTGATCCTGCGCTCGGCAGCGCTGCGCGAGGATCTACTGGAGGAGCTGGCAGTGCCGCTGTTGCGCTGCGGTGCGCGCCTGAGCCCGACCGACGAGAGCGAGCGCGCCGCCGTCAGGGTTCTGGCGGAGAACGCACGCGTCAACGGCGTCCAAGCCCAACTCGAGGAGGATGGCGCGCTGAGCGTTGCTGGCGAGACACTCACCGACCCAGTTGCGTTCGTAGGTGCGCTCGCTGCAGCCGCGCAGGCCGGTGGCGCCACGCTGCAGCTGGACACGCGCGTGGTCGGGCTCGCGGGGGCGGCCGATGGAGCGGTGCTGGTGGAGCTCGAGGGTGGCGGGCGGGTGCGGGCGCGGGCGGCCGTCAACTGCGCTGGGCTGCACGCGGATGACGTGGCGAGCATGGCCGGCGATGAGCTCCTCAGCGTGTATCCGCGCAAGGGCGAGTTCCTCGTTTTCTCCGCTGCGAAGGACCTGCCGCAACAGCAGATCCTGCTGCCAGTGACCTCAGCGCTGGGCAAGGGCGTGCTCGTCTTCCCCACCGTCGATCGACGTGCCGTGATCGCCGGCCCGACCGCACGCGAGCGCGAGGACAAGCGCGACTGGGCGGTCGAGGCGGACGCAGCCGAGCTGATCCTGGGCAAGGCACAGCTGATGTGTCCCGCACTAGCAGGGCTGGAGCCGATCGGCGCCTACGCCGGCTTGCGGCCCGCCGGGCGCAGCGCCAACTACGTAATCGAGCGCTCGCGCACGCTGCCGAGCCTGATTCACGTCGCGGCGATCCGTTCCACCGGACTGTCAGCGTCACTGGCAATCGGCGAGCACGTCGTCGGGATGCTCACCACCGCCGGCGCAATCTCGCCCAGCCCCGTACGTCCGCTGCCCGCACCCGCACAGCCAGCCGCGGCCGCTGCATGGTGGGAGCGCGCGATCCTTCGCAGCCAGAGATCGGGCACAGAGACGCGAGCACCGTGAGCGAAGCATTACTACTTGGCATCGACGAGGGGACCACAGCGGTCAAGGCCGCACTGTTCGACCGTGAGCTGCACACAGTCGCCGAGGCGCGCAGGCCCCTCGCCGTCTCGCACCCCCACCCTGCCTGGGTCGAGCAGGACCCCGAGCTGATCCTGCAAGCGGTCGTCGACGCGGTGGCAGAGGTACTGGAGCACGCCGCCGGGCGCGAAATCATCGCCGCGGGACTCGACCATCAGGGCGAGTCCGTGCTCGCCTGGGACGCAGGCAGCGGCCAGCCGCTAACGGCGGTGATCGTGTGGCAAGACAAGCGTCAGGAGTCAATGCTCGCGGAGATCGACCCAAGCGTCGCGCAGCGATCGGGCCTGCCGCTCGACCCGTACTTCTCAGCTGGCAAGCTCGCGTGGCTGCTGGCCAACGACCAGGCCGTACGCGCAGCCCGCAACGCGGGAACACTGCGCCTGGGCACAGTCGACGCGTTCCTCACGGACAGGCTTGCAGGCCACTTCGCCACGGATCTCTCGACCGCGTCGCGCACGCAACTGCTGGCAGCCGGCGGGCACGACTGGGACGAGCAGCTACTCGCCGCGTTCGCGCTACAGCGCGAGTGGCTGCCCGCGCTAAGCCCGAGCTACGGCTTGCTAGGAGAGCTACGACACGAGCGCTGGCCAGTGGCGCTGCCGCTGCGCGCGCAGCTCGTCGACCAGCAGGCCGCACTCGCCGGCTCAGGGGCGGTCCGCACGGGCGAGCTGAAGGCGACATACGGGACCGGCGTGTTCGTGCTGGGGCGCACACCGCAGTCCGTTGTGGGCGCAAGCGGGCTGCTGCCGACGATCGCCTGGGCAGCGCCAAGCACCGACGGAACGATCGCCAAGATCGCCCACGCGCTCGACGGCGGCGTGTTCGCCGCAGGCTCGCTACTGGACTGGCTGGCCGAAGGGCTAGGGCTGGCAGCTGACGCCCGCGCACTGGCAGCCAGCGCTGCGAGCGTCTCCGACAGCGCCGGCGTGATGATGCTGCCCGCGCTCGCCGGCCTCGGCGCACCCTGGTGGGATCCCGGCGCCCGCGGCGTGATCGCCGGACTCCATCCAGCGGTACGCCCCGCGCACATAGGACGAGCAGCGCTCGAGGCGATCGCTTGGCGCGTCGCCGACATCGTCGAAGCGATGGCCGCTGTCACACCCGTCGAGCGCTTGCACGTGGACGGGGGCCTGACCAACTCGCGGACGTTGCTGCAGATCCAAGCCGACATCCTCGGCCTGCCGCTCAGCGTCGGACGAGCGGACTGCACCGTACTGGGCGCCGCCATGCTCGCCGGTGTCGGCGCCGGCGTGTTCGACAGCATCGACCACGCAGCCCAGCTGCTGCCCTCTGGAGAGACCGTCAATCCCAGCGAGGCCGTCACAGATCGAGTCGAGCAGCGCGCGCGCTGGCAAAGCTTTGTAAGCGCCGGTGCGCGCCTGTCTACGCAGTCCTGATCAGGTCACCAACGTCAGCCATGGTGTTGAAGGTATAGGTTGCATGCCTTATGGCGGAGAGGCACGTCGGCGAGATGGCCCAGCTCGGAGCGATCCTGGCGCGTCTGGAGCCCTCGCTGGGCGAGATCGCCGGTGAGCCAACGCCACTATCGGGCGGCATCACTAACCACAACTTCCGCGTGACGCTCGGAGGCGAGGACTACGTCCTGCGCGTTCACGGCACCGACACAGACCTGCTGGGCATCGACCGCCAGGCGGAGCGGATCGCTTGCGCGCAGGCTGCCGAGATGGGGATCGCGCCGGAGCTGATCGCCGCGTTCGATGACTGCCTCGTAACGCGCTTCGTCACCTGCGACGCCGTCGCCACACGCGAGATCGCCGAGCACGCGGAGGAGCTCGCACGTGCGCTGCGCAGGTTCCACGACTCCGCCGCCGTGCTGCCCACGCGCTTCTGGGTCCCCGACCTACTCCTCGACTACGGCGCCCGCGTTCACGAGCGCGGGGTAGGGCTACCGTCGAGCTACGCCGAAGCTCGCGCCGTCGCCACACGAATCGCCGCGGCTGTGCCGCTGCGCAACCCCCGCCCGTGCCACAACGACCTGCTCGCAGGCAACATCATCCACGCACATGACGAGCACAAGCTGCTGGTCGTGGACTGGGAGTACGCGGGCATGGGTCATCCATGCTTCGACCTTGGCAACCTGTCCGTCAACAACGATCTCAACGAGTCTGACGATGAGCTGCTACTCAGCGGCTACTACGGCACGCAGCCAACGGACGGGCAGCGCGCAACGCTTGCGCTGATGCGCATCCTGTCCGACGCACGTGAGGCCGCGTGGGGCGTGTTGCAGGCCGAGATCTCCAAGCTGGAGTTTGACTTCAGCCGCTACGCGCGCACGCACTTCGAGCGCCTGGCCATCGCCGTCGAAGGGCCACGCCTGCAGGAATGGCTCGACGCCGCTGCAGCCAGCTCACACGAGGAGCACGATGGTCAGGCCACGTGAGCTACCGGACCGCGCACGCGTGGTCATCATCGGCGGCGGCGTCGGCGGCACCTCGATCGCCCACCACCTGGCCAAGGGCGGCGAGCGCGACGTGGTGCTGCTCGACCGGGGCGAGCTGACGAGCGGCTCTACCTTCCATTCCGCCGGGCTGGTCGGACAGCTGCGCTCGAGCGTGGCGCTGACACGCATGATGATGGACTCCGTCGAGCTCTACCGCACGCTCGACTGCGGCTGGGTGCAGTGCGGCGGCATCCGTCTGGCATGCACGCCCGAGCGCGAGCAAGAGGTTCTGCGCCAGGTCGCCTGGGCCAAGACATTTGGTCTGCCGCTCGAGCTGATCTCCGCTGATGAAGCACGCGAGCTGTTCCCATTGATGAGCACCAACGGGGTGCGTTGCGCCTCCTACCTGCCCAGCGACGGCTACCTCGACCCGTCGCTGCTGACCACCGCGCTCGCCGACGGCGCGCGGGCGGGCGGCTGCCGCATCTTTACCCACACGCGCGTCACCGGCATCGACGTAGACACGAGCGCCGCGCATCCGCGCGTGCGCGGCGTGCAGACAGAGTGGGGGCCCATTCAAGCGGAGGTGGTGGTCGACGCTGGCGGCATGTTCGCTGCCGAGCTCGGGCGCATGGCTGGCGTACGTGTGCCAGTCGTGCCGTTCGCCCATGAGTATCTAGTCACGCAGCCGTTTCGCGAGCGCGTCGTAGGCGAGCACCTGCCTACGCTGCGCGACCCCGACCTGTTGATCTACTTCCGCGAGGAGGGCGGCGGGCTGATCATGGGCGGCTACGAGCGCACCTCCGCGCCATGGTCGCTTGACGAGCACCTTCTAGACGCGATCCCACAGGACTTCAACGGCCGCCTGCTCGAAGAGGACTGGCCCCGCTTCGAGGAGATCGCCGTCAACTCGCGCAAGCGCGTCCCCGTGATGGACGAGATCACCGTCACGCGCCTGATCAATGGACCCGAGGCGTTCACCCCAGACAACGAGTTCTGTCTCGGCGAGAGCGAGGTGCGCGGCTTCTTCGTCGCCGCTGGCTTCTGCGCTCACGGCCTCGCCGGCGCCGGCGGTATTGGCCGCGTGATGGCCGAGTGGATCCTCGACGGCGAGCCCTCAACAGACGTGTGGGAGATGGACATCCGCCGCTTCGGCGCGCACTTCCGCTCACCGAGCTACACGCTGAAGCGCGCCAAAGAGGTGTATGAGACCTACTACGACATCCGCTACCCCGGCCACGAGCGCCTCGCGGGTCGCCCGCTACGCACCTCCAGCGCCTACCCATGGCATGCCGAGCACCGCGCTGCGTTCGGCGAGAAGTCCGGGTGGGAGCGCGTCAACTGGTACGAGTCAAACGCGCTCGCAGGAGATGAGTCGCTGCGTCCTCGCGGCTGGGCGGGGATGCACTGGTCGCCCGCCATCGGCGCCGAGCACCGCGGCACACGCGAGCGCGCGGGACTGTTCGATGAGTCCTCGTTCTCCAAGCTCGAGATCGCCGGCCCCGGCGCCGCCGAGTTCCTGACGCGACTGTGCGACAACATCGTCGCCCGTGATGTCGGCGCGATCACCTACACGCAGATGCTCAACCGTCGCGGCGGGATCGAGTGCGACTTCACCGTCACGCGCGTGGAGGACGAGCTGTTCTCGATCGTCACCGGCACCGCCTTCGGCAACCACGACCTCAGCTGGATCCGCCGCCACGCGCCGCACGATGGCAGCGTACGCTGCGCCGAGGTGACCGCACGCTGGGCTTGCTTCGCGCTGTGGGGCCCACGCGCCCGAGAGATCCTCTCGCCCCTTACCCCCGATGAGCTGGACTTCCCCTACATGCATATGCGCGAGCTGAGTATCGGCGACACGCCCGTGCGCGCGCTGCGCGTTACCTTCGTCGGCGAGCTCGGCTGGGAGCTGTACTGCCCCACCGAGTACGGCGCTGGACTGTGGCGCACACTGTGGCAAGCGGGACAGGCGCACGGCCTGGTGGCGGGTGGCTACCGCGCGATCGACTCCCTGCGCCTGGAGAAGGGCTACCGCGTATGGGCAGCCGACATAACGCCCGAGGAGACCCCATACGAGGCTGGCCTCAGCTTTTGCGTACGCAAGGAGGGCGGGTTCATCGGCGCTCCAGCGCTGGGGCTCGGAACAGGCGAGAAGCCCGCCGCGGACCCCGAGCCGCACAAGCGGCTGCGCTGCCTGGTGCTAGACGACCCCCGCTCGGTGGCACTCGGCAACGAGCCGGTACGCGTCGCCGAGGAGATCGTAGGGCGCGTGACCAGCGGTGGCTACGGCTACACCGTGGAACGCTCGATCGCCTACGCCTATCTGCCCGTCGAGGTCGAGATCGGCGCAGCAGTCGAGGTCGACATCTTCGGTGAGTGGATCGGCGGGACGGTAGCTCAGGAGCCGCTGTTCGACCCGCGCGGAGAGCGGGTCAGGGGCTAGTCCACGTCCACGAGGCCGCGCCCGGGCACAAGCCGACGCGCGGAGGCGGTGGTGTGGAAGACCACATCGGCGGGCTCCGCGAGCAGACCACGTAGGTCGCCCATAAACGCGCCCGTGTGGGCCTGAACGAAGTGGCGCTGTAGCGCATCATCGTCGGCCCATTCCTCCACAAACACATAGTGATCGGGCTGCTCGAGGTCCGCATAGACGCGGTAGCCGCCGCAGCCGTCCTCTTCGCGTGAGCGACTGCACATCTCGCTCGCCACCTCAATGAAACGCGCGCGGTGCTCCGCGGGAACGTGAGCGCGACCAGTGACAAGGATCACGTGCCGAATGCTACTCGCTGCGCGGCCGCCAGCCTCACGGGTTGGCGCGAGCCTGTGAGGCCTGTGCGGTCGGCCCCAGCTGCTCGAGCGTCAACGGTCGCGCTGGAGGCTCGTCGAGGATCAAGCTCGTGCTCGTGTCCAAGGTGTCACTGATATGCAGCAGCTCGCCTGCGTCGAGCATCCGCCAACCAGGGTCTGCGTCCATGCGCTCGCTCGCCAGGACCACCAGCGGCTGGTTGATCGCGTCCTCGGAGCGCACGCGACTGCCGATGCTGCTCGAGTGCGCCAGCGGCTCGCCGGCAGCCCGCTCCAGCACATACAGCGGATGCGTCTCCGGATAGCGCAGCGCCCACAGGCCGTCGTGGCAGGCCAGCACGAAGTTGATCGCGAACACCGGCAGGTTCGCCGCGACCCATGCGCACGCCGCCTCGATCCCCGCCCCAACGTCCCCGTCGCGCGCGGCGATCTCGCGTGTGATCAGCGCGAACAAGCGCTCGGAGTCGGTGTCGCCTTTGACCAGCCGAAGGTCATCGCCGAGGTGCGACTCCAGCGCCGGCAAATCCTCGATCACGCCGTTGTGAGCGAACAGCCGCCCGTGCTGCTTGAACGGGTGCGTGTTGTGGAGCTCAAGCGCACCGGTAGAGGCGAAGCGGATGTGGGCGAGGAATGTCGTCGAGGACAGCTTGCGCGCCTCGCGGGCGAAGCGCATATCGCCATATGCGGCGATCGCCTGCTTGCTTACGTGCGCGGTCCCTTGCTCGTCGAACCAACCCAGGCCAGTCCCGTCCGGCTCGCGGTGGCTCTGCGCAGAGAGACTGTCAGGTGCGTCAAGTAGCCAGAACGTCGCCTGGGCGGGCTCGCTGCCAGCGCTCATTGCGAACAGGCGGCACAAGGTCAGACTGACGTTACCGTGCGATTTAGAACGCTGCGTGAGTCGCCCAGGCGGCGTTCGAGCGCAGGCGGAGAGAGCGGGCGAGCGAACAAGAAGCCCTGGGCGAGATCACAGCCCTCCCGTTGCAGCTCTCGAACCTGGCTGTGGTGCTCCACACCCTCCGCAACCGTCTCCAGGCCAAGCGCGCTGCCCAACTGGATGAGGGTGTGCGTCAACGCATGCGCCTCGCTCGACAGCGCCAGCCCGGTGATGAACGTGCGATCGATCTTCAGCGAGTCAACCGGGAACTGGCGCAGGTAGGCCAGCGAGCTGTATCCGGTCCCGAAGTCGTCAACCGCTATGCGCACTCCGAGCGCCTTCAGCTCGGCCAGCAGACACGCGGTGACATCCGGGTCGCGCATCAGGGCTGTCTCGGTGATCTCGAGCGTCAGCGTCGCCGGATTCAGGCCGGAGCTCGTCAGCGCTCCTTGCACCTCCCCGACGAACTGCGGGCGTTCGAGCTGTCGAGCCGACAGGTTGACGGAGATATTCAGGCGATATCCCTGCTGATGCCACGCTGCGCCCTGGGCACAAGCTCGATCGAGCACCCAGCGCCCGATCGACACGATCAGACCATTGTCCTCGGCGATTGGGATGAATGAGTCTGGAGAGATCACGCCGCTGCTTGGGTGGCGCCAGCGCAGCAGCGCCTCCACGCCCACGATCTGCTCGCTCTGGAGATCCACCATCGGCTGATAGACAAGGAAGAACTCGTCCGCCGCAAGCGCCTGTGCGAGGTCCGTCTCCAGATGCATGCGATCCTGCGCCGCAGTCTGCATCGCGGACTCGAACTTGACATAGCCGTTCTTACCGGTCGCCTTCGCCTTGTGCAACGCGAGACCCGCATCCTCCATCAGGTGTTCGGCCGAGGCTGGTCGCCCGGTCGCGATGCCGATGCTCGCAGTCAGCGAGACATCGCCACCCGCCCCATGCGTGAGCTCGATCGGCTGACGAATCACATCCAGGATCCGCTCGGCGACCAGCTCCGGCACTGTGTCCAGCCCCAGCGAGTCCACCAGCATCACGAACTCATCCCCACCCAAGCGCCCGACGGTGTCGCTGTCTCGCAGCACGGCGTTCAAACGCGCGCCCACATGGCGTAGAACCTCGTCTCCGGCCTGACGGCCGAAGCGATCGTTGATTTGCCTGAAGCCGTCGATATCCACGAACAGCGCTGTCACCGGAGCATCCTGGCGCCGCGCCCGGGCGATGACCTGCTCGGCGCGGTCGAGCACAAGGATCCTGTTGGGAAGGTCCGTCAGCGGGTCGTGCAGCGCGAGGTACTCCAGCTCGCCGGTCCTCTCACCAACCAGGCTCCAAGCCCGCTGGCGCGAACTCGACAACACCCGATGAAGCAAGAATACGAGGATCGTGACCAGTAGCCCGAGACCCAGGGCGACGAGGCCCCTGGCGTCGGGGGAGGCAAACGCATCTGCCGTCCCCGTCGTCTCCAGCAGCCAGCCTTCGCCCAGATTACGACGAGAGGAGTATCCGGGCGAGCGTCCCGTCGGGCGAGCGCCCGCCCGCCCGATCAGCTGCAGTGGGCCACCCGCATTCCGGTGATAGAGCGCCATCGTCAGCGATCCACGACCTGTGAGCACTGAGCGGATTGTGCCCGCGATGTCAAACGTCGTCCCGATGAAGCCTCGCAGCGCCGCTCGGCGCGCGGACGGCGTGGCGATCGATGCGCCCGGCCTATAGACGGCAGCGGCGATCGCGGCGAGCGAGTGCCCACCGATCGCCGGTAGTGGAGTCACGACGAACGAACCGGTGTCTGTTGCGGTTCGCACCAGAGCCGGATACGGCGAGGGTGCAGCGCCCGCAATCGCCGGCGCACAGTAGTCCAGCAGCCCGGAACGCACACTCCTCACGGCGGCGCTGCCGACGATCGCCCGTGTCAGGCAATAGACCCCTCGTCGGCCAGGCGGGATCACCTGACGGTTCGTGCCGAACAGCCTGCGATATGCGGGGTCAGCCTCGACTTGCAGCCGAAACGCCGAGAGCTCGGCAGCTGGCACGACCTGGATGAAGGTGGCGAGGACGGCAGGAGAAGCCGGCGCACCACGCTGCAATTCCTTGTACCACTGCAGGAATTGCGTCTCGTCCTCTTGGGTTTCCATGGCCGCATGTGCGCGCATCGTGCGCGTCAGCCCGATATTCGTGCTCAGCCTCGCCGCCAGCGCGCTGCTCAGGTCGGCGGCGGTCGATGTGAAGGAGCGCCGGTTCGCTTGTATGGCGCTGGCACGCCACTCGCCAGCAACGAACAGGGAGACGGCAATTCCAAGGAGGAGGATCAGCGCACCGATCAGTGCCGTACGAGTACGACCTGAGGGCCCATTCGATGCCTTGCCGGCCAGTGAACGCGACGAGCCGCGCGATGCCCCGTCGGCGCCTTCCGCCCCGACTTGCAGGCCCTCCGGCGCAGAGCTCATCAGCTGACCAACATCATGATTATTCCATATCGACAAATTGGTCGCGTAACTGGAGCCCTAATCCTACCCCTCTATACAAATGTCTCACCCCAGCCATAGGTCCCCCTGGTGGCACGCTTACGTCAGGCGGTCAAATCGACTGGACGGGCGTTCGAGTCACCGGCGCCAAATTAATGCTGCGGCGAAGAACCGTCGGGGTAGCTGATAGGTCGAAGAGACCGGGGAGCCATTCCCCATCTATCGCGGCGCTCGACGCCGCAGTCAGGAGACGCCCATGACATCCGGCGTCCCACCGAAGTCCGGGACGCCTAAGCGCGACTCCCTTGAAGTAAGCCAACGTCCCCTCGTTGGAGTCGGTGCCAAGAAGGCCCGGCTAGGAGCGCTCACGCTGAGCCTGCTCTGCAGCCTGATATTTGTCAGTAGCGCCCTGGGCGCTACTGCGACCGTAGGCCTGGGCACGGCGGCCAGCTTCTCGGTGTTGGGCGGCTCGACCGTCACCAACACCGGTCCCACCACGATGTTCGGCGACCTGGGGCTGAGCCCTGGCTCATCGGTCACCGGCGCTCCACACGTACTCGGCGAAACGCACGTCGACGACGCGGTCGCCATCGGCGCCAAGAACGCACTGACGACCGCTTACGACGACGCGGCGTCGCGGCCCAGCAACGGCTCAGCCGGGACCGACCTCGCAGGTCAAGTGTTCCTGCCAGGCGTCCGCACAGCCAGCAGCTCGCTGTTGCTGTCATCCGGAAGTGTGACGCTCGACGCCGAGGGCGACCCCAACGCGGTGTTCATCTTCCAGATCGGCTCCACGCTGATCACCGGCTCGAACACCTCCGTCACACTCACAGGAGGCGCGCAGGCATGCAACGTCTTCTGGCAGGTGGGCTCTTCCGCCACGCTGGGGACGGGCACGAGCTTCGTCGGCACGATCATGGCCTCCGCGACCATTACCGCCAACACAGCCGCGACCATTCACGGCAGGCTGCTGGCAAGCACCGGCGCAGTGAATCTCGACACCAACACCATCACCAATTCCAACTGCGCCTCCAGCGCGAGTGGCGCGGGCGGTGGCGCCGAAACGCCCAGCGCCGCGGAAGCCGCCGCAGGGATCTCCCCCACAAGCGCCCCGGGAAGCGGCGTGACTAGCCCTCCCAGCCCCACAGCGACGGCAACGCCTCGGCCGCCAATTGGGTCGAGAACCACTAGCAAACATCGCTCCGGGCGCAAGGCACCGCCCCGGCGGCGCCCAACTGCACGACGCGCACTGCCGCACAAGCGTGGCTCGTTCACAGGGTGAGGTGAGCTGATGAGAACCACATACCACCTCGCGCGCAGGAGGTCTCTGATCGTCGCGCTGGCGGCGACATGCCTAGCCAGCGTTGTGGCCAGCTCGGCAACCGCTGCCGGCACTCGGCCTGCGACCCGGGTGCAGGCCACTCAAGAACTCGTGGTGCTGCTCACATCACAGGAAGCGCACCGCGCGCCCGAAGTCGGCTCTCCGCGGGTTGCACTCGTGGCCGCACAGCGGCCTATCACCGGTGAGCAGACAACGCTGCCGGTGATAGCGCGCTCGATCGGCGCCGGCGGCACGAGATGGCTACAAGTCATGCTTCCCGGGCGCCCTGACGGATTGACCGGCTGGATTAGCCAGCAGAGCACCAGGCCGCTCGTGACACCCTGGCGCATCGTCGTCGACCTCTCCGCCAGGCGCGTGATGGCCTACATCGACGGGCGCCGCGTGAAGAGCTTCCAGGCCGTCGTGGGCAAGATCTCAACGCCGACGCCCACTGGGGAATTCTTCGTCGAGGAGGTGCTACAGATGGCGCCTGGCGAGGCTGGTGGACCGTTCGCTCTGGCGCTCAGCGCGCGCTCGAACGTGTTGCAGGAATTCGAAGGCGGTCCAGGGCAGATAGCGATCCACGGACGTGAAAACCTCGGGGGAACGCTGGGAAGCGCCGTCTCGCACGGCTGCATCCGACTGGGCACCGCCAGCATCGACTGGCTCGCCGCGCGCATCGGCCCGGGGACGCCTGTGACAATCGAGTAGAGCTGAGGGCAGCAGCCAGCACCGGGGCAGGTCCGGCCTGCTAATCAGTGGCCGCGACGGCCAGCGACGCGACGTCCAAGCGGTGCACCCGCCGCGCGACAGATCTGCGGAACGTTCGCTTCATTTGTGAACACGGGCGCCATTACGCTACCCGCGACCAACGAATGTTTATGGCCGAGCAGATGACCTACCTCGTGAGTCACCGTCAAGCAGAACATGTTCCAGTCGTTGATCATCGCCTTTGCTGTCGGCCACTGCCAACGGGCAAGGGAAATAGTGCACTGCGTGTACGTGCTGGCCGGCGCTTCGAGATCGTTTTCTCCAAGCGACGAGTTAAACGTGACCCAGCCGTCTGTCGTCGGTTCCAGGCTGGTGGGCACGGGCAAGTCGGTGCGCACCGTAATTTGGCCACCACAGGGCACCGCTTTCCAGTAGCTCTCCGCGACGGACGTCGCGAGCACGACCGGGCCGCGCAAGGCGAGCCTATCGAGCGAGATATGAGCGCTAGCTGTGGCGGGAAGGAACAGCGCCGCTGCGATGAATCCGACAATGACCAGACGAGGCATCACTACAGCCTGAGGCCATCTGCCGCATGGCTCTTCCCCTCTCGAGGGTGATCTTGAGGGGAGCCACGGGGTAGGCAAGGGGGAGGCCGGCCTCGCCCTCTGTGTCGTTTCTGCCGATATGGACATACGCGCTCGCCCGCGTTGTGGAACCCCTTGACGTCCCGGACACCCATCACCATTGCCCTCGCCCATTTCGACGATCTCCTCGCCGGAGGGCTCCGCGAGCTGATCGAGAACGATTCGACGCTCACGATCATCGCCGCCGGCGTGGAGCACGCACGAATTCCTGTGGTACTACGCGCGCACCATCCGGACGTAGCGATTCTCGACGCCAGCGCACTGGCGCACCTGGCCGAGATTCGTGAGCTGAACGCCCTGTACCCGAACACGCGCCTAGTCCTGCTCGCGGAGAACCCGTCGGAGGCGGAGTGCGTGCAGCTACTGGCGTTCGGCGCGAGCGCATGCCTGGGCACAGACACGCAAGCGCGCGACGTACTGCATGCGATTCACCTCGCCTCGCGTGGGCTTCAGGTGACGCCACGACCCCGACCCGGAGCTAGTGGACGACCGCTCGCGATAGGACATCAGCTAACCCGCCGCGAGAGCGAAGTGCTTCCGCTGCTCGCGCAGAATCGCTCAAACGCCGAGATAGCCGTAGATCTACAGATTGGGTTCGAGACGGTGCGAACCCATGCGCGCAACATCTACCGCAAGCTCGGCGTCTCATCCCGTCGCGAGCTCGCCACGACCACTGCGCCCGACCCAGAGCGCAAGCCCCCTGCAACCGCACTGTCGCAGCGACAACGCACCACAACACGCATGCGACGGGGACATGGCCTACGCCACTAGGCAGGTGCGGCTCCTACGGACCCGCCAGCGCGCAGCTCCGTAAAACCGTCGGCGATGCTCTTGACCGGCGCGTAGCCGAGCTGCTCGCGCGCCTTGTCGATCCGGATCGTGCACTCCTGCGCGGAGACCCAGAAGGCGAAGCGGGTCAACGGCGGACGCCCGGGAAGCGCCAGCCGTCGCCAGGCAGCCTCGCCGGAGACCGCCAGGGCGTGCGCGAGCGGTGCTGGGATGCTGCGGGACGGAGCCTCAAGGCCTTGGGTCGCGAGCAGCTCACCGACGAACTCACGAAAGACGACCGGCTCACCATCGGTCACGAAGTAGGCGTTACCCGCGCGTCCGCGAGCGGCACCCAGGATGAGGCCCTCGACGGTGTTATCAACGTGCGTCGTCGAGGTGCGGTGGCTCCCACCCGCAACCCAGGCAAAGCGACCGGAGCGGACCATCTCAACGATCACCGGCAGCAGCGTCGTGTCGCCGGGGCCCCACACAAAGCGCGGACGCACGACGATCGTCTCGAACGCACCGCGGTTGGCCGCCAGTACGGCCTGCTCGGCGCGCGCCTTGGTCGAGCTATAGAGCGCAGGCGAGTCCGGACGCAACGGCGCCGTCTCATCCACATCGACCAACGGCTCGCCTGCTAGCAGCACCGCCTCGGTGCCGACATGGACGAAGCGGCGCACACCCGCATCTGCGCATGCCTTCAGTGCGTTGCTCGTGCCCTGCACATTGCCGCGCTCGAACTCGTCCACGCTGCCCCAATCACCGAGTGTGGCAGCGGCGTGAAAAGCGAGCTCACAGCCATCAGCGCCAGCGCGCATCGCAGCAAGGTCCGCAAGCTCGCCAGCCACGGGCTCAGCTCCGCGGAGACGAACACGCTCGGCCGCCGACGGTGAACGCACGAGAGCATGTACGACGTGGCCGTCCGCGATCAGACGCTCGATTAGCCGACCGCCGATGAAGCCTGAGCCACCGGTAACAAATACGTCGCTCATCGCGGATCGCAGGCTACTCCTGTGCGCCTGCAAAGCGACTGAGCGACAGGAGCTAGAGGCTCTCGGAAGTCGTACGCGGCGCTGGAATGTCAACGCCGAAGAGGCTCTCAACGGCCTCGACCGGGGTGGGCTTGCCCATGAACAGCCCTTGCGCCATCGAGCAGCCCATCGTCTGGAGGTTCGTCATCTGCTCGTATGTTTCGATCCCCTTGGCTACGACCTTCAGCGAGAGGTCACGGCCGACAATCAAGATGGCCTCCAGCAGCCAGCTGCGGTAGTCCTCATCGTCGCTCGCGGCAAGCGAGCTGCGGTCCACCTTCAGCAGGTCGATCGGCAGCCGCCGCAGATCGGCGTGGTGGGCGTAACCGCTGCCACCGAAGTCGTCGATCGCGATGCACACGCCCAAGCGCTTGATCTCCTCGAGGCGCGCGACGGCCGCGGTCACGTCACTCATGACGGTGGTCTCGGCGACCTCCAGCGTGAGCAGCGAGGGCTCGATCCCCGACTGCTGCAGCGCGCGCAGAACATCCGTGGGGAAGCCTTCCCGATTCAGTTGGTTGGCAGAGACCTTCACTGAGATGCCCACGCGATGGCCTGCCACATTCCACGCCGCGGCACGGCTGCAGGCCTCCTCGAGCACCCAGCGGCCGATCGGCACGATCAATCCGGTTTCCTCAGCCAGCGGAATGAAGTCCGACGGCAACAGCTCGCCCTTCTTGGGGTGCAGCCAGCGGATGCGAGCCTCCAGACCCGCCACCTTACCGGTGCTCAGATCGTAGATCGGCTGGTAGAGCAGCGAGAATTGCCTGTCCGCCAGCGCCGTGTTCAGCTCGACCTCGAGTACGCCGCGGCCCTCGATCACCGAGCGCATGTTCGCGTTGAACAGCGTGTAACGGTCCTTACCCGCGGCCTTGGCTGCGTGTAGAGCCAGCTGCGCGTCGCGCAGCAGATCATCGGGGGTGGCGTAGCGGCCGAAGGCAAGGCCGATGCTCGCGGTCATGAAAAAGTTGGGCCCGAAGTCCTCGAGCTCGAACGGCTTGTGCAGAGCCTCGATCACACGCCGTGCCAGCGCGTCCAGACGTGCGCCGCGCGCGGCGGACTCAACAAGGATCACGAACTCGTCATCGCCGAGTCGCCCAACGGTGTCTCCCGCGCGTACCACCCCATCGAGGCGTTCCGCCACGTTCTTCAAAAGCTGATCGCCCGCGGCCTCGCCGAGCTTCTCGTTGACGTCCTTGAACCAGTCGATGTCAATGAACAGCGCGCCCACCAGCAGCCCCGACTGGCGGCCTGCGCGCGCGAGCATCTGCTCGGCTCGATCCAACATCAGCGGACGGTTTGGAAGCCCGGTGAGGGGATCGTGGAGATCGTCGTGCGGCACATCGGGCGTCTTCGCTCGGGGTGCGCGAGACGGTCCGCGCCACCCCCCGAGGACGAACACCAGCAGGCCGACCAGCAAGCTCAGCAGAATGCCGCCGATCAGCACCGCGAGAGCATCCCCGTCTTTGACCACGCTCGTGGTGGCAGGCGCCGCGAAGCTGGTCAGCGTCCAGCCGTTGGGGAGACTGGTGGTTGCGCTCTGGTCGCCAGATCGCGGCGTCCCGCTGGTGAACACGACGTTCTTGCTGGCGCTGCGATAGCTCAGGCGTGCGGCGGTTGCGGGATGGCCGTTCAGGGCTTGGGCCAACACCACCCCCGGCACCAAAACCTCACGCAGCCAACCCACCGATGCGGCTGTCCGGCCGAATACCGTGTGCGGCGTAGCGTTACCCCGGTAGACCGGCGTCTCGATCGCTAGCGCCGGGGTCCCCCCGACCGAAACGGAGGCATAGCGGCTGAGCCCCTTGTCTCGAGCGCTCAGTAGCGCGGAGCTCAGGGCACAGTAATCCAAGCCATTGGGCGCAGCGAGCGCGGGGCTTCTCACAAGCTCGGCGCTAGCGAGACAGTAGTAATGATGGCTGCTCGCAGGCTCAATTCCAAAGCGTTTACTGAGGACTTTTGCGTCTTCGGGTGTCGCCGGCTTGATTGCGGCGCGGCCGGTGATCCGTGCCTCGAACGCAGCGAGTTGCGGCTGACGAACGACCGTTACCAGGCCCAGGTTCTGCAACTCCGGGAAGCGGCGTAGGGTACGCGCCCATTTGACCCACCTGGCGAATTCCGCCGGTGAGGCCTTGGAATTGCCTGCGAAGAACGTGCTCGCACTGACAGCAAGCTCTTCCTCGCGCTGGATGGCCAGCTTCAGTGCCGAAGCGATGCCTACCGAGCTCTGTTGAAAGTTCGAACGCCCCGTCTTGGCGTCGCTGCGGGCCATGGCGTGTGCGCCAAGCAACGAGGCCAGCGCCCCTGCGACGATACATACGACTGCCACTGCAGCCCACAGGCTCTTACGCCCCCAGCCCATCTGCGGCACGCGCCAGCGTGAGGTTTGCGCAGCAGCCGCCTGAGCATCAGCGGTCCGAGGGACGACGCGGTACGGCGACACGCTTAGGTCGCGCTCGGTGTCGTCTTGGGGGGTTTGGCTGTCTGACATGGAGAGATCTCTTGCTGCTCCCAGCATCTACCGCATGCACGCCCGTGTCCTGATCGAGCCGAGCTGCCGGTATCCGTCTGAAACCTGCGTCCATCTCGACAAATAGCCGACAGAGGTTTACTCCTGCAGATCGACTTGCGCCGAGGGCTGGGCCGACAGACGCATGGGTGTGGCCAAGAGGACTGGGCAGCCGCGTGGGCAGAGCTGCGGTCAGACGAATCGAGTACAGGGAGGCGTGACGTGCCGATCATGGCGACGCCACGAGGCCCGCCCAGGAGCCTGGCGGCGTCGTTGACAGCGGAGCCCACGCCACCGGCCGAGCTCACCCGCGCCTTCCGGGTTCTGGGCGTTTCCTGACAAGCGCGACGCAGATGGTGGACAGGCGCCTACGGACGTTAGCTATTACAAAGTGAACATCCGGTTACGCGTGCGCGAGGCGCAAAGTTGGGCTGGTAGAAAGCGCGGGTCCACCGTCGATGATCGGAGATTCTGTGCGCCGCGTAAGTGCCCTGCTCTTCACCGTTGCTGCTCTAGTTGGAACTACCGTGACGGGGCTGTCCCTATCCGCGCCCGCGGCGTCGGCTAGCACCACCTATGCGCCGGAAACGCCTGTGGTTGACACCGTGTCTGGGGGACCTTGGAACAGCTCACAGGGAGATGGTGAAGCTGGACCCGAATACTCGAGCGCGGATCTTCTTCCGACGTTCGCGTTCGGTGGCAGCGAAACAGCGCTTGGCGGCGTCAGCGAGCCCAACGTCGCCGTCTACCCTGGCGAACAGAAAGTCATCGAAAACGGCAAAGAAGTACCGAAGCTCGTCCCATACCCGAGCGGCGTAGCAGGCACCCCCGGGCCGCTCGACGGATACTGCTCGAGTCTCGGCGCGAACCCCGAGAGCGGCTCACCAGTCTCACAACCCGCGGGCAGCTCACTTCCGTTCGCCCCGTATTACTTTCCCGACGTCGTGCGCAACGCGGATGGCTCGCTGACAGGGTACTTCGACTACCGCCCGAAGGACGCCGACGAGGCGATAACAGTGGCGCGGTCCATCGACGGTGGCAAGACCTGGATCAGCGAGGGCAAAGCGCTCGAGCAGAACGACGGCTACTGCCCGACGGCGGATACCAACGACGATGGCCAAGGCCATCCTTACGTCGCGTCGATCGGAGGCGGTTCCAAGCTTTACACGCTCGACCGACCCGCTGGCGACTACGAAGGCGTGGGGCTACTCGTGCACAACGTCGAACCGTCCGCCAGCAACCCACTCGCAGCGCTGCCCTCAAGCGAATCAGTGGGGGTCGACCCGAATACCTATGCCACCGCAGAAGTCGAAGTCCCCACCAGTGGCAGCGTCAGCATCCCCGTCTCCACGCTCGGCAGCGATAACTCTCCCGAGCACATCGTCGCCGGGCCCTACGAGGACTACAACGCCGCCTCGCCATCGAAAACGCTCATCACGTGCACGGGCACGAGCACGTCGCCCAACGCGCTCACAGGATGCACCGTTGCCGGACCCTCACCGCTCACGGTCCAGGCAAGCGATGACCTCGTACAGGTGATCGCGACAGCCAACCCCGAAGAAGTCGGCGGCAAAAAACCCGAAAAAGGCGCGACCTACACAATCCCGCCGGGCCCCAATAAGCCAAGCGGGGAAGGCGGTCTCGGCAAGCTCAGCTTCCTCAACGGGAATCCAACGGTGTCCCCGCTCACCACGTTCATCCTCAACGAAAACGCGCCAAACCGCGTGTACATCGACGGGGATACCGTCTACTGCAACCAGTCAAACGCCAATCCAACGACGAAAATCGAGGACTGCACCAATACGAGCGGTTCGCCGCTGACCGTCCATCAGGGCGATGCGATCACAGCTGACCCCATCCTGCCGCCACACGCCCAGGTGACGAGCGGCCTCAAAGCGCCCGACGGCATAGTGGGAACACTGCCAAGCTACCCGGGCGCACCTGCGGGCTCGACGGTCGTCCTCTACACCGAAAAGGTCCTCTCGTACTTCATCGTGGGTACGATCGATGGGTCAGTTAGCGGCTCGACCTACAAAGCCGGGACGGTCGCACTGCCCGCGTCGACGATCACCTATACGCCGTCGGTGCACACAAGCGAGCCCCTGCCCAGCAACAGCTCCTTCAACATCTATCTCGGCACTGAAGTGGGTAAACCGATCCAGGAAGTGACGTGCACGAGCGCCGCCGCAGCGACGCAGGTCGGTGCGCCGAACGGCAGCTTCAACCTCAGCGGCTGTACCGGAGGAACGGGGTCCGTCGCCGAAGGCAACTGGATTGGCGGACCCAACGCGGCGATCGCCCCCATATCTGCGCTGGAACAGATCGGCGAGGGAAAGGGCACCGCCTCGAAGGGCCCACAGAAGCTGTTTGGCAACAACGAGGACCTCACGGTTCTACGGGCCGCTGACACCGAAAACGGCGTCAACTTCACTGACCTCGGCGCGATCAGCGGCTCGACGTCCGGGACAGGCAATGACAGCGGCTCCTACAACGATGTGTCGAACCCCGACCAGCAGACAAGCCCCTCGAGCGCGAGCCCAACCAACCTCGCTCCGGGGCAGCCAGACACGACGCAGCTGCGTTTCGTCGGCTCGCGCGGCACGATCATCACCAACCCCGACGGTAGCTACGGGATGTTCCTGTCAGGTGCATGGGCGACCGACGGGGACAGCGATGCCTTCAACCAGATCTTCTACACCAGCTCGACCAACGGCAAGGAATGGTCGGTGCCGCAGGTCGTGGTAAGCACGGAATATGCATTCTCAGCGTCGGCCAAGCAGGATGAAGAGCTCAGCAAAGGCGAAGACACGCCGCTAGAAGTAGGCGGCTACTACTCTGGTCGCGCTTACGGCCCATCGGTAGTGCAAAATCCCGACGGCTCACTAACGATGGTGTTCGCTGGTTACCGACT
>Ga0302326_10006256_pt1 | contig 26738 bp, 21 predicted proteins | sample Palsa_T0_3_FD_202264 | JGI IMG/M metagenome (GOLD analysis project Ga0302326, IMG submission 202264) | Peat permafrost microbial communities from Stordalen Mire near Abisko, Sweden - Palsa_T0_3 | ecosystem: Environmental > Terrestrial > Soil > Palsa > Peat permafrost | place: Sweden: Abisko... | reverse complement strand
GCTGTTTCGCGCGCTGTCACTCGGACCGGCGAGCGTCGTAGCGCCGATTTACGGCATGTTCATCGTGGGCGGGTCGATCCTGGGCATGGCGTTTCTCAACGAGCCGCCGAACTTGCGCAAGCTGCTCGGCATCGGGCTGGCGATAGTCAGCGTTTATCTCATCGCTACCGGCGCGCAGCGACGCTAGACGAACCTACCTGCACAACGAGCGCAGGTGTCAGCCGAGCAACGCGGCCAGCAGATTTCTGTACGCACCCGGGTCGGTGACAGCGACGAACGCGAGTCCGGTAAGCGCACCACCGAGGTGCGCGTCATGATTAATCCTGTCCCGCGACTGCCGCGCCGAGTAATACGTGTAGGCGAGATAGCCGAGCGCAAATAACGGCGCTGGAATCGGCACTGGAATAGGAAGAATGATAAGACGCTGGCTCGGAAAGTATACGATCGATGCAAACATTACTGCGAGAATTGCGCCGGACGCCCCGAGGCAGGAGTAGTTCGGATCGGCGCGATGCTTGAAATAGGTGCCCAAATTGCCAAGCAGCAAGCCACTGAAATAAAGCGCTGCAAACCTTGTCGTTCCGATATAGCGCTCGAGCAAAAAAGCGAAGGAATAAAATGTTATCGCGTTGAACAGCAGATGCCCGAGGTCACCGTGCACGAAGCCGGAAGTGATTAGCCTATCGTATTCGGCCCGTCGCACGAGCCAATAGGGTCGAAACAGCGCCCGCACGATGAGCTGCGGCGCAACGTACAGACCAATCAGGCTCACCACGCAGGTCAGAGCCAATATAACGAGCGCGCCCGATGGCATAGTCGTCAATATGCATCCCGTCTGCGGCTAGTTTTCGCCCCGCGCAGCCATCTCCTCACGACCCCGTTGGCGGCGCAGAGCCTCGTCGCGTGCGTCATCGATCGCAATAACCACGCAGTCGACGTCGGCCGAGGCTGCGTTGCGCGTGAAGAAACCGGTGAGGGTACTGTCAGGACGCAACTCGCCTTTCTCAAATAGGGCCCATATTTCCTGCGCGAAGCGGGTATCCAGAAGCTTGGGCGCATATCGGCCGAGTGTGCTCCTGATGTTATTAACGTCACGCTCCAGCAGCGGCAGTGCGCTATTGTTGCCCGTTGCGTTCACGGCTTGCGGCAGGTCGATAATGACGGGACCGCTATTGCCGATGAGTACGTTGTACTCCGAAAGGTCGCCATGAATGAGACCGACGCACAGCATCCGCACGACCTGTCTGATCAGGAACTCGTGATATTCGCACGCTTGTCCCGCAGTGAGCTCCACTTCGCCTAAACGCGGTGCCGAATTCCCGGCGGCGTCCGTTATCAGTTCCATGATGAGAACGCCGTTGAAGTACCCGTACGGGCGGGGAACACGCACGCCGGCGCCGGTGAGCTGATACAGGGCATTCACCTCAGCGTTCTTCCAGGCGCTTTCCTCTTCCTTGCGTCCGTAACGCGTCTTTTTGCCGATGGCCCGGGTCTGGCGGCTACCGCGAACCTTGCGCCCTTCCTGGTACTGCGATCGCTGCTGAAAGCTGCGCTGTGCCATATCGCGGTAAACTTTCGCGCAACGCTGCTCTGATCCGGCTCGCACGACGTATACCGTCGCTTCCTTGCCGCTCTTGAGTGAACGAATCACCTCATCGATGATGCCGTCGTCGATCAACGGTTGCAGGGCCGGGGGCGTCTTCATGCGTTCATTGCGGACATCAGCATCCTTTTCCAGGCTTGTCAGAGGAGGCGCATTGTAGAGATCTCATGATTGCGGCGCATGACTATCGCGACACATAATCCGATCCCGGAGGGATTTTGACGTTCAAATAACGGCTTTTTGGGAGTTTTCTCCTCTGGCGACTGGAGAATATGTATGGGCGCCGCGATCAGACCGTTATCGGGCTCTGCTGCACGGCGCGTTAGCCATCGACGAGTTTACCGTCAAGTTCGTGGGAGCGGCCGCGGAACAGCGCGATACGCTCCTGTCGTTGATTCATGATGGATACGTCATAAACGCCGCTGCGGCGTGAGCGCCAGACTTCGTTTGCGACGGCCGTGAGGGCATCGCCCTGCCTCGCGGGCGCGAGAAAATCGATGGCAGCGCTCGCTGCGACCGTGACCCTATTATAGGTATTGCATGCGAAAGCAAACGCACTGTCTGCGAATGCGAACAGAACGCCGCCATGACACGATCCGTGACCGTTAACCATATCTGCACGCACCAGCATGGACACTCGCGCGTGCCCGGGGGCGATTTGCACGATCCTAATACCGAGACTGCGCGACATCTCATCGCGCTCCAAGAGGTGATCAGCGGCGCGCTGCGCAAGCACCTGCGCGGTCTGACCGTTGTTTTCGACTCGGGCGTCGCTCACGTTGCTACTGGTCCTCGCGTTTGTCGATCACGTGCTGCGCCTTTCCGAAGGAGCGCGCTATCGAGCCGCACGGATCCATTTTCACCTCAATGCTGATACCGATGTAGCCTTTGACAAGAACTGCTAGCTGGGCTGCAGCCGCTCGGCCGACTTCGTCGTCGATCCCTGCGGCGCCTTCGACGTGCAGCGTCAGCGCATCAAGATTTTCCACCCGCTCTGCTTCCAGCAAATAATGCGGGGCAAAGAGTCCAATTTGCAGGATGAGATCTTCAAACTGACTCGGGTAGACATTTACGCCGCGAATAATCAGCATGTCGTCCGAGCGCCCGGTGATTCTTTGGATGCGGCGCATTGACCGCGCCGTCGGCGCAAGCAGGCGAGTCAGATCTCGCGTCCGATAGCGGATAAGCGGCAGTGCCTCCTTAGTGAGCGATGTGAGCACGAGTTCGCCGAACGTACCTTCGGGGAGCAGTGCCGCACTTTGTGGATCGATGATCTCGGGATAGAAATGATCCTCCCAAATCACGGGGCCGTCCTTGCTCTCGATGCATTCGCTGGCGACTCCCGGTCCCATGATTTCCGAGAGGCCGTAGATGTCAAGCGCGTCGATCCGCATGGTTGACTCGATCCGCGCGCGCATGGCCTCACTCCATGGCTCAGCGCCAAGAATTCCAATTCTCAGGGATGTGGCGCGCGCATCAAGACCCTGTCGCTTCAATTCCTCCGCTATGACCAAGAGGTATGACGGCGTCACCATAATGATGTCGGGCTTGAGGTCGCGAATGAGCTGCACTTGCTTTTCAGTTTGGCCACCGGAGATCGGAATGACGGTGCAGCCGAGGCGCTCGGCGCCATAGTGCGCCCCGAGACCGCCGGTGAACAATCCGTACCCATAGGCAATTTGCACAATATCACCAGGCCGGCCGCCCGCGGCGCGAATGGACCGGGCGACCAACGCCGCCCAGGTTTCTAAGTCCTGCGCCGTGTACCCAACGACCGTGGGTTTGCCGGTCGTGCCGCTCGAGGCGTGCAACCTCGCGATTCTCTGCGTCGGTACCGCGAACAGGCCGAACGGATAATGCTCGCGCAGGTCCTGTTTTGTAGTGAATGGGAATCGCGCAAGATCCTCAAGCTCCCGGACCTGCCCTGGATGCAAGTCAATTGCATCGCAACTGCTCCGGAAGTGAGCCACATTGTCATACGCGTGGTGCAGCGACCATTTGAGCCGTTGCAGTTGCAATGCGCGCAGCTCATCGCGACTTGCCGCCTCGATCGGCTCGAGCTCCACAGGCCGAGGTGTGGTCATTGTTACGGATAGCCTGCGCGGGGGAGCAATGGCAACGATCCTACTGGCGCTGAGATTACGCAGTCCGCGGCGTCGGAGGCAAGGCAGACCTGGTCGCCACCGCCATCGGACATTGCAAGACGCTGCATGCGGACGCGCTAAGGTAGGGCGACGCGCGGTGCCGGCGGCACGGTCACGGACCGCCTCGAAAGGCGTGTTGACCCAGGGGCCGCGCCCCGGCAGCATCGCTGCGCGAGGCGCGGGGAGAGCAGGTGACTGATCAAGCGGATTTGGCGGCGGTGTTGCACTGCCCGCGTTGCATGCGGGCGCCCCTGTCGTTGCAGCGCGCCGGCTGGATATGTGTCGGCTGCAACGGCGGTTACCCAGTGTTGGGTGACATTCCATGGCTCTTCGCTGAGCCGCAGAGCATGCTCGCTCAGTGGCGCGCACGCCTGCAGTTCCTACTCATGTCGATCGATCGCGAAGTGCGCACTCTGCGCGCGGAGCTGGCAGGGGACCTCGGCGCATTGGCAAGACAGCGGCTTGAGCTGCTCGCCGCAGCTCATGAGGATCATGCTCGGCGGCTCATGCGGTTGTTGGCTCCGCTTGATTTTGCGGCCACTCAAACCGCGTATGAAACGCATCTTGCCCTGCGGACGCGGCTGCCGAGCGAGCAAGGTTTGACGAACTACTATGTCAACCTGCACCGCGACTGGGCTTGGGGGGCTGCCGAGAACGACGCATCAGTTGCGCTCATTCGCTCCGTCGCGCAGCATCACCAGAGTTGGGGCGCAACCGCCGTATTGGGAGCAGGTTCGGGACGCCTTGCTTACGACTTGCATATGCAGTGTGCGCCGCGGCTAACCGTCGCTGTGGATTTCAATCCGCTGCTACTCTTCGTCGCGCGCGACGTGGCGCGCGGCGCGACGCTCGAACTCTACGAATTTCCCATCGCGCCGCGGCGGCTTACCGACCACGCGATTTTGCGCAGCCTGAGTGCGCCGCAGCCGGTGCGGCCGGGCTTTCACATTGTGGCGGCGGATGTGCTGCGCGCGCCCTTCGCGTCAGAGGCTTTCGATACGGTCGTGACGCCTTGGCTGATTGATATTGTGAGCGAGGACTTCGCGCGCCTTGCGGCGCGGGTCAGTGCGCTGCTGCGCCCGGGCGGCTGTTGGATCAATTTCGGCTCGCTGGCATTTTCGCAGGGCGAGCGTGCGCTGCGATTGTCCTTTGAGGAGACGCTTGAGGTTGTCGCGCGGACGGGTTTCGCGCAACCTGTGATCGGCGAGCAGAGCATCCCGTACATGTGCTCGCCGGCGAGCCGCCACGCGCGAATGGAGACGGTGGTCGCGTGGTGCGCGCGCAAGGAGAGTGCGGCGGCGGCGCTGGTCGCCGAGGGGACGTTGCCCGAATGGCTTGTCCTGAGCGACCGGCCAGTCCCGCAGTCGGAGTACTTTAAAGTGCAGGCCGTCGCGACGCGTATTCACGCCTACCTAATGGCACTCATCGACGGTCGGCGCAGCATCCGCGACATGGCCCGGATGCTCGTCGAACAGCGCCTCATGAGTGCGGAGGATGCAGAGCCGGCGGTGCGCCGGTTTCTTATCCGAATGAGCGAGGACAGCCGCAAGAGCGGCGTATGAGCTTACGGGTATCGCAGCCGCTGTGAGATCATCCGCGCAGGCACCGGTGCGGATCTCAAGGCCCGTATGATGCAATTTCGCGCCAGCTCGCCGCGCGGACTGGGCGAGCTTTTGGCCCGCGAGTTGGACGCGTTGGGTGCGACCGAGGTGCGCGAGTACTCCACAGGCGTGAGCTTTTGCGGTTCGCTGGAGACGGCGTACCGCGCCTGCCTTTGGTCGCGCACTGCCAATCGAGTATTTCTCGAGCTTGCCGAGTTCCAGGCACCCGATGCGGAGGCGTTCTACGCAGCCGCCCGACAGATTGATTGGGTCACGCACATTGCTCCGGGCGCCACACTGGCATGCGACTTTACAGGCCGGCACCCCACTCTCGCGCATACTCATTTCGCCGCCTTGAAGCTCAAGGATGCCATTTGCGATGAGTTGCGCGCACGCGCGGGTTATCGCCCGGACATCGCGATCGAGCGTCCCGGCGTGCGCGTGCATGCGCACGCGCACGGAGCCGCGATCACCGTGGCGCTTGATCTTGCCGGCGAGAGTCTCCACCGACGCGGGTATCGCGATGCGCCGGGTGAAGCGCCGCTGAAGGAGAACCTGGCCGCGGGCATTCTGCTGCGCTCGGGATGGTCGCAACTCGCCCTCGACGGAGCCGAGTTTTTGGATCCGCTTTGCGGCTCGGGCACGTTCGTGATCGAAGCGGCCATGATTGCGGCGGACATGGCACCAGGACTCAACCGGGAGTACTTTGGTTTCCTCGGCTGGCGTCAGCATGACCGGGACTTGTGGCTGAGGCTGCACGCAGAGGCGAGGTTGCGCTCCCGCGCCCATGATCCCGCGCGGCTCGTCATTCGAGGCGCAGATAAAGACGCTGGCGCGGTGCGCCACGCGCGTGCGAATGCGGAGCATGCGGATGTTGCGGGGCTGGTGCGCTTTGCGCAGGCCTCTTTGGCCGATGCCGCACCCGCGCCCGGCGCAGGTAGCGGCGCCGCGGGACTACTGTGCACCAACCCCCCGTATGGCGTACGCCTTGACGACCGCGCGGCGGCGCGCAGCGTTCATCGCGAGCTTGGCGCTGTTCTGCGCGAGCGCTTTTGCGGATGGCAAGCAGCAGTGCTGTCCGGAGAGCCGCAGTTGGGATTGGAGCTCGGAATCCGTGCGTACCGGACTCACGTCATTTGGAACGGTGCCATCGAATGCCGGCTGCTGCGATTGAAAATAGATGCGCAGAGCATCAACTCGGGGACACGGCGCGGTGCTGGCGCCGAGATCGATGCGAGTCTGCGCTCCAGCCCCGGCGCGCAGATGTTTGCCAATCGGCTTGCGAAGAACTTCAAGCGCCTGCGCGCTTGGGCGGACAGCGCTGACGTGTCGTGTTATCGCCTCTACGACGCTGATATGCCTGAGTACTCGCTTGCAATCGATCTGTATCAAACCGTGCCGGAGCGACTGACCTGGCTGTATGTGCAGGAGTATGCGGCCCCTGCAACGATCGATGCGCAGGCGGCGCGCCGCCGGCGCGGCGAAGCCCTGTCCGTATTGACGGATGTGTGCGGCGTACCGCCGGAGCGCATCCGCGTGCGACTGCGCCGCAAGACGCCGCGCGGCGAGCAATACGGCAAGCTCGATGAGCAATCGGCGTTTCACGTGGTAGAGGAGGGTGGGCTGAAGTTCCGCGTCAACTTCGATGACTACCTCGATACGGGCCTGTTTCTTGACCACCGATTGACACGTGGGCGTTTGCGTGCGATTGCCGCCGGCAAGCGCTTCTTGAATCTGTTTGCGTATACGGGATCTGCGACTGTCTACGCTGGCGCGGCGTGGGCGCTCTCGAGCACTTCAGTCGATCTCTCACATACTTATATCGATTGGGCCGCACGCAATCTTGCAATGAACGGCCTGGGAGGCCCCGAGCATGCGCTGGTGCGCGCCGACTGTCGCGAGTGGCTCGCGGCCGCGCGCCACAAACGCGAGCGCTTCGACCTGATATTTCTTGACCCGCCCACGTTTTCAAACTCGAAGCGCATGCATAGCGTGCTCGATATCCGTCGCGACCATGCGGCACTTGCTGATGCCTGCGCGCCGCTCCTCGCCCCGGATGGTTTGCTCTTCTTCTCGACCAACGCGCAGCGATTCAAGCTTGATGAGACATTGCGCGAGCGCTTTACGGTACAGGACGTTTCGGCGCAGACGCTGCCGGTCGATTTCGAGCGCAATCCAAAGATTCACCGCTGCTTCGAGCTGCGTCCGTCATGACGGAAAGCCGCCGTCCTCAATCGGCTACAGCAAGTCCCGCAGGCGGTAATAGAGCATCGCCAGCACGAGCGCGGGCCGTTGCAAGTGGGTCCCACCGGGGAAATCGCGGTGCGGAATTCTTGCAAACACGTCGAAGCGTTCAGCGGTCCCGGCGATGGCCTGCGCGAGCAGGGCGCCGCCGATGCCTGCGAGCGCGACCCCGTGGCCGGAGAAGCCTTGTAGAAAATATACGTTCGGAGCGAGACGGCCGAAGTGCGGTGCGCGGTTCAACGTGATGTCCACCAAGCCGCCCCAGTTGTACTCGATACGAGTGTCGGCGAGCTGTGGAAATACCTGCAGCATGCGCGCCCGCGTTGCGGCTGGAGCGGCGGACGGCGCGCGCGCCGAGTAGCTCACGCGTCCGCCAAAAAGCAGGCGCGTGTCGGCGGAGAGCCGGAAGTAATCGAGCACCCAATTCATATCGCTGACGGCCGCATTATTGGCGATTAGGCGCCGGGCGCGTTCCGCGCCCAACGATTCGGTCGCAACAATGTAGGTCGCCACCGGCAAGATCTTCCTTGCAAGCGCTGGTGCCAAGGCTCCAAGATAGGTATTGCCGCACAGAGCGAGATGCCGGCAGCGTACCTGTCCGTTGGGCGTGCGCACCTCGATATGCCGGGCAGGCGCGAAGCTCAATGCGCGAGTGTTCTCAAAGACATCGACGCCGCGTTCGGCGGCGGCGGCCGCGAGACCCAGAGTATAGTTAAGCGGATGCAGGTGCCCGCTCGCCGAATCATACAGCGCACCGGTGTAACGGGTGGTGGCGAGGAGCGAGCGCACTTCGTCGCGCGGCATGTAGCGTACGCTTTCATATCCATACCGGTCGCGCAGCATCGCCAATTCAGCATGAAGTTCGCGCTCGTGACGCATCTTCAACGCCACTTGCATATATCCATGGGCCCAGTCGCAGGCGATTGAATGTTTGACGATGCGCTCTTTGATGAGCGTAAGGCCTGCGATCGTAACGTCCCAAACGGCGCGTGCGTCCGTTGCGTCCAGCAATCCTTCGATCGCTGCTTGTCCTGCCGCGACGCCAGAGAGCGCTTGCCCGCCGTTCCTGCCGGAGGCGCCCCAGCCTACGCGCTGCGCTTCGACGAGCACGACGCGAAAGCCCCGCTCCACCAGATGCAAGGCGACCGAGCAACCGGCAATGCCGCCGCCCACGACGCACACGTCGCAGTCGACGGAACCAGCGAGCGCCGGCCAGCGCACAGCCGGATGCGCGGTTGCACCATAATAGGAGTTAACTGCAGGCTCAAGACTCATGATCGGCGCGCCGCTGCTCAGCTGGAGCGTGTTCAGGGCATTAGGGTAAGATAGTTCCCGCTCGCCATCATCATGCCATCCAACCGACCAGTCATCGGAATTACTGCCGACCAGCGCATGATCGGTCCGCATCCCTTTCATGCGGTTGGGGATAAGTACGTACGCGCGGTGGTGGAGGCGGCGGATGCGATCCCACTGTTGATTCCGGCGCTCGGCGAGCGCCTTGGGCTCGACGAACTGCTCATGCATCTCGACGGCATCCTGTTCACGGGAAGTCCGTCAAATGTCGAACCGTATCGGTACAATGGAAGCCCGAGCATCCCCGGGACCTTGCATGATGCTGCGCGTGACGCGACGACATTGGCGCTTATCCCGCGCGCGATCGGAGCGGGCATTCCAGTATTTGGAATCTGCCGCGGCTTTCAAGAAGTCAATGTTGCCATGGGCGGCACGCTCACGCAGCGACTGCACGAAGTGCCGGGACTGTTGGACCATCGTGACGACGCGGAGCAGCCGCTGGCGGTGCAGTACGCGCCGGCGCACGATGTCACGCTCGAGCCGGATGGGATCCTGTCACGACTGGCAGGCGTGACGCGCGTGCGCGTCAACTCGCTGCACTCACAAGGGGTGGAGCGTCTGGCGCCCGATCTGATAATTGAGGCACGCGCGCCTGATGGTGTTGTCGAGGCGTTCCGTGTCAAAGATGCGCCGCGGTTTGCATTGGCGGTGCAATGGCATCCGGAGTGGCAGGTGATGAGCGACTCATTTTCGCGCGCGATGTTCGCAGCATTCGGCGCGGCGAGTCGCGAGCGCGCGCAGCATAAATAAAGGTTCGGCTTATGGCGAGTGAAATTCAGCAGTTCTTTCGTGACCACGGCATTTCCGAGGTTGAGGCGATTATCCCGGATATGGCAGGCGTCGCGCGCGGCAAGATTATGCCTGCCGCAAAATTTGCCGAGGATGAAGGCATGCGTCTGCCGGAGAGCATCTTTCTGCAGACCGTGACTGGCGACTATCCGCCGAATACCGGGGATGCGATGAGTCCGGCGGAAATCGACATCGTACTGAAGGCGGATCCGAAGACCGTACGGCGCGTGCCGTGGGCGGCTGAGCCGACTGCGCAGGTCATTCATGATTGTTTCTATTCGGACGGGCGCCGTGTGACCATGGCGCCGCGCCACGTGCTGCGCAATGTCCTGGAGCTGTACGCACAACGCGGCTGGGAACCGGTGGTCGCGCCGGAGCTCGAGTTTTATCTCATCGAGCCGAACATCGATGCCGATTATCCGCTGAAGCCGCCCATAGGCCGATCGGGTCGAGCGGAGCCCGGTCGCCAATCCTACAGCATCGCAGCCGTCAACGAATTCGACCCGCTGTTCGACGACATCTATCAGTTCTGCGAGGACCAGGATATCGAGATTGACACGCTGATCCACGAGGACGGCCCGGCGCAAATGGAGATCAATCTCATCCACGGGCATCCCCTGGATCTCGCCGATCAGGCGTTCCTCTTCAAGCGCACCGCGCGCGAGGCGGCGCTGCGTCACAAGATGTACGCGACGTTCATGGCTAAGCCGCACGCAAAAGAGCCGGGCAGCGCCATGCACATTCACCAGAGCATCGTCGATTTGAAGACGCGCAAGAATGTCTTCAGCAACGCCGACGGAACCCCTTCGCAACTATTTTTCTCCCACATTGCCGGTCTGCAGAAATATCTGCCAGCGGCGATGGCGCTGCTGTGCGCGAATGTCAATTCCTATCGGCGCTTGACGCCGTACCTGTCGGCGCCGATCAATGTTCACTGGGGCTACGACAACCGCACGGCCGGGCTGCGCGTGCCGATGTCGAATGCGGAAGCGCGCCGCGTAGAAAACCGCGTCAGCGGCGCGGACGCGAACCCCTACATCGCCATCGCAACGTCACTCGCTTGCGGATATCTGGGTATGGTCGAAGGGTTGCAGCCGACTGATCCGATTACGGGCAGCGCACATGATCTGCCATTCGGTCTGCCGCGATCCCTGGATGAGGCGCTGCGCCGCCTGCGCGAGAGCGAAGCACTCGTCGGCTTGCTGGGCGAGGCCTTCATCGCGGCCTTCTCCATCGTCAAGGAGGCCGAGTACGAGGTTTTCCTACAGGTCATCAGCTCATGGGAGCGTGAACACTTGTTGCTCAACGTATGAGAAGGGCTGTGCGCGGCGCAACGCTGGGGCCAGCGATCATCATGGCGCTCGCCGCGTGCGGCGGCGCGCCGGCACCGGGAGGCGGCGGCGCCGCGGCCGGGAGTTCCGCAGGAGGTGCTAACAACGAGAAGGTCGTCAACATCTACAACTGGTCGGATTACATCGATCCAGGCGTACTGAAGGACTTTGAGGCGCAGACAGGCATCAAGGTCAACTACGACGTATTCGACTCGAATGAAGTACTCGAAACGAAGCTCTTGGCCGGCAACACAGGCTACGACGTCGTCGTGCCGACGGCAAATTTTCTCGAGCGGCAGGTACAGGCAGGCGTGTTCCAGAAGCTCGACAAGTCGCGGCTGCCAAATCTGAAGAACGTCGATCCGGACATCCTCAAGCGAATCGCCTTGCACGATCCGGGCAATGAACATGGGGTCAACTATCTGTGGGGCACCTCGGGGCTCGGATATAACGTTGCGAAAATTCGTGAGCGGATGCCCGACGCACCGGTCGATAGCTGGCGAATGCTGTACGACCCGGCAGTCGTTTCGAAGTTCAAGGATTGTGGTGTGTCGGTCTTCGACGCGCCATCGGAAGTGGTAAGTACGGTGCTCATTTTCCTCGGCAAGAACCCCAACAGTCTGTCGCCCGATGATCTGGCTCAAGCGGAAAAGGTGCTGCTGTCGATCCGGCCGTACCTGCGTTACGTCGACACCGAGCGCTATATCGAGGACTTGGCGAATGGCGAAACCTGCCTTGCGCTTGGATGGGGCGGAGATGTGCTGCAGGCGCGCGATCGAGCGCGCGACGCGGGCAAGGGCATCGAAATAAAATACAGCCTGCCGCGCGAAGGGGGCATAATTTTCTTCGATATGCTCGCCATTCCCGCTGACGCGCCGCACACGCAAAACGCACTTACGCTGATCAACTTTCTACTACAACCCGCGGTCGCAGCGCGCAATTCGAACCTAGTAAGGTACGCGAACAGCATCCCCGCATCACGGCCAATGCTGTCCGACAGTGTGAAGAATGACCCCAACATCTATCCGCCGCCCGGCGTCATGGCAAAGCTTGTGCCGAATCTCGCTCAGCCGCCCGGCTACACGCGTCTGCTGACACGCACGTGGACTCGGTTCAAGACGGGCCAGTAGCCGTGGCCGATCCGTACGTGCGCATCGAAGGGGTCACCAAGACCTTCGGCAGCGCACCCGCCGTGGACAACGTCTCCCTGGATATCTATCGCGGCGAGATCTTCTGCCTCCTTGGCGGTTCCGGTTCGGGGAAGACTACGCTGCTGCGAATGCTGGCGGGCTTTGAAACGCCCACTGCCGGCCGCCTGTACATCGATGGCCAGGACATGACTGGCATCGCTCCCTGTGAGCGGCCCGTTAACATGATGTTCCAGTCGTACGCGCTGTTTCCGCACATGACGGTCGAAAAGAACGTGGCTTTCGGCCTCGAGCAGGAGAAGCTGTCGCGCTCCGAGATCAGCGAGCGCGTGGCCCAGATCCTCGACATCGTGAAGATGACGCCGTTTCTTGCGCGCAAGCCGCATCAGCTCTCCGGCGGGCAGCGGCAGCGAGTCGCGTTGGCACGTGCGCTCGTTAAGCGCCCCAAGCTGTTGCTGTTGGATGAGCCCCTCGGCGCGCTCGACCGCAAGCTGCGAGAGCATACGCAGTTTGAACTGCTGGCCATACAGAAAAGTCTTGGGGTCACGTTCATTGTAGTGACGCACGACCAGGGAGAAGCGATGACCTTGGCCTCTCGCATCGGCGTGATGAATCACGGCCAGATCGTACAGATTGGGACGCCGCTCGACATCTACGAGTATCCGCAGACAAAATTCGTCGCCGATTTCGTGGGATCCGTCAACCTCTTTGAGGGTCGCCTTGTGGAGGACGAAGCGGATCATGTGCGTATCCGCTCGGAGGAACTCGACGCCGTGGTGTACGTCGACCACGGCATTACTTCGGCTCCGGACGTGGCCGTCGCGGTCGCGATTCGACCCGAGAAGATTGGCATCGACCGCATCCGGCCGGCCGGCGGCGAAAACGTCGCGCACGGTCGGGTCAAGGAGATCGCCTACATGGGCGACATGTCGATCTATATCGTGGCGCTCGATACCGGAAAGCTCGTGCGCGTAACCCTGCCGAACGTCGTGCGCCGCGCCGAGGATCGGTTTGTCGCAGAGGAAAGGGTGTATCTGTCCTGGCACGCGTCAAGTCCGGTGGTTCTGACGCGATAGGAGTCGCCTTTGCAAGCGCTGCGCAAACATGCAGGCAGGCGGTTCGTGATAGCCGTCCCCTACCTGTGGCTCACGGTGCTATTCCTCATCCCCTTCATCATTGTCTTCAAGATATCCTTTTCGGAGTCGCGCATGGCGATGCCGCCCTATGCGCCGCTCATCGAATGGCGCGACGGCGTGATCGTCGGAATCAAGCTGTACTTTGCCAACTACCGATTTCTATTTACCGATCGACTGTACGCCAGCGCGTATCTGTACTCAATCAAGGTGGCGGCGGTTTCGACGCTGTGGTGTCTTCTGATCGGTTATCCCATGGCGTACGCGATCGCACGTGCAAGTACCGCCTGGAAAAACCTGCTCCTGATGCTCATCATCCTGCCTTTCTGGACTTCATTCCTGTTGCGTGTCTACGCCTGGATCGGGCTTCTGAAAAGCAACGGTGTGATCAACAATGTGCTGCTTGCGCTCGGAGTGATCCACGAGCCGCTGACCCTCATGCAGACGGACTTCGCCGTGTACGTCGGCATCGTCTATTCGTATCTGCCGTTCATGATTCTGCCGCTGTACGCCAATCTTGAGAAGCATGATACGACGCTACTCGAGGCGGCCGCTGATTTGGGCGCGCGGCCATGGCGCGCTTTTCTGCGCGTTACTCTTCCCCTGTCGATGCCCGGAATCCTGGCGGGCTGCCTGCTGGTGTTCATTCCGGCTGTCGGCGAATACGTGATCCCATCGCTGCTTGGGCGAACGGACCAGCTCATGATCGGTCGCGTGCTGTCCGATGAGTTTTTCGCCAACCGCGACTGGCCGGTCGCAAGTGCGGTCGCGATTCTGATCCTCATTCTACTGGTAGTTCCGATCATGCTCTTTCAGCGCGTGCAGAAGAGCGAGCTGGAGGCGCCGCGGTGAACAGGGGCTATATCTCGCGCACGGGGCTCGTCATCGGTCTTGCCTTCTTGTATGTGCCGATCCTCTCGATGGTGATCTTCTCCTTCAATAATTCGCGCCTGGTCACCGTCTGGGACGCCGCCAACTCGCCGACCCTGAAGTGGTATGTGGCGCTGCTGTCGAACGGACCGATACTGCGAGCCGCGTGGCTCTCGATCCGCGTTGCCGCGAGTGCTGCTACCGGAGCAGTCGTGCTCGGAACACTCGTCGGCATTGTCCTGGCGCGCTTCGGCCCGTTTCGCGGCCGCACGCTTTTGTCGGCGATGACGACCGCGCCGTTGGTCATGCCCGAGGTGATCACCGGTTTGTCGCTGCTGCTGCTGTTCGTCGCGCTCGAGCAGCTGATTGGCTGGCCGCGAGGCCGGGGCATGCTCACGATAATTTTGGCGCACATCACGTTTACGATGTCGTACGTGGCGGTGGTGGTACAGTCGCGGCTGGCCGGATTCGATGAGTCACTGGAGGAGGCGGCGATGGATTTAGGGGCCCGTCCCGTGACCGTGTTCTTGCGCATCACGCTGCCACTCATTGTTCCGGCGGTTATTTCCGGGTGGCTGCTGGCGTTTACAATCTCGTGGGACGATGTCGTGGTCTCACAGTTTGTCGCGGGACCATCCTCAACGACCCTGCCGATGGTCATCTTCTCGAAGGTTCGTCTGGGCGTAAGTCCCGATGTCAATGCGCTCGCCACGCTCATGGTGCTGATTGTCGCGCTGGGCATCGTCATCAGCAGTATATGGATGCACGCTTTGGCGAAGCGCCGCGAGCGCGAATCACAGCTCGCCATTGCCGCCAATCAATGAGCGCCGTGACGCCGTGTGTGCTTGGAATCGACGTCGGCGGCTCTTCGATCAAAGGAGGGTTGGTCGACATTGAGGCCGGGCGATTGCGCGGTGAGCTCTTGTCGGTTGCCACACCGCGCCCAGCCGCGCCAGAGCCTGTGATGCATGCGGTTGCCGAGCTGGCAGCCACGGTGCCGATGACGCAGGCGGTGGGGGTCGCGTTTCCAAGTGTAGTGCAGGGTGGCAAGGCGCGCACGGCCGCGCACATCGACCCGTCATGGATCGATGTCGACGGCGCGGCGCTTGCCGCGCGCAAGCTTGCGCGGCGCGCGGTCTTCCTGAATGACGCCGACGCGGCCGGGCTTGCCGAGATGCGCTGGGGCGCGGGACGCGGACTCAAGGGCGTGGTGATCATGCTGACGTTCGGCACCGGCATCGGCACGGCGCTGTTTGCGGACGGCAAGCTCTTTCCGAACACCGAACTCGGACACCTCGAATTGAACGGCATCGATGCGGAAGAGTGGGCGTCGGCGCGTGTCCGCACCCAACTCGGACTGGATTGGCCGGCGTGGATCGAGCGCGTGAATGCATACCTTAAGCGCATGCACGCCCTTTTCTGGCCGGATGCATTCATTCTGGGCGGCGCGGTGAGCGAGCGTTTCGGCGAATTCGCGCCGCATCTGCGTTCACCTGCGCAGATCCGCCCGGCACAGTTTGCCGGCCAGGCGGGCGTCATCGGTGCGGCGCTGGCGGCGGTCTCCTGAGTTCCGCGGTCGACGCCCTTGCCCATCGCCAGCAAGCTACCCGATATCGGCACGACGATATTCACCGTCATGTCGCGCCGCGCGCGCGAGCTGGGTGCGCTCAACCTGGGACAGGGATTCCCCGACTACGACATCGATCCGCGCATTACGCAGCTGGTAACGGCGGCGATGGTCGCCGGCTACAATCAATACGCGCCGATGGAGGGCAGTGCGGAATTGCGTACGCAGATTGCGCGCAAGATTGAGCATTGTTACGGGCACACGCCGGATCCGGAAGCAGAAATCACAATTACGCTCGGCGCCACGGAGGCGCTCTACTCGGTCATTCAGGCGACGGTCGGTCCGGCAGATGAGGTCATCATGTTCGACCCGGCCTACGACTCTTATGACCCCGCCGTCAGGCTTGCGGGCGCGCACTCCGTACGGCTGCCGTTGCTTTTGCCGGATTTTCGCTATGATTGGGATCGCGTGCGCGCGGCCATTACCCCCCGCACGCGGCTCATCATCATCAACAGCCCGCACAATCCTGCCTGCACCGTGACGTCCGCGGCAGATCTTGATGCCCTGGCTGCCGCAATCGACGGCCGGGATATCCTGGTGCTGTCCGACGAGGTATACGAGCACGTCGTGTTCGACGGTCGCCAGCATTGCTCGGTGCTCGCGCACGCCGAGCTCAAGGGGCGAAGTTTCGCGGTATTTTCCTTCGGCAAGACTCTGCATGCGACCGGGATTCGCGTGGGGTATTGCGTTGCACCGGCCGAACTTACGCGCGAGTTGCGCAAGGTTCACCAATTCAACACGTTTAGCATCGCGCATCCGCTGCAACACGCGATCGCGGCGTATCTTCTGCAGGCGCCCGAGGCATGGCAGAACCTGTCCGGCTTCTTTCAGGCAAAGCGCGACCGTCTGCGCGGCGCGCTCGCAGACAGCGGATTTACGCTGCCGGCGGCCGCGGGAACCTACTTCCAGCTGCTCGACTTCACGGAGCTCGACGATTGCGACGATCAGAGCTTCGCCGAGCGCCTGCTCACCGAGGCCGGTGTCGCAACGATTCCGCTGGCGCCGTTCTATGCAGCAGCACCGCATCTGTCCGTGGTGCGTCTGTGCACCGCGAAGCGCGACGAAACACTCGATGCAGGCGCGGCGCGCCTGCGCGCCTTCGCACGGAGGCTCGTTTGAAGATGAAGAAGCCGACGCTCGTCAATCACCCGCCCAAAGTGGAGCTGCCGCCGGACAATCATCCGGTCGGGGCGCCCATTTATCAGAACGTCAAATTCGAATTTGACGATCTGGAGCAGACGATGTGCTTTCTGCACGGCGAGCGCGCCGGATTCTTCTACATGCGAAGCTCGAATCCGACCTCGCGGCAGCTCGAATTGACGCTCGCCGAACTGCAGGGGCGCGAGGACTGCCTCACGACCGGCACGGGCCTCGGCGCGATTGCCCACACGCTGCTCGCGCTCACTAAACAGGGCGATCACGTGCTGTGTTTCATCGAGACTTACAATCCGACGCGCTACGTTATCCGCCGTCTGCTCAGCCGCTTCGGCGTAACCCATACCATGCTGTCGATTGTGGATCTCGCGGGCATCGAGCGCACGCTGGCAGAGAGGCCGACACGGCTGGTATTTTTTGAAAGCCCGACCAATCCGCTCACGAAAATTGCGGATATTACGGCCATTACGCAGCTTGCGAAGACGCATGGCTCATTGAGCGTAATGGACAACACCTTCGCCGGCTTCCATCAGCACGGCGAGTTCGATGTCGATATTTTCGTTCACAGCCTTACCAAGTACGCCTCCGGCGCCGGCGACGTCATGGGCGGCGCAGCCATTGCGCGCGCCGAGCTGATCCGCTTGCTGCGCACCGACTTCGGCGCTATGGGTGTCGCATTGGACCCACACGCGGCATTTCTGATTCAGCGCGGGCTCAAGACCTATTTCATTCGCTACTCCGCCCAATGCGCCCGCGCCATGCGCATCGCGCACCTGCTCGCGTCCCACCCAGCGGTCGCGCGCGTGCACTATCCCGGCCTGCCCGATCACCCGCAGCATGCGCTTGCGGCTTCGCAGATGCGCGAGTTCGGTACGATTGTCAGCGCCGATCTCAGAGGCGGTTTGTCCGCCGGGGGCTGCTTCGCCGAGAGTCTCAAGCTGTTTGCGCTGACGTCGAGCCTGGGCTCGGGTGAATCACTGGTCGTTGCGCCGCAGATGATGGGCGGCCGGGACCTTACCGCCGAACAATTGCGTCTCTCGGGGCTCACGGAAGGCACGGTGCGCCTGTCAATCGGCCTCGAGGATGAAGAGGATCTGGTGGCGGACGTGCTTCAGGCGCTCGAAGCTACCCGCACACGGTGCGGCTGATAGGGAAGCACCTCGAGCAGCTCGCCTTCTGTTAAGCGTTGCTGCACGTGCCGCCAGAAGTCGGCGCTCAATATCTCGGCGTGCACGCGCATGAACGCGGCGCGCTGCGCCTCGTCAAAGGCCAGGAAATTCATGAAGGTCTCCGGGAAGACATCGTTGTCGGCGACGTAGAACCAAGCCTCGTCGCGCATCTCATCTTCGGGATGGATCGCCTGCGGCATGTCGCGAAAATGGCAGTCGGTGACCTGACACAGCTCGTCATAGTCGTAGAAGATTACACGTCCGTGCCGGGTAACCCCGAAATTCTTCAGCAACAGGTCGCCGGCAAAGATATTCGTGTAAGCGAGGTCGCGGATGCACTGGCCGTAGTCGAGCACTGCAAGCTCGGCTGCCGCTGCAGTGGCCGTGCGCAGATACAGGTTGAGCGGCGTCATGCGACGCTCAATGTATAGATGATCGAAGATTAGATCGTCACCCTCATGGTGCACGGTGTTCGCAGTCTCGGCGGCGAGCTCCTCAAGGAGCTCAGGCGCGAAGCGCGCCTGCGGGAACCGCAACCGCTTGAATTCCTGGGCGTCGATCAAGCGCCCGGCGCGGTCGTGTTTGAAGACGAGCTGATACTTTGCGACGACCTCCTCGCGCAGAATGTTCTTCGGATAGGCGAAGCGGTCGCGGATCACCTTGAAAACAACATCAAATGACGGCAGCGTGAAACACACCATCACGAGTCCTCGCTCGCCCGGAGCGTGCACGAAGCGATCACTCGTGTGCTCCAGATGCCGTATGAGTTCGCGGTAGCGCTCAGTTTTGCCCTGCTTGGCGCGGCCGAGCACGGTAAAGAGCTCGCCCGCGGGCTTGCGCGGCAGCATCGATTTCAGGAACGCGACGCCTTCTGCGACGTGGTCGAGATCGACATGAAAATAGGAGCGGGTAAAGCTGAACACGATGCTAACCTGGTCTTCGGAGAGCATGACCGCATCCACCAGCATGCCGCCATCGGTGTTCTTGAGAGCGATCGCCAGCGGCATGAGGAGTCCGCGGCCGGTGATGCGCCCGACGACGTAGGCGCGCGTGAGCTGATAGAACACCGGCTCGATGATTTCGACCTTCTGGACGGTCAGCTGTCCGCCAAGGCTGTGCAAGCGTGCGCTGACGTCGGCAGCAAGATGGGCGACGCTCTTGTCGAGATCCCGCCATGGGGACCGAAACGGCAGATCCCCAAGCAGGTTCTCGAAAAGCAGTTTCAGCGAGCCGCGATTGGGGTAGATTTTCGTACCCGTGACGGCATTGATGCCCGCAAGCGGATCAAGATCGGTCGCGACGAACTCGATATTGGCATCGACACCCACGGTCCCGAAAAGCCGCCGGGTGATTGAGCTGAAGAAGGTCTTGGTGAATTCGCTGTCCGGGAGCCCTGCGATCTCGGACTCGAAATGCTGGCGGATACGCTTCCACACGTGGCGGTCAAGCGCCTCATCTTTGAGCCTGGCGCGCAGCTCCGCGATGCTGCGATCGACGAAGCGGTCATACAGTTCGATGCGCTCCACGGCGTCGCGCTGGCTGGTCTTCCAGTCGCGGCTGTCGAAGTGCAGGGGTGCGCGCCGTGTGATGGAGCGAAACTCGGCGTTGTAGTGCGCGAATGCCTGTGCGATTCGGCGCGCGCAATCCCGGGCAGGATCGCTCGGCGACTCCTTGTCGGCTGCCATCGCCACTTCAAAGATTGCGGATCAAGGCATCTCCGAAGGCGCTGGTCGAAACCTCCGTCGCGCCTTCCATCTGGCGCGCGAAGTCGTAGGTCACGATCTTCTCGCCTATCGTGCGATCCATGGCGGTGATGATGGCATCCGCCGCTTCCACCCAGCCCATGTAGCGAAACATCATCTCGCCCGAGAGGATCACCGAGCCGGGATTCACCTTGTCGAGATTCGCGTACTTGGGCGCCGTGCCGTGCGTGGCCTCAAATATGGCGTGACCGGTCAGATAGTTGATATTGCCGCCCGGTGCAATGCCGATGCCGCCCACCTGCGCGGCGAGCGCGTCAGAGATGTAGTCGCCATTCAGGTTGGTGGTGGCGATGACATCGAATTCATCCGGCCGCGTGAGCACTTGCTGCAGGGTAATGTCGGCAATGGCGTCCTTTATGAGGATCCGACCACTGCTCCTAGCAGCATCCATTTCCGCGCTGGCGGCCTTTTCGCCCTTGGCCGCCTTGGTGCGTTCCCATTGTTCCCAGCTGTAGGTCTGGGATGCGAACTCGCGTTCGGCGAGCTGGTAGCCCCAATTGCGGAAAGCGCCCTCAGTGAACTTCTGAATATTCCCCTTGTGTACCAGCGTTACGCTTTTTCTTTTGTTTGCGATCGCGTATTCGATGGCGGAGCGGATCAGTCTTTCGGAACCCTCCTTGGAGACGGGCTTGATGCCGATGCCGGAAGTTTGCGGAAAGCGGATTTTTGCATACGACTTGGGAAAGGCCTGCTTGAAGAGCTCAAGGAATTTCCTGTTTTCGTCCGTCCCGGCTTCGAATTCAATGCCGACGTAAATGTCCTCGGTGTTCTCGCGGAAGATCACCATGTCCACCTTTTGCGGATTCTTTACCGGCGAGGGCACGCCTTTGAACCAGCGCACCGGACGCAGACACACGTACAGGTCAAGCAGCTGGCGCAGCGCCACATTGAGCGAACGGATGCCGCCGCCGACCGGCGTCGTGAGCGGACCCTTGATCGATACCAGATAGTCGCGACATGCGGTGACGGTTTCATCCGGCAGCCACGTGTGCAGGAGCTTGTTGGACTTCTCCCCCGCATACACCTCCAGCCAGTGAATCTTGCGGCGACCGCCATAGGCTTTCTGCACGGCGGCATCCATGACGCGCACGCTCGCCCGCCAGATGTCAGGCCCCGTGCCGTCGCCTTCGATGAAAGGAACGATCGGATTGTCCGGGACAATGAGGCGTCCGTTGCTGATGGACATCTTGGCGCCATCCGCGGGCGCGGTGAACTTCGCTGCCATGGCCGTAGACATGCTTTACTCCGCGAGAAGCTTTGCCTGGCGACAGGTCGCCGACGGCGCGAATGCTAGCACGCGGTATCCGTCCGGGGGTTGGCTAGAATACGCGACTATGACCCGCACACTCACGACTACGCCCGCCGCCGACGGATTCAGGATGCCCGCCGAATTCGAGCGGCACGCGGGATGTTGGATGCTCTGGCCCGAGCGGCCCGATAACTGGCGCCGTGCTGCCGCGCCCGCGCAACGCGTCTTCGCCGAGGTTGCCGCGGCAATCGCGCGCTTCGAGCCGGTCACGATCGGGGTGTCGGGCAGGTATTTTGTCTCGGCGCGCCGGACACTGCCGGAGGCGGTCAGGGTCGTCGAGATGTCGCACGATGACGCCTGGATGCGCGATGTCGGTCCGAGCTTCGTCGTTCACCGGCGCGGTGCGGTGCGCGGCGTGCACTGGCGTTTCAATGCCTGGGGCGGCCTGGAGGATGGCCTGTACTCACCGTGGGATCAGGATGAACTCGTGGCGCTGAAGGTGCTTGAGATTGAAGGACGCGATCGCTACCGTGCGCCCATCATCAACGAGGGGGGCGCAATGCACGTGGACGGCGATGGCACCGCCCTCGTCACCGAAGAGTGCCTTCTCAATGCCAACCGCAACCCGACGATGGATCGCACTCAGATCGAAGCGCACCTGCGCGCCTACTTGGGAGTGAGCACGGTAGTGTGGCTGGGCAAAGGTGTGTTCAACGATGAGACCGACGGGCACGTCGATGAGCTCGCCTGTTTCGTTCGGCCGGGAGTCGTGTGTCTTGCGTGGAGCAATAACCGGCGCGATCCGCAGCACGCGATTTCGGCTGATGCCTGGGAGCGCTTGCATGACGCACGCGACGCCCGCGGACGGCGTTTCCAGGTGCACAAACTGCCGGTCCCTGGGCCGCTGCTGATGACCGCGCGGGAGGCGCGCGGCGTTGCGCGCCGTGCAGGCAGTGCGCCGCGCCGCGCCGGGCAGCGGCTGGCGGGAAGCTATGTCAACTTCTACGCCGCCAACGGCGGCATCGTCATGCCGCTCCTTGATCCGCGCCGCGATCGCGCCGCAGCCGCACTTCTGAAGCGGCTGTTTCCACGGCGCCGTGTGATTGGCGTGCGGACGCGCGAGATCCTGCTAGGTGGCGGCAACATTCATTGCATTACGCAGCAGGTGCCCGCACCGCTGCCTGTTGCATGACGCGCAGTTCACTTAAGGAGCGCAACCCCGCCTAGTGATTTGTCGGCAGCCGCCGACAGCGGCCGGTGCTGCGAAGTTCGGGTATTCTCGTGGTCTCGCCCAAGATTCGGTTGCCCCGCCTACGCATGCGTTTAGCGCGCCTGTTCACGTGCCTGAGTCTCGCAATTTTTGCGCCGGCATTGTGCGCCGCTGCCGAGCTGAATCCGGTGCGAGTTCATCCGCTGCTGTCGCCAGAACCGACGGTGCAGGGCGTCATAGTCAAATTGCGCGCGAGCACGAGCAGGCCGCAGATCCCATCTGCGGCTGCGGTTGCTGCGTTGGCCAAGCGCGCCGGCCTTGCCTTGCAGGAATCGCATCAAATCATGGCGAATCTGCACGTGATGCGCGTGCTGCCCGCTATTGCGGGTGAATCAATCGGGGCGACCATCGCACGCCTGCGCGCCGACCCGCAGGTCGTTTACGCGGAGCGCGACGAGCGGCGCTACATCCACGCGCTGCCGAACGATCCGCTGTACCCGGATCAGTGGTATCTGCAGAGCGCCAGCGCGACACCGAGCGCGGTCGATGCCGACACGGCGTGGGACTTGACCACCGGCAGCAGCGGAATCGTGATCGCCGATATCGACACCGGAGTGCGCTTCGATCATCCGGATCTGTTGCGCGCCGGCGCGGGCGACGGCGGTCGACTACTGCCGGGGTACGACTTCATATCGGACCCACTCGTTGGCAATAACGGTGCGGGGCGCGGCCCGGACGCGTCGGATCCGGGCGACTGGGTGACGGCGGCAGACGCGAGCACCCCCGAATTCCAGGGTTGCACGGTGACCAATAGCTCATGGCACGGCACGCGTGTGGCCGGTATTCTCGGCGCCATCACCGATAACGCGACCGGCGTCGCAGGCCTCACATGGAACAGCTGGATCCTGCCGGTGCGCGCGCTCGGCAAATGCGGCGGCGTCGATTCGGACATTGAGTCCGCGATGCTATGGGCGGCCGGCATCCACGTGGACGGCGTGCCGGATAACCCATACCCGGCGAAAATTGAGAACCTGAGCATCGGAGCGCCGGGCAGCTGTCCGGCGAGCTATCAGGACGTCATTGATCAGGTGACGCAGCTGGGTATCCTCGTCGTGGTGTCCGCGGGCAATGACGGCGGGCCCGTGGCGGCGCCGGCGAATTGTGCTGGGGTGGCTGCTATTGCCGGGCTGCGCCAAGCCGGTACGAAGGTGGGCTACAGCAATCTTGGCCCCGAGATCGCACTCGGCGCACCGGCTGGGAATTGCGGCACGAGCGTGGCCGGTGCTCCCTGCCTCTACACCCTCGACACGACTTTCAACCTCGGTACCACGACGCCTACCACCAACGGCTATACCAATCAGACGAATACCAATCTTGGCACGAGCTTCTCTGCGCCGATCGTATCGGGGATCGCTGCGCTCATGTTGGCGGTGAACGGCAATCTCAAATCGAGCGAGCTCATCACACGATTGAAGCAGGGAAGCCAGCCTTTTCCACAGGCGTCCATCGACAATACGAGCCCGTCGCCGCCCCCAAGCTGTCATGTTCCGGCAGGCGCGACGGATATACAGGATGCGGAATGCATCTGCACATTGGACGACACGACGTGCGGGGTCGGCATTGCCAATGCACCCGGTGCAGTCGCCGCCGCCTTCCGGCCCATTGCGGCGGTCGCCGTGCCCACGACCGTCACCGCCGGCGGGGACGTTGTGCTGCAGGCCGCCGGCAGCACCGCCGCTTGCAATCACACCATCACAGGCTATCAGTGGGTGAGCAGTGATCCGACGAATCATCCGGTCACCGGCGCGAATGCGGCGGCCACCACGGTCACGGCGCCGACGAGCGGCTCGTTCAGCGTAACTGTGACGGTGCTCGACGATTCGATGCCGCCGCGCACCGACGTCGCCACAGTTACGATCTCGCCCACGGCCGCGAGCACCCGCGCTCCTGCGAGCGCTGCTTCGAACGCCTGCCCTGGCGCAGTCGCGGTGGCCTCGCCGGTCACGGTATCCGTGTCGCCCGCCAGCGCGAGCCTGCAAGTCGGAACGGCTACGCAGGCATTTTCGGCGACGGTCACCGACACGACCGATACTGCGGTGCGTTGGCAGGTGAACCAGGTGCCCGGCGGGAATGCGATGCTGGGCACGATTTCGACGGCTGGTGTCTACACGCCGCCCACAACGGTGGCCGGGACGCTGGCCGTGACCGTCACGGCGGTGTCGCAGGCAGTCAAGACTCAACGCGGCTCGGCACAGGTCGTCGTTACGGCGCCGCCGTCGAGCGGCGGCGGCGGCATGGACGCCCTGACTTTGCTGGCAGCCTGTTTGGCGCTTGCCCGCCGCAGACATCGGCAGGCGTCAGCTTTGCGCCACCCGCTGCGCAATGTCGAGCCATTCTTTCTGTGCCCGGCGGTAGTGCGCGGGTGCAATGCGCGCCTGCTCGAGCAGCTCGCGCGCAACCCGACGGGCTTCATCGCGCGCGCCTTCCGCCACCAATAGCTGCACGAACCGTGCTGTCGCCTCCGCGCCCGGGAAACTTGGGGCGACCACGCGGTATTCCTCGATCGCTTTGGCCTTGTTCCCCTCGCCCTCCAAAGCACGCGCGTATAAAAGGTGTCCCTCGGGGGACCTGAATTCCGGGTTTAGGCGGATAAGATCGTCGAGAGTAGCGCGCGCTGCGGGCGCATCGCCTTTGCCGAATTGCGCGCGCGCCAGCCCCAGCATGAGATCCGGATCATGCTCATACAAGCCGTTGAGATTCGCCCGGTGTTCTTTGATCGCCTCGTCGTAGCGCCCCGCGCGGGTGAGAGCTTCGGCATAGCGCTGGCGGCTCGCGACATTACCGGTCACTCGGGCTTCGCTTTCGTAGCGGCGCAGATCCGCGTGCGGATCGAGCGCTCTCTTCACCCCGCGCGCCGTGCGCTGGGCCGTGCGGCTGCGAAACAGATCAGGAAGGACTTCCACCGCCACGTACGCAATTGCACCCGGAAAGGACAGCAGCGCCAGCACCCAAATCCAGATCTGGTTTCGCCCGGTCTTGATGCAGTGGATGATAAGCAGGACCTGGACCGCGATCGAGATTATCAGGAGCCAGGGCATGCGGGCCTCACGCGCCGGGAAAGGCCGCAAGCTTACTGGGGGGCGCCGGCGATCTCCACATCCGCCGCGCCTACAGGCCTTATGGCCGGCAGCGCAAAGGCGATGACGAAGTCGCCGCGTTCCGTATCCAATGTCCCGTGTCCGCCTGCGGCGACAACGACGTACTGGCGCTGATCCCGACCCGCCCGATAGGTCATAGGTGTGGCCTGACCACCGGCGGGCAAGCGATACCTCCACAGCTCCCGCCCGGTGTCCACGTCAAATGCACGCAGATAGTTGTCCTCGGCAGCCGCAACGAAGATGAGATCTCCGGCGGTGGCGATCGGTCCCCCCATGTTTGGCGCACCGAAAGTTCGAGTGGGTGCAAACCACGGGCCGCGCTCGGCGGTGGAACCGAGCGGTACCTGCCACGCAATGCGGTTTCTGCGCAGGTCGACGCTGGCGAGCGTACCCCAGGGTGGCGCGGTGCAGGGCAAACCCCAGGGCGATACCAGAGGTTTGATCTGCGCGTCCGCGCCTGGCGGCGTCAGCGTGAGGACCATCGGCAGCTGGTTGACCGCGGCGTAAATGTGCTGACGGTGCGCATCGTACGCAACGCCGCCCCAGTTGACGCCTCCCAGGATGCCCGGCCAGAGGACGGTGCCGCGCGAATCGGGCGGAGTGAACAGTCCTTCGTTACGATACTTTGCGATCAGGTTCCGACAGCGACACCGATCCCAGAACGTGATGCCCCAGGCGTCGGCCGGCTTGAGCGCATTGCGGTCGACGAGCGCTGGTGTTGCCGGAAAAGGCTGCGTTGGTGATGCCTCTTCCTGCGGGAGCGTGCTCTGCGGCACTGGAGTTTCCGAGACTGCGGCGATAGGTTTGCCGGTGCCGCGCTCGAAGAGAAACAGCATTCCCGTTTTGGTTGCCTGCAGCACGGCCGCCATCGGCACGCCATGCACCGTCACGTCGATCAGCGCAGGTTCAGCCGCAAGACCGTAGTTCCACAGATCGTGATGCACGAGCTGCTGCTGCCATACGAGCCGTCCGCCGGCCGCATCAAGCGCGAGCAGCGAGTCTGCGAAACGGTCACTGCCGATGCGTCCGGCGCCGTAGAATTTCGGATTCGCGGATCCGGTGGGCACGAACACCAGGCCGCGGTCCGCATCGACCGACATGACGGCCCACGGATTTGCCCCCGTTGCAGCCCCCGCCTGCGTCGCGCGCCACTCGGTCGCCGCCACGTGGGAAGGCGCGCCCGGCAACGTC
>Ga0302326_10006254_pt1 | contig 26743 bp, 21 predicted proteins | sample Palsa_T0_3_FD_202264 | JGI IMG/M metagenome (GOLD analysis project Ga0302326, IMG submission 202264) | Peat permafrost microbial communities from Stordalen Mire near Abisko, Sweden - Palsa_T0_3 | ecosystem: Environmental > Terrestrial > Soil > Palsa > Peat permafrost | place: Sweden: Abisko... | reverse complement strand
CGGCCTTTTCAATCACGATGTTGGCGCCCCCGGCAAGATTCGAACTCGCGCACACGGCTTAGGAATCTGCATGACGCCGTTCAGGCAGATCGGTGCCGTCGCGTTGTGACTGCTCAGAACGAAGGCGCGGTCCATGCGGTATCTCCGAATCTCTAGAGTTTGCGGCTCCCCCCTCGCCCGGTCACGCAGGCGGGATACTGTCCCAGCCACAGAGAGAGGAAGGTCACATGGCTACCGACATGGATGCTTGGGCCCAGGCTGGTTTGATCTACGAGCTCTCGGAGGGTGTGGCGTGGCTGCGGCTGAACCGGCCGGAACGGCGGAATGCCATGGACCACTACCCAGGGGGTCAGGGTCCGAACGGAATGGGGTTGCGCGACGCGCTCTTGGAAGCGATCCGCAACGCGACGGAGGACACAGCAGTGAAGGTGGCAGTGATCACGGGCAATGGTTCGGTGTTCTCAGCTGGCGCAGATCTCAAGACCGAGCCACTGGAGATCCCACCGGAGCGCAGGCGACCTTCGACGGTGGCCCGCGACGATGGGCTTCTCTACGGCTGGTACCGCCTGCTCGAGTCGATCTGGCGCAGTGAGACGCCGTTCATCGCCGCAGTCAACGGACCGGCCATCGGAGGCGGATGCCAGCTCGCATTGGCATGCGATCTGATCTACGCGTCCGAAACGGCGATGTTCTGGGAGATCTTCGCCCGCATCGGCCTTCCGCTCGAGGGCGGGGCGGCGTGGCTGCTGACGAGGTCCCTCAGCCTTCCACTGGCTAAAGAAATGGCCCTGTTGAGTGAGCCGTTGAGCGCCAAGCAGGCGTTCGAGTGGCGGCTGATCAATGGGTGCGTACCCGCCGAGCAGCTCGAGTCCGTGGCCGCCGATGTGGCCCGGAAGCTGGCAACGCTGGAGGCTCCTTCGAAGGGTCCGGCTGCGTCGAGAGAGAGCCGAGACGTGAGTTCCCGCCTGGGGCACATCAAAGGCCAGCTGAACGCCGCATGGGAACAAACGATGTGGCAGACGTTCCGAGAAGAAGCAACCCTGCTCAACCTGCCAGCCGGCCATTTTTCGGAGTAGAAAGGTCGGAGCCAGGAGATGCGAACTGCTCATCGGTGCGGGGTCAATTTGGGCTCGCAAAACGAGGAAGCGCTCTCCGGAGTTAGAGCAGGGCTCGCGATCCGGACGCGCCTCGGTGACCTAGAGGAGCAGCCACTCCCGCCTCCGAAGGCTCGCCGAAAGCGCCGGGCACCCGAGGATCGGGGACGGATCCGGAGGGCGAAGTAACACCGATAGCACTGGTCACCGATGGACGAGACCAACGCGTACACCGTCCGTCGGTACGCCCACTTCGTTCGTTAAACCCCCGGTCGTCCCGTGGCTGCCGTGCGGCCCGATGTCCCCTTCGAACCGATCCCGGGCACTGCCCAGCATCCCGTCGTCAATACCTGGTGCCCGCAAAACCAAGGGCATGCGGGAACGCCGCAGTTCAATGCGTCCGGCTGTGGCGGTGTGCCTTGCCGCCGCCTCTTGGGGTTCTGGTGGCCTCATGCTCAGGGTGTTACCAATGCGTCCGGAACGTCACCTGTGTCTCGGGAACGCTCTGTAACCGATCTCTCCTGCTCAAACATCGTCCGTGCATTCGGGTCCCTCACGATTCCGTAACAACTGGCTGGTGCTTTGATCACATTGTCCGCCCACTCTGTGAGTTGAGAGGGAGGGGATGCATCATGGTTTCATTTTTCAAAAGGCTTGCAACTGGCCGGCGGCTCGAGACGATGATCGGAGGCGGCGTGGTCGTGGCATTGGTGGTTGCAGGTGGCACGGCGGCTGGCTTCGCCATCACTTCGGGGGGAAGCACGACCGTCTCCCCTCCCACCACGACGCCCACCTCAGCCGCTGCTCCCATGACCACTGCTCCGAGCACGACCCCGTCGTCGGCACCTGACCGGATCACCCCTACCACCTTGTTGCCGACTACAAACGCCGGAGAGGCTGCGCCGACGACTGAAGCGTCCAAACTGATCAGCGACACATGCCTCTATAGCCATGGAGCCAACGACGACCCGATTCTCATGCCACGACAGGCTGGGCAATCGATGGCGCACGATTTCTATGGCAACGTGACGACGTCGGCCACCTCGACGGCGACCTCGCTCGTCGGCGCCTTGACCACGTGTTCGACCAGTGCCGATGCTTCTGCCTATTGGACACCCGTGCTCTATCAAAACGGCGTCGCGATCACACCCGAGCGCAACCTGATTTATTGGACCGGGCTGCATGCCACGGATCCGACGGTAACAGCGCCTCCAGTTGGTCTCGAAATGATCGCCGGAAACGAGAACGCCACGTCACCTCAGTCCGTCCGTGTCGTCGCCTGGCGCTGCGCCGACCAGTTGCCCCAGGTGCCATCAGCGATGCCCGTCAACTGCGCCGGCACGAAGGGCCTAGAACTGCGCGTCACCTTCCCCTCCTGCTGGAACGGCAGGACCCTCAACGGCGCCAGCCAGGACAATGTGGTGTATCCCCAGACCAACACGAGATGCCCGGCCGGCTATTCGGTACGGATCCCGACAGTGGTCTTCCATGTCATCTACCCGATCACCTCGGCCACCGGACTGACACTGTCGATGGGACCGGGTCAACAGGGCAGCACCGACACTGCCCACGGTGACTTCATCAACGGCTGGAACCAGAGCGTCGTGAACCGGCTGATCTCGGGATGTGCCAGCCCCTCGCTGACCTGCGGACACGTGACCGGTGCCGAGGCCCAGGTGCATCCCAGATCGTTGTAAGAGGAAAGTGCGGTGAGCGCGCCAGTGTCGCAAGCAACAGATGCGGGTGGCCTCATCACCCTGGCACAGCCCACCGAGTGACGGAGACGGCTCACGCCGATTCGATCCAGATAGCGCACGGCTGATTTGGATCCTCGATGCCGCGCTGCGGTTTCAACCCAGCTTGGTGGCGCCCCCGGCAAGATTCGAACTTGCGCACACGGTTTAGGAATCAGGCCGAGTCTGTCCAGCCCGTTCAACGCCGTCGCGTTGATACTGCTCAGACGGTGGGCGGCATCCATGCCGTACCCTCCGGTCCGGGCAGTATTTGGCGTTTGATTCCCAAGGGATTTCCAAGATCCCTCGAAGCCCGACTGGTCCTGCTCTGCTCCGACAGTACTCGGCCCCACCGTGTGGAGCGCCATGCAGACAGTCGACCCGAACCTTGGCAAGGTGACGCATTCGTCTATTAGTTCTGCCCAGTCCCCTTGATCTGCAACCACGCCCACCCAGCTCCACCAATTCCGAGTCTGTTGTAGAGCGGTCTATCGAGCGGATACTTGAACGCCACTCAGACTGGCAAAAGCAGACCGACTACGAAGGCGGCGGCTGCCAATACGAGTGTCCCAATGGCTATACGGAAGGTGGATGCCGCCGTGGTGGCAGCGCTCGCGTCGGCGGCGACTCTGCTCCGTCGGCCGAGTTGCATTCCAAGTACCCGAATGATGGCTCCGACGGCGATGAGGGCCAGGGCAACGACGCCTTATCGCCATGGAACGGCCAGAGCCGCCTGAGCGTCACGGCAACAGTAACTGCTACGGAGAGCCCCGATCGGCTCCATGCCAGTTCGGTGCGGGGTCTGCCGACTCGGCGCAACCGTCACCGTGATGCGCCGATGAGTCGACTGCGCGTCTGCTTGACGACCAAGCATAGGTAAGGTTGTATCCTCGATTCTTGGGCGTTGCTGAAATATGCCTCGATAAAGATATCCACGATCCGACCCAATGGAAGGGAGACGACGATGTTAGGGGTGGACGATGACGATAGTGCCCTAGGAGACGAGGCCTACCAAAGAGTCCACGAGAGGTTCGGGCGAATGCGTGCGGAGGAGGGACTGCCCAACGACGCAGGGGGCACCCGAATTGTCACGCGTTTCGACGACGTCTCATTTGCGTTGAAGAATGTCGACATCTTTGGCGGTACCCTTGGCTATAATCCCGATCTACACCCCGACGAGCAGATCCTCCCGTCGATTCCCGAACCAAGGCATGGCAAGGTCCGACGGGTGATCAGCGGAGTCATAGCGCCGCATCGACTCGCTCCAGTCGAGCCGTTTGTAGCCGCCCTCTCCGAACAGTTGCTATCAAAGATCGTCGGCATCGGCCCCGTTGATCTCGTACCTACCCTGGTGGATCCGATTCCGACGGAGGCGATGGCGTTCGTGTTCGGCATCCCACGTGAGGAAGCGGCGCGTTTTGGTGAAATGTCCGACGAGTTCCTCGAGGGGCAGTTCGGTATCGTTAATTCCGGAATTGGAGCTGTACATCCCGAGTTCACTCGATATGTCGAGGCCCTGATTGCCGACCGTAAGCACGAAACCGAACCGCCTGACGATGTCATAACCCGACTCCTGCATGCGGACCTCGATGGCGAACCGCTGTCGGACTTAGCGGTGCGGACGCAGATGATGATGCTGATCATGGCAGGCAACGAAACGACGCGAAACCTACTCGGCAATTGCCTCTTGACGCTTGCTCGACGTCCAGACGTGTTCGCGGCAATGAAGCGGGATTCGGCAGTAGTGGACGTCATCATTGAGGAGTCGCTGCGATTTGACGCACCCGTTCAGATGTTGTTCCGAACGTGTATGCGACCAACCACGGTAGACACGACCAACCTCGCCGAGAGTGAGCAGGTGCAACTTTGCCTTGGCTCCGCGAACCGTGACGACCGGCATTACGAGTCGCCTGACGAATTCCGAATCGACCGGGTAAACCCGCGGGACCACCTCTCGTTCGGTCTCGGCCCGCACGTTTGTCCGGGAGCAACGCTCGCCCGCATGGAGGTGCGAGTCGTGCTTGAGCACATCGCAGAGATGGTCGAGTCGATCACTTTCCTCCCAGAGCCCCCTCCCACCTTCAATCCGACCTTCTTCAGTCGCGGCGTCAAAAGTCTGTGGGTCGAGCTTCACGCGGCTGAGCCACGCTAACGAGTTTGCGTATCTACGGCATAAGGAATTCGCAAACTTGGGCCACGGCTCGCTGGGTGCGAGTGCGCATCCATGCTCAATTCTACGCTGCAGTCTGGCGAGCCAGTTCTTTAGCGGGCCATGAGGCCGCCGTCCACGATGATCGGTTGGCCAGTTATGAATGATGCAGCATCGGAAGCGAGAAATGCCACGACGGATCCAATTTCGTGGGGCTCACCCCATCTATCCATTGGTACGCGAAGGTCCTCACTGATGAGCCGGCGGCTCGTTTCAGGATTGGCATACAAGAACTCGGTGATTCCCGTCTTGACGTATCCAGGACAGACTGCATTAACACGAATGTTTCGCTTCGCGTAGGCCAATGCCATAGTGCGTGTGAGTCCGATTACCCCGTGCTTAGCGGCGGCATAACCGGTGCCCGCAACGTCCGAGCTGACGGAACCGGTGACGCCGGCGATAGATGCGACGTTCACGATGGATCCACCACCGGCTCTCTCGATTTCGTCCACTGCGTGGAGGCACGCGTAGTAGGTACCCTTGAGGTACAGGTCAATGAAGTCGTGCCAGGCCTCTCCTGGAGCACTGCCAAGGTCTCCGGCGCCAGCCGTGTTCACAAGGACCTGGAGCCGGGTGAACTTTTCGATGGTTGCGACGATGGCCTCAGTCACAGACTGCTCATCGGCAGCGTCGACGCATGTGAAGGCGGCAGTCCCACCTTGTGCAACGATGGCGTTTGTGACCTCGCGACCCTTACGCTCATCAATATCGGCGAGCATGACCGCAGCTCCCGCCTTTGCGAAAATCTCCGCAGAGGCGCGCCCGATCCCTGAGCTTGCCCCAACGATTAACGCGGTCTTCCCGTCCAGGCGCACCAGATTTCCTGAGTTCTTCGTAACTTCAATCATGTGTGAATCGCCCCAGTCAGTGTCGCTTCCGGTTTACACCGGGGATGACTTCCGTGTCGCCCGCTTTTGACATCAAGACCGCGTCGTCACTGTCTCATGCGTTCCCACTGGTACGCCTCGGATCCAAATCCGACTTAGACTTCGTCGTCTCGATTCTTAGTGTTGGTCTCACCCTAACCTGACTCTTCTGGAATCAGCTGGCACTCGGAACTCGGCCGTCGCTGGCCAGTCGTTATTGAAGTGACCGTAGCTCCTTGGCCAATGACGCACAGCGACGGGAAAGTCGCACCGTCTGCATTATGTGTTGGACCGTAAGCCCAGTGGGACGTCGGTCCTGCTCTCCCGGTAAGGCACCTCCTCAGCAAGGAGCGTTGGTTAGCCGCTCGATGACGTATCGCTGGCGCTGACTCCTAAATCTCCGACTTGCATTTTGTTTCCGAACAACCTTGTTCTAGTGATTATCTGCGCTCTAACGAAGTATCGCCATGCTACCTGCCCGGCGCCCCGACCCCCATGTCCATATGTTCAGTCGGGCGAATTATGGAGTGCACCAGATCCCCACGGACGGCTCAGTCCAGTAAGCAAAAGGTGAGCTGCTGTTACACTGGTTCCATGGCAGGTGCACTACGTCTCTTCGACGCCGACAACCACTATTACGAGACTGCCGACGCGTTTACGCGTCACCTCGACCCCGCCATGGCGAAACGATCGGTCCAGTGGGCAACGCTCGACGGCCGACGACGGCTCCTCGTGGCTGGGACCGTCAACCGTCTCCTCGCAAACCCGACCTTCGATCCAGTGGCCAAACCGGGAAGCCTCATTGCGTATTTCCGAGGTCAGAACGTCGAAGGCAACGACCTCAAATCGATGTTCGGCACGCTCGATGCGCTGTCCGAGCACCCGGAGTACACCACGGCCAAGGATCGCCTGGCCGCGTTGGACCAGCAAGGTCTGGAGTCGGTGCTGCTCTTCCCCACCCTCGGTGTTCTCCTGCAACATGCCCTGAAGCTCGACGTGGATGCGCTACACGCGACTTACCACGCTTTCAACCAGTGGCTCCTTGAAGATTGGGGATTCGGAAATGATGGCCGGCTTTACGGAGTGCCGGTAATCATCCTGGCCGACCCGGAACTCGCCGCTGCCGAGGTCGACTGGGCTCTGAGCAAGGGAGCGAAGATGCTCTGCTTCATTCCGGGCCCCGTGCCGAAGAGGGGTGGTGGCAGTCGATCCCCCGCCTCGGCTGACCTTGACCCGGTCTGGGCGCGTATCAACGAAGCCAATGTACCCGTCGGGTTCCACGGAACGGACAAGGTTCTCGATCGCTACGTCGCCGAATGGGAGGAGCCGAACCCCGGCTTCGCCATGTTCGCGTCGACCTTCAACATGATGATCAGCCATGGTCGTCCTATCTTCGACACCTTGGCCGCCCTTATCTGCCATGGGTTGTTCACTCGTTTCCCGAATGTTCGCGTGGCGACGATAGAGACGGGAAGTCACTGGGTGCATCAGTTTCTCCAAGAAGCGCGCAGCGTCTACGGCAAGCGGCCCTCGGACTTCGCGGAGCCTCCCGTCGAGACATTCCAACGCCACGTCTGGGTGTCGCCGTTCTTCGAGGACCGAATGGGTGAACTCAAGGAACTCATCGGGGCTGACCGCATGATCTTCGGTTCGGATTGGCCCCATGCCGAGGGCCTGCCGGCACCTGGAGACTTCTTCGGCGAGATTCCAGATTTCGACGATGCAGAGCGATCGGCCGTCATGGGTGGCAACTTGAGGTCGCTCCTGGGAGTCACCTAAATTTAAGTCGCTGCTCTGGCCCTAAGGCAGCATCGAGCGCCCGGGCTGTCGTCAACGGCGTCTCGCTGCGTCAGGGAAAGCGAGCTGCAATCGATGTTCCCCAGATTACGCATGGCCTCGGAGAGGGCCCTGCACGATGATGAGTGGACACCGGCAACATACAGACTCCGGTAGGAGTCGCTGTCCTCTCAGCTGTAGCCGGCAACTCCAAAACCCATGTGCTCTCCGCCCCAGCAACTCCGAGCCACATCCACCTCAGACGCCCCGTAGATCCTCGACTGACGGCGAGCAATCAGGTACGCCCGGTTGCGGGCCCGAATGCGCAAAGCCAACGTTTGACAGCCCACCGCCGTGACTCAGCGGGCCGTTCCTTAAGTCCCCGTGAATGAAGGAGAACCGCTCAGGACTAGCACCCAAGTCCGCCCTCGGCCTGTGGAGAGTCCGGCGATTCTCGTAGGTCAACTGCGGTCCCAGTCGTCGAACCAAACTGGAACAGCGCGCCGGAGTTCAAATCGGCCGCGTGAAGCGGCCTGGCACCGGGCCCCGCATGGGAATCCGTTCCTTTTACAGCGAACTCTTCGGACACCTGGAGCACCTCTAATTGGCTGGCGAGCCCAAGTGGATACGGGCCAACCTCGCCCTGGCCCCAAGAGCATCCCAAATGAGGTACCGCCTTCCCTGAGCCTCCGCACCGCCCGACATCACGATCCCGAAGCGCGGGGGCTCATCGTGAGCCTATGAGCGAACACCTTTAACCAGCTCCGCGATGGCTACCGGCCTGGTCAAGAACGGAGAGTGATCCGTGGGCCACTCCACCACCGTGTCCGCCCTCGTCGCCATCTGCCTTTGGAGGGCGGGGGGAATGGCTCGGTCGTTCGAACACGTCGACCGCGTGCCGCGCCACGCCGGCAAGTGCTCGACCTGGAGCTCACCGTGAAGATGCATCGGCCTTCGGCGAGGCAATACCAACGCGACCACCGCTTTCGTCCGAGTCCCCGTACAACAGCTCAGCGGTCCGAGCCCGATCGACAACGAACCCGTCACCCTCCGGCACGCCGATGACCAGCACCTCACTCTCGTGCGCGGCCATGAACTCGACCATGTCCTCCCCTGTGTCGAGCATCAACGCGGCCAGGTAGACGAGGTGCGAAACCTCCGACATACCGCTGGCGGCTTCTGAGACGACCAGCCCGCCGTAGGAGTGTCCGAGCACGACCATGTCGTCGACACCGGTCAACGGGAGTTCCACTGCGATCACTGGACTCTCGTGTCCGACAATACGATGTACAAACACGCCAACTCGTGGTACCTGGGAGCGAACATCCCGGGCAAACCCCGGGTGTTCATACCGCATATGGCGGGCTTCAACGGGTAGTCGGAACCGTAGAGGGCGATCAGAGCGGACGGCTACGCCGGAGTCAGCCTCGCGAGGGAAGCGAGACTCCAGTGTTCAATAGGCCAACGATGGCCGACGCATGAGGATGTCTCGAAGGGGACGTAGTTCTGGCCCCGGCCTTCCGGCTCGACGAGTTCCAAGTCATACCAATCCATGTGGTCGAACATGTGCGCGATCACGTTTCTCGTGGGTCGATAATCACGACCGACAGGATGTCGGGATCCACCTCCGCCAGCCGCGACCGATAGATGTCGACGAGAAGTTCTCGGGGCATGACGCACTCCGGACAACTTGAGTTCGACAGATCAAGTTCGAAAGTAATGGACGCGGTGCTCGCGGTGCGGACCAGGAGTTCAGCTCCGTCGGCCCGCAGGATCTCCGACAGTTCGTCGAGTACGCCACGTGCGGCAGGTCGCAAGTCCTCAGCTTCAGTCACCCTTACGGCCCGATTCGCTCGTGCGTGGGCGCCGCCAAGTGGGGCAGGAGAAGCCATGACTGCGCGATCCCGGGCCCGCCCGCGGCAACCAGCAACACGTTCTCCGGTCCTGTGACGTCGACGTGGCGGTCGTAGGGCCCGGTGGCTGGCGCGGTCAAGAGGGACCACAAAGCCTGGCTGACCCGCTCCTTCGCCCAACCCTCGTCAAGAAAACGTCGCTGGTGTTCAGGTCCCACGACATAGACGAGGCTGCGAGCGTCCCCGACGAAGTCGTCGCGACCCATCCCATACGCCCGCGTGAAGTGCGCGAACGTCCGGAGAATCGACTGGGGGGAGGCATCGAACTCGAGGAGCGCCACGAGCGAGAAGATCGACTGGATAATCACAACGCTCTCGTCCCGGGCGTAGCCGAACTGGACATGCAGGGGTGTCCATTCGCTGGCCTCCTCGTTCTCGCCGAAGCAGAACGAGTATCGCAGGGGCCAACTGAAACTAGCCCGATCGAGATCGCCGGGCACCGCCCGGCACACGTTGCGGATGACCAGTCGGAGTGCACGGCCGATGGTGGCGTTGGCGCGGAACCCTGGACCGAAGCAGGCCTGGCCCGACACGATGTCCAGTTCCGCGCGTACCGGTCCGTTAACGATCACCGCGTGAGCCGCGCCTGCCAGTGTCGCGGTCGTCGAGTGGGCATTGGCCTCGGGCTGGAGAAATGCTCGCACGGCGGCCACCACGACCGGAAAGTACTCAGGACGGCACCCCGCCATCACCGCGTTGATGGCGACCTTCTCAGCCGCCACCGTCACCTTGCGCGTGGGTACCTCCCCCAGCACCTCTCCCGGCCCGAGGCGCGCTGCGGCAAGCATTGCGGTGACCCGCGTTTCTGTGGGCGCTATGACGGGAAACCCATCGGTGAAGCCGAGCTCGAAGTAGCCCTCGCTCGCAGCTTCCTCGTCCTCGAACGAGTGGACAGGTGAGACAAACGACATGATGGACAGTGACTCGATGCGTAAGACGCTGCGGCCTCAGTGCCCCGCGGTCAGGCAGCGGTATACGCCTTCGACCACCTGCGACCCGACCGCGGCCGCTTCATCTTTGTCCCACATGGCCGTCGGGTTGTGCGGGTAATCGACCACCACGATCGGGTAGTCAGGCCCACCGACCAGGCGCGCCAGCGCCCGGACCGCGGGCACGAGCGCGCTGTGCACCACACACACGGAGGGGATCCCCTGTGCCTCCAGGTCGATGGCATCCCGCATCGATCGCGTGCTGCAACTCCCGCACCCACCGAATCCAGTAACCGCCACCGTGGCCTGGCCGATGATCTCTTCCCACTGCTCCGGCCACGGAGGCACAGCGACGCTGGGCTTCACCACTTTGACGACGTCGCGCACCCCATGCTCCTCACAGAGCACAGCGGCCAGGGCATCGAACATCACCTCGGAGATTCCGAGCCCGTTGGCCACGATGCCCAGCACCTGGCCCTCCAGATTGGCCGGTCGCTGCGCAAGTACCGGTGCGTCAGCGTCCTCCGGCGTGCTGGTGGTGGGATCCAACGAGAGGACGGCCATGGACACCTCCTGTTTCAGCAATATCTCACTATACGATATATTGTTTCAAATAGCGATCTGACTTTACTCGGGAGAATCATGGCGGTCAAACAACTTCGCAGCGGCTCGCGGGTCCTCGCAGTGCTAGAAGCCGTCGCCGTCCAGCAGCCGGTTGGGCTCAGCGAGCTCGTCCGCACACTTGAGTTGGAGAAGAGTGGGATTCACCGAGCCTTGACGACGCTGGCCACCGAGGGCTGGATCCGGCGGGCCGCCGATACGGGCGCAACGAAATGGGAGCTGACCTCCCGCATGCTCGTTGTCGCCCACGAGGCCGAGCGCCGGTCTGACCTACGCCAACGCGCGCGTGCCGCCCTCGAGCACCTCCGCGACGAAACGGGTGAATCGGTGATCCTGGCGGCACTCGATTTGGACCGCGTGGTCATACTGGACGTCGTCGAGAGCAGTCACCTCATGCGCACCGTGCCCAGGGTCGGGATGGTGATCCCCTCGTTGAGCGCCGCCGGCCTGGCCGCCCTGGCACACCTCGAACCCGACGACCTCCGCTCCTTCCTCGGAGAACCGCCGTCGCCGGAGCTACTTGCCACCCTCGACGAGGTTCGCTCCCGGGGATGGTCGCTCAATTACGGAGACATCACTGAGTACGCCAGCGCCGTGGCCGCCGCCGTCCTCAACCGACGCGGACATCCGGCTGCGGTGTTGGCCTTAAGCGCGCCGACAGAGCGCATGCCCGTGTCCAGTCACGAGCGGCTGGGTCACCTCGTCGCCGACACCGCGACACGCCTGTCCGGTTAGACCCATAGGTCCTCGAAGACGGCCTTGCGCTCCAGCAGTCCCTCGATCTCGTCCGCGCTGTAACCAACCTCTCGCAGGATTTCCCGCGTGTGCTGCCCGCACACGGGAGGTGGCCCCCAAATGTGCTGGGGGGTCTCCGAGAAGGTGATGGTCTTGCCGAAGTGCCCGAAGTGCCCGAGCTTGGGGTGTTGCTGCCGCACGACGAACTCGAGATCGAACAGCTCGGGGTCCTCGAACAGCCGGCGACAGAACTCGCCTTCGGCGATCTCGCACGGCACGCCACGTCCGTCAAGCAGCGCGAAGAGCTCGCGAACCGGACGGGCTCGGAACAGTGGCTCGAGCACCTGTTCCAGCTCACGTCGGTGCTCCGCACGCGCCGCCCCGTCGGCGAACCTCGGGTCCTCCGGCAGCTCGCCGCGACCGAGCGCCTCGGACAGGGACTCCCAGGCGCCTTGGCTGCACGCGGCAACGCAAAGCCAGCCGTCTGCCGCCTCGTAGAGTCGGTACAGCGCTGCAAGACCCAGCTGCATCTCATCTAACGCCGGCCGGGGCAGCGCTGAACCGTCCTCCCGCACTGCGGCCATAGAGGCCAGCAACATCCCGGCGTTGAGGATGGAGGTATCGACGGCCTGCGCCTCACCCGTACGGGCCCGGTGGTAGAGCGCTTGGATCACGCCGATGGCGGAGAGGAAGGCGTTCCCAGTGTCGCCCAGCGACGTCGGCGACCAAAAAGGCTTCCCGCCCTCACGGGTGCCGCCGTCCTCGTAGGTGACGCCCGCCAGCGAGCACCCGGTCTGGTCGTTCCCGGGCGCGTCCGATCGCTCACCCCGGTCAAAACCCCGCGTGTGGCAGTAGATGAGCCGCGGATTCACCTGGCGCAACGAGGCCTCGTCGATCCCGAGCCGGTACAAGGGCTCCCGACGCATGTTGGAATGGACGACGTCAGCCCGCTCGACCAGCCGGTGCAGCACCGCCAGTCCCTCCGCCGTCTTGAGATCGATCCCGACGCTCCGCTTGCCGCGATTGGCCCCGTAGGCGATGTGGCTGGCGTGCCACCACGGATCGCGCCAGTTGTTGACCTTGATCACCGATGCGCCCAGGTCGGCCATCACCTGCGTGGCGAACGGACCGGCGAGTGCGAAACCCAAGTCGAGGACCGTGATCCCGTGGAGCGCACCCTTCTCCGCCGTCGCGGCAGAGTCAGCCCCGGGTGGCGTGCCCACAGCGACGTCCCCACGCGTCCGAGACTCCTCGGCCTCACGCCGCGACTCCTCGACTTCACGCCGCAACTCCTCATTGTGCTCGCCCACGCGCGGCACCGGCCGTTCGATCGCACCTGGTGTGCGGCTCAGTCCGTATACGAGGCCGACTTGGCGCAAGGTCCCATGCTCGGGGTGCGTCAGGTCGACCACCACTCCTTCACGCTCGAGCTCGGGATCGAAGAGAGCCTCCTCCGGCGTGCGCACGTGCTGCAGGGGCACGCCCGCTTGCTGAGCCAAGTCGACCCACGCCCCACTCGGGAACCGCGCGAAAGCGTCGCGCATCTGCTCATGGTAGTAGGCCAGCACCACGATGTTCTCCGGACCGGGCGGGATCCGACTGGGATCGTCCCTTACCCTGGTGGCATTGTGGCGGAACTCCAACGTCTCGCCGTCAGCCGAGCTCAGGACGAACTGGGGATTGGGAACCCAGTTGTCCACCCACCGCCCGTCCGAGCAACGGAAGAACCCCTTGGGGGCCCGGGAGTCGAGGATCCAGGTGCGATAGCCCGGTGCGTCGTTGTGCTCAGCGCGTTGCCAACCGATCGCGGTCAAACTCAAGGCCGCCTGCAGCAGGGACGTCTCGACATGCTGGCCGCGCCCCGTTTCGAGGCGTGCCAGCAGAGCTGCGTTGACCCCGGTTAGCGCCAGGAACGCTGCGCACATGCTCAACCAGGGCGTGTAGGTGAAGATAGGCCCGTCTCTGATTGCACCGGGGTACATATCGACAGGGACGTCGAGGTCGGGCAAAAAGGGAATGTCCCGGTTCACGAAGGGGATCGGACCACCCAGATGGCCACGCTGCTCGTCGAGGATGCCCAGCCGGGCCGCCACGAGAGCCTCGAGGCCCGGGCGCTCTTGTGCATCGGGCAGCTGGCCGTACGCGCTGATCGTGCAGTGCACAATGGAGGGATTACGCTGCATCAGGGTTTCGGCATCGGCGCCCAGTCGACGTGCGGTGCCCACCCCGAAGGACTCGAGGACGACGTCGGCCGTCTCCACCAAAGTCCACAAGATCTGACGATCCCCTTCGCTCCGCAGGTCGAGCTCGAGGCTCCGGCGTCCCCGCTGCCAGACGTCGTAGCCGGGGCTGCCCCGATAGGGGTCCCCGCCGGGGGGCTCCACCTTGATGACGTCGGCGCCGTGGTCCCCGAGCAACATGCCGGCCACCGGACCGGCCACGCCCCAGGAAAGGTCGATCACGCGAACTCCGTCGAGCACACCCGGCATTACGTCGCCCCCGTGAGTGGTCAGCCCCCGCCACGGAAGGCTATGGATAGTATGTTCTCAATACTAGAAACCGATCGGCGACGGACAGACCTCGAGTGCACTTGGACAAGGCCGATGCGACCCCATCGAGGTCCACTCGCAGTGGTGACCTGCCAGGGAGACGCCTCTATTGAGCCGGCACGACGGACGCGTCTACATGGTGACCGGTGCAGCCCGGGGCATCGGACGAGCCATTGTCGAGCGTCTCCTTGAGGACGGCACCTCGGTCCTGCTAATGGACGCCGGCTTCCTCGTCGACGGGAGCAAGCCCGACCCCACGGTCGTGGCCGAGCTCCGGCGGGATCTCCAGGCGCGAGGTGCCGATGTGCTCGAGAGTGCAGCTGACGTACGGGACGCCGCCGAGGTCGAGGCCGCGCTCGACTCGGCGATGGCTCGATGGGGGCACATTGATGGTGTGGTGAACGCAGCGGCCATTCTCACCATGGGCAATATCACCACCATGGCGGACGCAGAGTGGGACCGCGTGCTGGCCGTCAACCTCACCGGGACGATGATCGTGTCCCGAGCGGCGGTCCGTCTCTGGCTCCGCGCCGGGTCGCCAGGACGCATCATCAACTTCACTTCCGCAGCAGGCCTGGACGGTATCCCCGAGATGTGCGCATACTCGACCTCGAAGGCCGGGGTGATCGGCTTGACCCTGGCGTTGGCCAACGCACTAGCCTGCAAGGAGATCACGGTAAACGCGGTCTCCCCCCTCGCCGGGACCCGCATGGCGCTACGCGGTCAGAGCCACGACTCGCTCCGCCATCGCTGGGACACCGGCGAGTGGTCCGACTTTGCCCAAGCCGGCATCGACGCCACGTGGGTGGCCTCGCTAGTTGCCGGCCTCCTGTCCGAGGAGGCCGGCACCATCACGGGCCAGGTCTTCCGCAACCGAGGTCCCGAGGGATGGCGGCTCCGCCTTGCCTCCGACGACTTGGCGTTCGAGATCCCGCCTACTTCCGCGGACGTCAAGACGTTCGCGGAAACACTCGCTGAAGGAATGGCACCCGCTCCTGTGTGGCGTGCAAATGACCTTCCAACCAAGCAGGACGGTTTCCCGGTAGAAGACCTGCCATGAAGGGAGCCGCGCGAACCACCCTTTCGCACAGATTGGCATCGATGCGCACCCGCATCGTTCTCTCCTTGGTCACGTGACGCCGAGCAGATGGAGTGCGTTCTCGCGCATCACCTTCCTGACCACCTCGGCCTCGGTTCCTTCGAGGCACGCAACGTAGTCAGCCGGGGCCTTGTTGCCCTCAGGATGCGGCCAATCGGAGCCGAAGAGGACCTGATCGTCACCGATCAGGTCGATCAAGCCGCGAACGTCCTCCTCCGGGAACGGCGAGACGCTCACTCGAGCCTTGAAAATGTCCGACGGGCGATCCTTGACGGCCGAGCCGAATGCCACGATGTTCCGGTCGAGGAGCGTTCCGGCATGGTCGAGCACGTGCAGGCAATAGGGCACCCACGCACACCCGAGCTCGACCGAGGCGATCCGCACGTTCGGGAACCGACCGAACAGGTTGCCGAGGATCAGCGCCAGAACCGTGTCGAGGATCCCCCGTGAATCTCGAAGCGCTGCCGCCAGGATGGCCTGATACTGCATGTCGGTCACCTGCTGCCGTTCCCAGAGATGCTGGAACGCGACGTCGTAGTCATCGGGGCCGGCCGAGGCGTGATACGCGACCGGGACGCCCGCCTCATTGATCCGCGCCCAGAAGGGATCCCACGCCGGGTCAGCCGGAGATCGACCGTTCGCAGGCCCGGGTCTGAGGGCGATCACTGCCGCGCCGCGCTCGAGCACTGCGTCGAGCTCCCGAGCTGCCAGACCGGGGTCGAGCAAGGGGATGTGCGGTGCCGCGTGGATGCGGTTCTTGTAGGCGTAACCCCAGTCGTCGTCGAGCCACAGGTTGAAGGCGTGGAAGACCTTGTAGGCCATCTCGACGTCGCGGCTCATGAGCCCTTCGACCCCGACGCCGAGTGTGGGGAATAGCAGGCATCGCTCGAGGCCCTGCTGATCCATGACGCTCAAACGAGCGTCCCGATTCTGGTACTCCGGCGAGATCGCCTCGAGCTCGCCATAGCGCTGCTTGGCCGTCCTCGACAGAGCACGACTACCCGTCCCCGACTCCAGCTCGAGTAACCGGTCGTTGAACACGCCGGGCTTCGCTATGGGGTCGAACGTGGGGTTCGGCAGGCTCGTCGCCATGTAAGGACCGAACATAATGTGGCGCCGACGGCCGTTGGAGACCCATCTGACGTGCGCCTTGACGTCGGCGTCGCCATGACGGGTGAACGCGTCAGTCGCTTCGTAATAGTGGTTGTCCGCGTCGAACATCCACGGCGTCATGCCGGGGCTTCCGTCCACTAGTCCGAAGTCCATGTGCTCAACTCCCCTTCCGTGCGGTCGAGGCCGACACTTCATCCCCCTGGTGGCGCATCTCGATCGCTCCACGCCGACGCCCTGCCGGTATTCGTCCAACGTTACTGCGACCGTAGCGCACCACAACGTCTTGTCGTCCGTGCCGCCCAGCGTGCAGGAGACCGCAGGTGCCAGGCATCGTGATGGTGTCGGCAACGTCGCCGCCCTTCTGAACGAGGACGAACTCCGAAGTCAATGGACTTCCGAACCTCCCCGCTCCCGACGAGTCAGCGCAGATCCCGTCGGGCTTCCTGTTACCGAGGTCAGCGAAGACACGGCGGCCGCTCAATGTGCCGTCGTCGGCGACATCGATCGCAGTGAGTCGTCGACCCACCATCTCGGCGACGATCAGGGTCGGCCCATCGTGGTCGAGCGCCATTCCGTTCGGAACGGCCACGGCTGCCAACCGAGTGCGGCCATCAGGCAACACGAGGAACAGCGGCACCGAGGGTTCGCCGGTCTGCTGGTCTGCGGCATGGGCGGGTGCACACATAGGCCCGTCCGCGCTCGTCGACGAGCATGTCGTTGATCCCGCTCGGGTGGTGCGCGCCGATATCCGCCACTACCGTTGCTCCTGCATCGACGATCCGCAGAATGTGGCCCTCGTGAGTCGAGACCACGAGAAGGTCGCCATTCGGCATGAACCCGAGGTCCGATGGTTGCCGGGTCACATACATGCCGCCGAACCTCACCCGACTCGGAGAAGTCTGAGAACCACAGCCTACCCTCATGCCACCGAGGCCCCCTCGACGAATCCAAGCCCGCTTGCGATGTTTATCGGTTCGGCAGCCATGACCCTTTCGACGCGCCTACCGGCACGCCACTTTCGCACGGACCTTTTTAGGCATTGGCGGCTCCAGTTGGACACCGTCACAGGTCCGGGCGGACGACGCGCCTACGCTTTCGAAGTGGACGCCCACCTCTTTCCCCTACTCGACGAGGTCGTCGCGCCGACCGACACGCAGCCTCCAGGTGCCCATGTAGTGGACTTCGAGATCCAGAAGCTGCTTTCGCGCGGCTGGCAGCGATACGTCGCCACGGTTCGAGAAGCCGCGGGCGACGACCATGGAGTCGCTGTACGGCAGATCACTACGTCGTTCGAGGGTGAGTGTCATGGGGGTGACACTCTGGTCCTTGGCGTACGAGCGCTTCACCGGACGAGGCGGTCGTACGTTCTCGAGGAAGCACTCTGGGAGGCCACAACCGACAGGATCGTTGCGACCTCAAGGGTCGTCATGGCGAGCGTCGATGCCGAGATGGGCCGAGCAGCGCCGATCCCGACGGCCCTGTGGGACGCCATCGAATCGTTCGAAGGCCGAACGTTGGAGACGGTCGAGAGTTCACCCCGTCCCATCTAGACCATCGCCCCTGACTTGGTAGATGGCGCCGTTGACCCACAAAGCTGCTGGCCGGGCATGGCCCACGGAGGTCCCTCGTTGGGGCCGATCGCATGCATCTGACCGCTCGACGCGAAAGACGTGAACGGCGTCGCGCGGCAGTGGCGCCACGGCCCCGTCAACCCGAACGTTGTAATTGCACAGAGCGTTGTCGCCGCGGGACCCACGCAAGATACGGCGGCGTCTCTTGTACGTCGCGAACGACTCGAGCCGGTCGGGTAAGACCACGACAACATCTGTCAACCTCGCAAGCTCAGCGAGGAGCGGTACCGTGTCCAATCGGATCCAGTCGAGGGCGATACCTCGCATGTTGTTGCGATACCATGCGAAGAGGAGCCATGGCTCGCCCTCGAGTGCACCGTGAGGGAAGGACGGTGTCCGGCGCAGCTGATCGCCCGTCAGTCAGTCGACCTTGATGACATCTGCGCCGGGGTTGGCCAGCAGCTTCCGCAAAGGGCGCCGACCCGCGTGGTGAGTTCGAGCACGCGAACACGTTGAGAGGCAGTGTTGATGTTCCATGGCTGCCGTCGTTTGTTTCAGTCGCCATCTCAGCTTCGAAACATGCGGTGGTTGCGGCGGTAACGTGGCACCTCAGCGGTCGTACTTCTCCAGGATGGTCGTCACTGCTTTGGCCAACTCATGTGGTTGCTCGACCGTGATGGCATGACCAGCGCCATCGAGTACGGTCAGCACCGCATTGTCGCTGCCAGCCTTGTATGCACGGCCGTGCGCTGGGCCGACGGGCTCGTAATCGGCGCCCCACACGACGTGTGTCGGCGCTTGCTGTGATCCGACTTAAACGGCCGGACTCGCGGGTCATAGCCGTTGCTCTACTTACACGATGTGCTATTCGATCACGTACACGCCCCTGCGACCGCCATCACGAGTCAAAGCCTTGCAGGACTCGTCGGTATCGATCGTTCACGATGTCGACCGAGTCCTCGTGGGTGAACACGTAGAACCGTCGGGCCGCCATACCCGCTCGGATCGACGCAGCGGCCGCTCTCGCCGACACCACTCCGGCCGGAAGATCGTCCTCGGGAGGGATCTCGGCATCCGGTTGCGCGAAGGCCGTCGCGACTATCCCCGGACACACGACTGAGACATGGATGCCGCTGCCTGCCTGCTCGAGATCTTCCGCGAGAGCGATCGACAGACCGACGACGGCATGCTTGGTGGCGACGTAGGGCGAGGCGCCTCCGAGCTGCATGAAGGCGGCCATGGATGCGGTGTTGACGACGTGTCCATCGTCGCCACCGGCTCGCATGACCGGCACGAACGACCGGATGCCATTCACCACCGAGAGCAGATTGACCCGCAGCACCCGATCCCAATCAGCCAGGTCGATCTCCCACGTCGGCCCGAAGGCGATCGTACCCACGTTGTTGCAGAGCACGTCGATCCGACCGAAGTGGTCCACCGAGCGCTGGGCGAGCTCGTCGACCGCCGCCGCGTCGCCGAGATCGACAGAAATATCCAGGACCTCCGCGCCGGAGGCACGGAGCCGGGCGGCTTCGGAGTGGAGCCGCGGTGCATCAAAGTCGGCCATCACGATACGGGCGCCGTCTGCAACGTAACTCTCGGCCAGCGCCAGCCCGATCCCGGCAGCGGCGCCGGTCACGACGGCCACCCACCCATCAACGTCCGATGTCATATGCGCCGATCTCGCCGGCGATGTCGATCAGGCCCACGATCCGCACCTTTCTTTCGTCGGATGCTCCAGCAAAGAGCAACCGTCTGCCTTCGCCCGCGCCAGGATATCTGAGCTGGCCCGAGACGGACGGTCCGCCGATTACAAAATGCCGAGAGCGACACCGCCTTATCATGCCGCTCGGCGCTCGCCAATAGCAGCCGTGGCAGGCCAGCCCAGATAGATCGCACCCCAGATGTGGGTGCCGCCTCATAGCCGCAGCACGCGATGCCCCGGCTCTGAGCGTTCCGCGCATCGGGCCGATCCAAGAGGATTCGAACAGCGGGTCCGTCGCCCACTCTCTCGATCTGGTAGTACTTGCAGTTGGACATCGATGTCGCTCCCTTGCGTCGTTCGTCTTTGAGCAAGGCCGAATGCAGCTCGTACGTCGGTTGGGGTGGCACAGCCACGGTCGCTGGACCGCTGCGCCCGAGGTCAGTTCCTTGGCACTTCGCTGAAAGGACGGTCACGATCGACGGCCGGCTCCCGCGGGAGGGCGAGTGCACGCTCGCTGACGTTATTGCGCTGGATCTCGGCGGTGCCGCCGGCGATTGACGCACTGCGGGCCTGCAGGTAAACCGCAGTGTATTCCTCACCGAACGCACCGGGCTCCCAGGCGATCCCACTCGACCCGGCGAGGATGAGTGCCGTCTCCGACCGCCGCTGCCGCAACTCGTCGTTGCCGAGCTTGAGGAGTCCACCGTACGCGGGTACGAGATCGCCGTCGGCGATCCCCTGGCCCACCCGAATTGCAAGGGCGCGCTGCACGGACTGAAGAACCAGGATCGCCGCGACCTGCCGTCGGGCACCGTCATCCGCCTCGAGGCCGCGTCGCTTCAGGAGGGCAACGAGGTCGTCTACATCGGAGCGGGGGGTGTAGACGCCTCCCGTTCGGCCGACCCACTCGTGCTCGATCTCCAGGAGCCCACGCACGACCGTCCACCCGTCGTTCTCTTTACCGATCATGCAATCTGCGGGCACCATGACGTCTGTCAGGAAGTCCTCGCAAAAGTCCGACTCGCCATTGATCTGTTTGATCGGTCGGATCTCGATGCCCGGCAGCCGGAGATCGATGATGAACATCGAGATGCCGCTGTGCTTTGGGACGTCCCAGCGGGTGCGAGCCGGACACATCGCGAAATCTGCGAATCCCGCTCCGGTGCTCCACGTCTTCTGTCCGTTCAGGATGTAAGTGTCGCCGTCTCGGCTCGCGTTGCTCACGAGGCCTGCGAGATCCGATCCGCCCGTGGGCTCGGAGAGCAGCTGCAGCCAGATCTCTTCTCCTCGTAGCATCCGCGGGAGGTGGCGACGCTTCTGCTCCGAGGAGCCGAATTCGAGCAAGGTCTTCCCGAGGATGTTGAGGGACACGGCGAAGACGTGCGTCGGCATGTCGTAGGCAGTCGCCTCCTCAAAGAACGCGCGCTCGTGGTCGGGGCTGAGTCCGGCGCCCCCATACTCGGCTGGGTACGTGAGCCCGGCATATCCGGCGTCGTACAGCCTCGCCTGGAGCTGACGGGCATGAGCGACCCGACTCTCATCGGACCGGGGCTGCGTGCGCTGGCGGTACGTCCCGTCCTCCGCTTGTTCCGAACGCGTCATGTTGCTTCGCAGCCAATCGCGCGCGGTCAGCCGGAATCGGTGTACTTCGGGGCCGTCCAGCTCTTCAGTGCTCATCTCTCTCGCTTCTCGGACCACCACGCACGGTCCGCCCATAAAGTTCCTTGAAGCGCGGTGCGTACCTCGCACCGTCGGTGTACTCGCGGACGCCGACATTACTCCACGTCATCTTCGCGAAGCCCAGTTGGACGCAGACTTGGTCAGGTGTCCGATCACCTTCGGCCTTTCGCAATCGCGCACTGCTAACCGGATCAGGACGACTCGATCGACATCGATAGTGGGCGTCTACCTACTCCGACGTCCGTATGACCCCACATTTAAAGCTGAGGCTGCGGTTCTGCGATGCGCTTCCCGTCGACTCTCTTGAGCCAGGGTCGACGATGACCGTCACCGTCGATGAAGGTGCCGGTTGCCATCGTCAACGTTGAAGGCTAGTACTTCGACTTCCAGAGCCTGCGCCTGCACCAAGGGGCCGAGACCGGGCCTAGATTGGCTGCCGCACGCTGGAGAACACCAGGACGCTCGAACCACTCAAATCGCTACGACGTGCGAGCGATATCCAGCTTCCAGCCCGAGACTCCTCGAGGATTCGATCAGGAGCTACTCGTCCCGTCGGCATCGACGGCGTGTAACAGGTGCCGATCTGACCCCGCCAATGCGCGGCGTCAGACGGTCGGCGTTCCCTTGACTCGAAACTCCCCCATCGCCGCGCGTGCCCACGCCATGTCGTCCACGCCCATGTTCGAGCGCGCCGTATCCACGTCGATGTCATAGACCTTCGCTGCGTTGAGGCCGAGGATCTTGGCCTTCAGCTCCGGGGTCAGCTCGGGGTAGCCGAACTCCTCCTGCATCCACGTCGGGATCTGGAACGCCCGGAAGGTGTCTACCGCAGCCTGCGTGGGTCCATACCAAATCGCGTCTGTGCCCCACAACACGTTGTCGTGACCGACGGCGTTGAGCAGCTTTCCGAGCACGTGGGCGGCCTCAACCGGACGCTTGATCAGGCAGTACCAGGTCGTGCCGAGCTCGGCGTAGACGTTCGAGCCTGGTGCGATCCTCGACTCGAGCAGAGAGCGCACCAACCGGTTGACTCCGATATGAGACGTCTCTTCAGTGTACGGGCCTTCGCGGGTCTCGTCTGTGGGCTGGCCTTCACCGGGCTCGAAACCCGAGTGGTACGCGATGAAGTTGATGTCGGGGAACATCGCGGCTGCCGGCCCAAAGTCGCGAGGCGACCCAGTGTCGATGAGCCCGCTGAGACCCTTATGGGCACAGACGAGCTTGACGCCCGACGCCCGAACGGACTCAAGGAACTGCACCCCGAGCTCGTCATCGAGGTACCAGCCCTGGATACTCCCGAAGTCGCTAGCCGTAGTCGCACCCATTGTGTAGACCTTCCAGCCGGCCGGGCCTATGCGATCGACGACCTCGGCCATCCCAGCGATCTCGCCGTCGACGCCGGGATGGACGACGGCGTGGTTCAACATTCGGTTTTGGGCGCCGAGTCGTTCGAGAAGCAGCCTCGTTCCCGCCATTTCGTGGTTGAAGAGCATCCGCTCCTCCGAGAGGCCCGGCGCAGAACTGAGGACCGCGACCGCGGTGTCACTCTCCAGATAGACGCATCGGAGGTAGTCGACGAAGTCGAACGCCGCCTCGACCGGGAGGCCATCCCACCAGTCGGGGCCGTACATCGGGAAGAGCGTCCGGATAAGCTGCCTGTTCGACTCACATCCGGCACGGTGTGCGATGTAGTGCGTCTGCACGTCGATGATCAGTTCATCACCGCCGAGAGCCTCGTCCGCAGCGGCCGAGTCGAGGGAGGCTTCCTCGGGCACGGCGAAGAACTGCTCGCCGTTGGCGCGGTTGATGCCAAGCAACCCGGTGGCGATGCCCCGTCGCGAAGCAGCGAAGTCCACGACGGACATGCGCAGACGTTCGCTCGCTGCTTCGATGGCCTCGACGGAGAGAACTGCCGCGGTACGTTCGACGTCGTTCAGTGCGGGGGGCACGAACTCGTCGTTCGCGCAGCGTGTCAGGAACGAAGGCACGGTCATCGTTTTTGGGACGGTCAACTTAACCTCGTTTCACTTGGGGAACGGTGGGTCCGACGGCGAACCGCCGGGCTGGTAGGGCGCGTGCAGGGCTGCGTCCAGGCGGGGTGCAGCCGGGCATCAAGCCAGGGCAGTGAGCCACGTACCGCCGTAGAAGTTCTCGTGGCGGACACCCATGTCTCCGACCGCCGCCTGGTAGTCGTTTAACGGATCGGCCTGGCCCTCGGCGTGGGGGAAATCACTCCCGAACATCAAGATGTCCCCGACGACGTCCATCACCTTTTGCGGCTGCTCGGTGGGGAACGATACGCATCGCAGGTTCCGACTGACGTACTCCGACGGGCGTAGAGCAAGATCGAAGTTGTTCTTCGCCGTCACCTGGAAATGAAAGTCGTAGCCGATATCGAGACGTAACTGGAGCTCGGGTAGCCACCCGACGGAGTACTCGGCGACGATCCACACGAGCTCGGGAAAGCGATCGAAGACGCCGTTCAAAATAAGATCGGCGAGCGCTACCTGGGCCTCGAACCCATTCATGACCAGGCTCTGCGCCGTCATGTACTGGATCACGTCGTTCGCCTGCCATCCGTCATCGATGATCCGTTCGGCGAACGCCCCGATGTGGAACGTGGGAGCGAGTCCAAGGGCATCCAACTGCGCCCACACGGGGTCGAAGTCCGGGTGCGACATGCGACGACCGTCCACCAGACCGGCGGGCAGGAACACCTGACTGATGCCGGCCCCGGCGAGAAGATCGAGCTCGTGTTGGATCCATCCGATATCCGCTCTGAGCGTGAGGTGACCAGTGGGTCGAAGGCGGCCACGACCTTCGGATTGCAGCTCGCACGCCCAGCGGTTCCACGCCGTGATGTTCGCGACCTCCGATTCAGCGTCACCCTGCAGATACCAGCCGAAGTTTAGCCCCCAGTTTGGGAAGATAACCTGCTCGTCGATGCCCCACCCGTCTAGCGCATCTCGCCGAACCGCCGGAATATGATAAGTGGGAGGCATCTCGGTGTATCGGCGAAGCGCAGCCTGCCCTTCTCGCTGACGCTGGTGAGGTAGTCCATACGAATCCCAGAGGTTCCCCGGCTCGCTGATATAACACTGGAGCAGACGATTACCCTTGTGCGTCAGCCAGGTGTAGCCCAGCGCGTCCTCCTCAAGCTCGAGCGCAAGGTGTTGCTTATTGGCCGGCAGGCGATCGCGCCAAAGACCAGGCTGTTCGAACATATGCGAGTCGGCATCGATTATTTTGGCCATTCGGCCCCTCCCCTCACGTTCGACCACCACACTACATCCACGACACTTGGACAGGGCGACGGAGTCCTTGCCCGACTGCAGGCGCTAGAGCCCGCCTCCGCGCCGGGTCACGGGCGTCGACGCATGTTCCGCCCGAAGGCGACGTCGGTCGACCTTGCCCATGTGGTTCCGCTTGATCTCGCCGACGATGTGCAGCTCACGCGGGGTCTTGTGCCGAGCGAGCCGACGTGCGCAGAACATCAGCACATCTTCCACCGTCACGTCGTCCGCCGAGACGACGACGACGCCGACGAGCCTCTCGCCGAGGTCGGCGTCAGCAACGCCGTAGCAGGCGGCGTCGACGATACTGGGATGTTCAAGGAGGATCGACTCGGCTTCGGCCGGATATATGTTGACCCCCCCAGACAGGACAAGGTCGTGGCGCCTGGAGGTGAGATACAGGTAGCCCTCGGCGTCGAGGCGGCCGTAGTCCCCGAGGGTGAAGAGGCCGGGAGCGAGGTGGGCGGCCGCGGTCTTCTCGGGGTCGTTTCTGTAGGAGACGCCTTCTCCCGTCTCATCGCGAGCAAAGACGCGGCCGACCTCGTCAATGACGCATTCGGCGCCGTCCTCGCGGATGACCACTATCTCGTAGGGCCAAACCGTTCGACCCGTCGAGCCAGGATGCGCGAGCCATTCCTCCGTCGAGATGGACGCGATCGGACCGGACTCGATCCCTCCATAAGTCTCCCGGACGATCGGTCCGAACCAGTCGATGACGGCACGCTTCACGGATGGCGGGCACGGACTTCCGGTGTGCACGATTAGACGCAACGAGGACGTGTCGTACGACATCCGTTCGGCCTCGTCGAGTTGCAAAAGCCGCGAGAGGTGCGTGGGGACCAACACCGAGGAGGCGACGCGGTACCGGTCGATGGCGACGAGGGCCTCCCGAGCGTCGAATTTCCCGATGAGTATGGTCGGGGTGCCCATCAGGAGCAGACCGACCGCCGCGTGCGGGCCTCCGTGGTAGAGGGGTCCCGAGACGAGGTGCGGGCCTAGGCCGACGGAGTGGTGCCGAGCAGCGAGCCCGAGCCGGTCGCGCACAGTGGCTACTGGTTCCTTCGGCACGGTGACGCCTTTCGGACGGCCCGTCGTGCCTGAGGTGTATCCCAAGTCGGTTGTCGTCGGGAGGTCCAGTGCCGGAGGCGTCGTCGAGGCGCCATTAACAGCGCTCTGCCACGTCGCATCGTCGGGCCCGATAAGAATGACGTCCGACAGGCCGACCACCGCATCGCGAGCTAGTGACGCACGCCCTGCATCCGCCCAGATCGCTCGGGCCTCGCCGTCCTCGAGGATATATGCGATCTCGGGAACCGTAAGGTATTGGTTCAGCATGATAGTGCCGAAGCCGGCGAGCAGCGCCCCGGAGTAGAACAGCAGCGTCGCAGCGTCGTTCTCTCCGAGAACCGCTATCCGTTGGTCACGCAATAGAGGCAGCGCTGTGAGGGCTGACGCGATGCGGGCGGCGGCTGATGCCGCTTCCGACCAGGACCAGACACCGGCAGGATCTGCGATCGCCACGTCGTCCGGGTCGTCAGCGGCGCGCTGGAAGATCGGCGCCAGGTCGACGGACGGGTTGACCGCCATTAATCAAGCACCTCGTGTTCCATCAGTCGAACAGTATGGCCACAGCGTGCCTGACCCAGTTGGTCGCATGAGGACGCCCATCTCGCAGCGCGCAGTTGGACACCTGGAGGGAGTGTCTCAGTAGATTTACGAGGTGATGCCTCAGCGCTGCTGGTGTCGCAGCGCAACGTCCATCAGTGTTCCGGCTTCCGTGGGAGCCCGCATCCGGCGTGATGTCCCGTTCAGCGAGGTGTGCTACAGAACGCCGGCCCGCACTGACCCGCCATCCGG
>Ga0302326_10006251_pt1 | contig 26750 bp, 28 predicted proteins | sample Palsa_T0_3_FD_202264 | JGI IMG/M metagenome (GOLD analysis project Ga0302326, IMG submission 202264) | Peat permafrost microbial communities from Stordalen Mire near Abisko, Sweden - Palsa_T0_3 | ecosystem: Environmental > Terrestrial > Soil > Palsa > Peat permafrost | place: Sweden: Abisko... | reverse complement strand
TCTTGCCTTCCTTGGATTCCAGGAACCGGCTGGCCGCCTTGGTCACGTTGGCGCTGAACGCACCCGCGAGCCCTTTATCGCCGGTCACCACAATTAACAGAATGTTGTTCTCCGGGCGTTGCGCGAGCAATGGATGCTTGGGTTCACCCGTCTCAGGATCGTAAATTTCTGTGCGCGCCACCAGCGACTTCAGCACGTTCGTCAACATCTGCGCATAGGGTCGCGCCGACAGGGCGCGGTCCTGCGCACGGCGCAGCTTCGCCGCCGAGACCACTTTCATGGCCTTGGTGATCTGCCGCGTGTTCACCACGCTGCGGATGCGACGCCGAATATCGAGAATGTTGGCCATTGTTGGTGCGAGTACCCAGTACCTAGTACCGAGTAAAAGCCGACTCTGCTCGGTACTGGGTACTAGGTACTATTTCGCTACCGCTTCCCGCTCCGACACGAACTGCTGCTTCGCCTGCTTGATTACATCAGTCAACTGTGCCTTCAGTCCGTCGTCGAGAATCTTTTTTTCCATGATGGTGCGCAACAGACTGGGGTTCGTGGCGTCCACGTACTTGTACAGCTCTGCCTCAAAGTCGCGCACCTGGTTCACGGGCAAGTCGTCGAGGAATCCACCGGTGCCGGCGAAGATAATCAGAATCTGCTTGGAAAACGGCAGGGGCGAGAACTGATTTTGTTTCAGCAGTTCGACCAGGCGCTGACCGCGGTTGAGCTGCGCTTGCGTAGCTTTGTCGAGGTCGCTGCCGAACTGCGCAAAGGCGGCCAATTCCCGATACTGCGCCAGTTCCAGCTTCAGAGTTCCGGCGACCTGGCGCATGGCCTTGATCTGCGCGCTGCCGCCTACGCGGCTCACCGACAAGCCTACGTTCACGGCCGGGCGCACGCCCTGATTGAACAGGTCGGTTTCGAGATAAATCTGACCGTCGGTAATCGAAATGACGTTGGTTGGAATGTAGGCGGAGACGTCGCCTGCTTGCGTTTCAATGATGGGAAGTGCGGTCAGCGATCCGCCGCCGTTTTTGTCGCTCAACTTCGCCGAACGTTCCAATAAGCGCGAGTGGAGATAGAACACGTCTCCGGGGTAGGCCTCGCGGCCAGGTGGCCGCCGCAAGAGCAGCGAGATTTCGCGATAGGACGCGGCATGTTTGGAAAGATCATCGAAAATGACCAGCGCGTGGCGTTTGCTATCGCGGAAATATTCTCCGATGGCGCACGCGGCGTAGGGCGAGATGTACTGCATGGGCGCGGGTTCCGACGCTGAGGCGGCGACCACAATGGTATATTCCATTGCGCCGTAATCTTCCAGAATTTTCACCACCTGCGCAATCGACGATCGCTTCTGCCCGATTGCGTTATAAATGCAAACCAGGTCGTTGCCCTTGCTGTTGATGATGGTATCGAGCGCGACCGCCGTCTTTCCCGTCTGCCGGTCGCCGATGATCAATTCGCGCTGACCACGGCCGATCGGAATCATGCTGTCGATGGCCTTCAGTCCGGTCGCCATGGGCTCGCGCACCGGCTGGCGGTCGATGACGCCCGGCGCCAGCCGCTCCAAAGCGATGAATTTGTCGCTCGCGATCGGACCCTTATCGTCGATCGGACGGCCCAGCGAATCCACGACGCGCCCGATCATGGCATCGCCCACGGGCACGCTCATGATGCGCCCCGTGCGCTTCACTTCATCGCCTTCCTTGATCTCGGTATATTCGCCGAGCAGCACGACGCCCACCTGGTCTTCCTCCAGATTCATGGCGATGCCGGCCACACCATGGGGGAAGGAAAGAAGTTCGCCGGCCATGACCTTGTCGAGTCCATACACGCGCGCGATGCCATCGCCCAGCGTGATGACGGTGCCGGTCTCGTCCACGGAGATCTTCGTTTCGTAGTTCTCGATCTGCTCGCGGATCAGTTTCGTAATTTCGTCTGCTTTGATCTGTGCCATAGAATCAGCTCTTAGCCCTTACTGTCAGCTCTTAGCTTCATTCCCGCGTGCTCCGCGACATTCCCCCGCGACCCGCGTTTCGGCTCTTTAGCCTCGCTCAAGACTCAACCAGATGAGTTCAAGCTAAGGGCTAAAGGCTAAGAGCTAATAGCTTCCTTCAATCTTTCCAGCTGCCCCTTCACCGAGCCGTCGTAAATCGCGCTTCCCACCCGGACCGTAGCGCCTCCCAGCAGCCCGGCATCCTGTGCGTAGCTTGCCCGGACTTTCTTGCCGGTAAGTTTCCCGATCTCCGCCTCGAACTCGCGCTTTTCCGCGTCGCCCAGTTGGCGAGCGCTTGTGATCTGCGCCTCGGCGAATCCCAGCCGCGCGTCGAGTTCCTTTTCCAGTTGAACGATGATCGGCTGCAAGAAACGAACTCGCCGATGATCGATGAGCACCGCAACAAGGTTCCTGGCCTGCTTCGAGATTTCATCGCGCCGCGCGATCACATCCAAAACACGGCGCTTCTGGTCGATTGGGATCGCTGGATTCTCCCATACTCGCCGCAGATCCGAACTTTCAGCCAGCAAACCTGCGATGGCGCGCAATTCTGCAATCGACCGGTCCGCGTCGAGGTGATCGGTGAGAACGACGTCCGCAAAAGCCCGAGCATAGGTGCCTGCGACCGACGCCATGTTCTACCGCCGTTCCTTTCCCAGTCCTGAACTCCCTGACACACCTAATTCCCCGGCGAAATTCCGCACCAGCGCGCGGTCCGTGGCAGCATCCACATGAATCCGCTTCTGAGCGAGGCCCACCGCCAGATCGGCAGCGTAGGCGGCTAACTCCCGGCGCGCCGCCTTGGCGGCCGCGGCGATTTCCTGTTGCGCCGATTCCAACATCTTCCGCGCATCCTCCTGTGCCGCCGCTTGGATTCGCGCTTCTTCGGCTGCCGCTTCTTTTTCGGTGGCGTCGCGCATCATACCAATTTCAACATCAAGCTTCATCAAACGATTTTCGATTTCGGCGAGCCGCTGGCGCGCTTCTTCGCTGGCTTTCTGCGCTTCCTGCATCGCTTCCTGAATAGCAGCGGTGCGCGCGCGGAACAAGCGCGGCAGGTATTTGCCAGCGGCCCATACGAAGAGCCCGGCAAGGAGCGCAAAGTTCAGAAACACGCTGAGAAAATAGGCATGCGCAGTACTAAGGCCCGTGTAGTGAGCGATGAACTTCACCGATGGCGACTGTTTGAACTGCGCCTTGTCGTCGGTCTCTTCGCCCGCCGCTTCGCGCGTCTCGCGCGTCAACTGGCGCGCGAAGCCCGGTTGTTTCGAAGCGTCATCCGACTGCTTTTGGTTAGGCGGCGAGGCCGGCTTTTCCTGCGCGCGCAGCGGCGCAATCGCACCGGCAACAGTCATCGCCAGCAGCCCCACCCGAAACATCTTCGTAAGGAAATCCATCTTGTTGCAACTCGCAATCGCGCCCGGCGACACCTGGTCGAGCAACATCCCGCTGTCTGGCATCAACGACCCGCTCCGGCCGGTTCCAGCACGCGCCGCATGATCTCCGTTGCCAAGGTCTGCACTTCGGCCTGCAAACCATCGCGCGCCGCCTCACGATCCTGCTCGATGCCCGCTTTGGCGGACTCAACCTGCGCGTGAGCCTTGCTGCGTGCTTCGTTCAGCTCCGCCGTCCGCTTATCCAGTGCCGCTTTGCGCCGTGCTTCCTGCGCGCGGAATACAGTTGCCCGCGCCTCGCGCAAACGCTGTTCATATTCGGCGGTGCGCGCCTCAGCCGCCGCAATATCGGCCCGCGATTTCTCCACCGCACCCTCGGTCTTGCTGCGCCGCTCCTCCAGCACCCGCCGCAGCGGCTTGTGCACAATCGTAGTGTAGAGGACGTAGAGCAGCGTAAGCAGAATTACCGTCGGCACAGCTCCGAGCAGTAATTCGCCTAATTGTCGTAGCGTTTGATCCATTCAGCGCTGCTGTACAGGAAAATGAGGGCTATGAAAACTGTTAAGTCTAACGTCCGAAGGAGTTTATGTCAACGGAGTGGGCCGGATTTGGAACTGCTCCAATATGGGCGGAATCCTCTTGTCAAGCCCCTCAACCTCTATGCAGAAATCTGCAACTAATCCTTGACTTCCCGCTCAACAGGATTAGCATGGAACTATCACCTCCGATCCAATTCAGGGTCGAATGGGCCGATAGCCAAGGAATGTCACCGCTTCTTGGTTGTCGGCCCATTTAATTTGCGCCGAGTCACCTCGACTACCCACTCCCTAACCTTCCGCACCACCGACTCCGGCGCCTCCACATCTAACTCCACCGCGCCGTCCTTGTACGCTCGCGAATAAATTCGCGTCTTCCCTTCGAGCATAGCCAGTATCTTGCCTTCTTTCTGTGGAACGCGCAGGTGCACGCGGCTCACGCGGTCTTCATCGATCATGGCATCGATGCGGTCAAGCAGGTGGCCGAGTCCTACCCCTTTCGCCGCTGAAACGTACACCGTCTTCGCATCCAGAAGGGCGCCGTTCACCAAGCCCTCCGCCACGTCCTCATCGAGCAGATCGACTTTGTTCATCACCCGCAACCGCTGCTTCTGCTCCACGTCCAGCTCTTTCAGGACAATCTCCACTTGCGCATCCTGCTCCGCCGAAAGACGGCTGCTGGCATCGGAGACATGCAGAATCAGGGATGCGCGCTGCACTTCCTCGAGTGTGGCGCGAAATGCCGAGACCAGGGCGTGTGGCAGGCTGCGAATGAATCCCACTGTGTCCGACATCAGAATCTTGCGCTTCGAAGGCAGCACCACGCCACGAATCGTGGGATCCAGTGTGGCGAACATGCGCGGCGAGGCCAGCACCGATGCTTGCGTGAGCGCGTTAAACAGCGTCGACTTGCCGGCGTTCGTGTAGCCCACCAGCGCCACGGTGGCCACGGGAGCGGATTCCCGCCGCTGCCGCTGCTGCGCCCGGATGCGGCGCACGTTTTCGATTTGCTGCTCGACATGGCGAACGCGGCGGTAGATTTTGCGGCGGTCGGTTTCGAGTTGGGTTTCGCCCGGACCCCGCGTGCCGATGCCGCCGCCAAGTTGCGACATCTCCACGCCGCGCCCCGCCAGCCGCGGCAGCATGTAGTGCAACTGCGCCAGCTCGACTTGCAACTGGCCCTCGCGGGTTCGTGCGTGGCGCGCAAAAATGTCCAGGATGAGCTGCGTCCGGTCGATCACCCGGCGCTTAACGATTTTTTCGATGTTGCGCTGTTGCGAAGCGGTGAGATCGTGATCGAAGAGAAGCAGGTCGGCTTTCACCGACGCGGCTGCGCCGGCAATTTCCTCGAGCTTACCCGCGCCAATCAAAGTTGCGGGATCGGGCCGGTCGCGGCGCTGCAGAATTTCGCCGACAACTATCGCGCCCGCGCTTCCTGCCAAGGTGCGCAACTCCGCCAGCGATTCTTCCGCGTCGAACTCTGGAATGCTTGGCTTGTTGGGGTTGGACTTTCCCGAACCTTGCCCCGCGCCTGGCCCCGCACTCGCTGAACCTTCTGCCGTACTCCGCATAGGCTGACTGCCCGCCCCGGACGCTGCATCCCGAGCGGCCTGCGCTTGTGCCGTTACCGCGCCCTTCGCGCGCCCGCGGGTTCGCACATCGATGCCCACCAGGAAAGCGCGCTCTTGTGAGCTCGCCCCTCGCGGTACCTCTGCGGCAGGAGACACACTCCCGCTTCCAGGCGCGCGATCTCGTGTCTTCTTGGGATGAGAACTGCGCAAGCCGGCAGCGCCTTACCCTTCGGTGCCCGAGGCGCTCGCCGCCGACGCAGCTGTCGTCGCCGGAGAAGACGCGGCCCCGGCTCCGCCCGCGGCCTTCGCCTCCGGATGCGCCAGGTGCGTACCGTGCGAGATAGTCCGGCCCATCACCACGGTCGAGATCGCATGCTTGAAGATCAGTTGCTCCTGTCCGTTGGCCTCCAGCACCACGGAATACTTGTCGAAGGAACGAATCCGGCCCGTCAACTTCACTCCGCTCAGCAAATAGATGGTTATGGTCAATCTCTCCTTGCGGGCCGTGTTCAGGAAGGAGTCCTGGATGTTTTGCGCCGGCTTGCTGCTTTCCATAGCCGATCTCCTTAGGTTCGCGAACTGCAACCTGCACCCTGGAAGTGGCCCGGGGGCAAGATCAAAACAACAGCATATTCCCTGCGGCCTTCCGCACAAGGAACACGGGGGGACAACCTGCTTCCTCGCCGCCCAATCTTGGGGCTGCGCCGCCCAGCAGGTAGCTGCGAGTACGATACGGCCTCCGCCCCTGCTTTTCAACCGGGAAATTGCGAGGATCGCGATTTCTTAAACAGTGTGAAAATTTGCGAACGTGCGGGCTCTTCCCGTCCCTCACAGGACCCTTGTGTACAATCCCCGCGTAGGCAATTCCGCCCTTGCCCGGCGCACATATTCGTTCGGTTGTGCGTTGCGCTCGGGTCGGCTCGAAATCTTAGGAGGCAGCATGGCAAGCGCCGCTCTCGCAGCTTTTCTTGAACCCCTCGTCCACTTTCCTCAGGACTTCAATACCAACTTTCTGATGCTGGTCCGCTGGATCCACTTCCTCGCCGGTATTACCTGGATCGGCTTTCTCTATTTCTTCAATCTGGTGAACGTGCCCGTGATGAAGGAACTCGACGCCTCGACCAAGGGCAAAGTGATGCCAGCGCTCATGACCCGAGGCCTGTGGTGGTTCCGCATGTCGGCTGCGATCACGGTATTGGCAGGGTTGGCTTATTGGGGAAACATCGTTGCCGCGGATGCGCATAACGGTCAAATCCAGGGATTGCATGCCTCCAGCGGCACGGCAATGGGCAGTTTTTTCCTCATCTGGACTATTGTCTGGGGAGTGCTTTATGCCTGCCTTATCCCCGGCAAGGGAATCTTCGACAAAGGCGCGTTCGTCGGCGTGGTCTATGTCGTGGTCACTGCGGCTGCCGCCTGGCTCTTCCTGAGCCTCAACAACCACGGCTGGGAGAGCAATCGCCTGCTTTCCATCGGCATCGGCGGTGGCATCGGCTGGGTGATGCTGCTGAACGTGTGGGGAGTGATCTGGCGCATCCAAAAGCGAATGATTCAGTGGACGCGAGACAACGCCAGCAACGGCACGCCCATGCCTGACAAAGCCAAAGCCATTGCCCGCCAGACATTTCTGGTGAGCCGCGCCAACGCGTTCCTGTCAGTAGTAATGCTGTTTTTCATGGGCGCGGCCAGCCACTACCCGCTGTTCGGAAGATGAGGGGTTCGGTAAAGCACCGCCTGCTACAATCAGCTTTTACGTGACTACTTCGCCCCTAAAGCCCGCATTGTCCGAATTGACAAGGGTGCATGCAGCCGCCGCTGCGCCGCCTGACTCCGTTCCCCTGCTCGACCTGCAGCGGCAGTTTGAGCAGGTGCGCGCCGAAGTGCTGGCGGCGGTGGGTCGCGTGTGCGCCTCGCAACACTACATTCTAGGACCCGAGGTGGAGGCGTTCGAGCGCGAGCTCGCCGAATTCTGCGGCGCGCGCGATGCCGTGGGCTGCGCGTCCGGCACCGACGCTGTGTGGCTGGCGGTCGTCGCCGCTGGAGTGCAGCCCGGGGATCAGGTGCTCACCACTCCGTTCAGTTTTTTTGCCTCCGCCAGCGCGATCGTGCGTGCCGGGGCGCGGCCGATGTTTGCCGATATCGATCCGCACACGTTCAATCTCGATCCTGCGCAGGTTGAATTGTTTCTGCGCGGTGGCCGGCGCGACAAGCTCCGCGCGTTGCTTCCGGTGCATCTCTTCGGGCAATGCGCCGACATGAATTCGTTGCGAAAACTAGCTGACGAATTCCATCTCGGCCTGATAGAAGACGCCGCGCAGGCGATTGGGGCTCACCTTGGAGACGACGAAGAGAGTAAGGTCCGCCGGGCCGGATCGATGGGCGTCTCGGCGGCGTTCAGCTTTTATCCTACGAAGAATCTCAGCGCCTACGGCGAGGCTGGCGCGGTAACCACCAACAACCCCGAGATGGCGGCGCATATGCGCAGGCTGCGCAATCACGGTGGCTCGCGCCGCTACGTGCATGAGGAAATTGGATGGAACAGCCGCCTCGACGCCATCCAGGCTGCCATCCTGCGCGTGAAGTTGAAATACGTGGAGGGTTGGAACGAGGCCCGGCGCCGATGCGCTGCGCGATACGACGAACTGTTTAGCGCGGCCGGCCTGGCATCGCGCGGAGCGTCGCCCGAGAACACGGCGCCCATACAGTTGCCCCTGACCACACAGCGTGGTCACCATGTTTTCCATCAGTACGTCGTGCGCGCCTATCGCCGCGACGAACTTCGCGAGTTCCTCAGCGCGCGCAAAATCGGAACGGAGATCTACTACCCAATCCCGCTCCACCTGCAGCCCTGCTTCGTCTATCTGGGTTACCGCGAAGGCGATTTCCCCGAAGCCGAGCGCGCCGCGAAGGACGTGCTTGCACTCCCGATGTTCCCCGAACTCACCGAGGAGGAACAGCGCTGGGTAGTGAAAAGCATTGCGGATTTCTATTGCTAGTTGCAGCTTGCGGGGAACCGGGTAACTTTGCGTCCGTGCGCGCATCAAACCGCTTGTAAGCAGGAGACGACTCAGTGGAAATTCGTCCGGCAATAGCATTGCGGCCTGCTCTCACTCTCTTTGCAGTCTGCTGGATCGGCATGCCGAACGCGCATGCGCAAACGCCCGCCACAACAGCCCGTACCCCCGTAGTAGTGGAACTCTTCACATCGGAGGGTTGTTCCTCCTGTCCACCGGCGGATACCTTATTGCAGAAATTGCAAGAGCAACAACCCGTGGCAGGAGCGGAGATCATCCCGCTCGAAGAGCACGTGGACTATTGGAATCACGACGGCTGGGTCGATCCCTTTTCTTCGCCGGAATGGACCGAGCGGCAAGAGGTTTATGTATCTCTATCGAAGAAAGACGCCTATACCCCGGAACTCGTAGTGGACGGGAGCAGCCAGTTCGTGGGCAGCAATCCGCATGAAGCCGTACTCGAAATCGAAAAGGCGGCGCGCGGTGTAAGAACACAGGTTGCGGTCACATCTGGAAAGCCCGATGCGAAAGGCTCGCAGCGCTTCACCGTGACCGTAGGAAAACTTGTCGGAGACACGACCGGCGATGTTGCGGAAGTCTGGCTCGCGGTAACTGAAGATGGACTCCACTCGGCGGTAAACCTGGGAGAGAATGCCGGGCACGTCCTCCATCACACTGCCACGCTGCGTTCGCTGCACAAGATCGGGGTAGCGGATGCGAATGGAGCCTCGGTGTCTTTCGCTGGAGATACGGCGGTGAAATTCAACTCCCATTGGGATCTCAAGAACGTGCACGTCGTGGTCTTCGTCCAGGAGAAGAAGAGCCGGCAAATTCTCGGGGCAGCCTCGACCGGAATTTAGGTGATCTGGCCTTGGAAGGTGCCACCTTCAGTGCTAAGCTTCACGGGCAGCGTTTCCCCCCCGGAGGTGTCCCTATGCTCACACGAAACCTCGCGGTTGCAGCTCTGCTCGCAGGGTGGGCGATAGCACTCAGCTCGGAGGCTTTTGCCCAGTTTGAGACGCGCGCCGCCTACCCTGTCACCAACGAAGTCCCCTACTCCGCTGTGATGGGTGACTTCAATCGCGACGGCATCCTTGACCTAGCGGAGTTGAACTTCCTGCCGACTGGAAGCGTGGAAATTCTCCTGGGAAATGGCGATGGCACATTCCGGCCAGGTGACACTTATACGGTCGCGGGTGCGCCTTTTTACGCCGCCACTGCCAGCCTAAGGCGCAATGGAATACTCGATCTGGTGATTGCTGGCGGAGGGGTGGACGACGTTTATGTCATGCTGGGGAACGGCGATGGGACATTCCAAGCCCCGGTCCCCTACGGAACGACCGCCGAACCAACAATGGTTGCCCTCGGAGATTTCACCGGCGGCGGCAACATTGACATCGTCGCGCTTGAAGGGACCAGCACCCAAGGCATTATTTGCGACTACATCGAGGTCCTGCCGGGAAGCGGCGACGGAACCTTTGGCGCGCCGATTAGCACCATTCCCGTGCCGGACGAGGTCCCCGGTTTGCGATTGCTGCCGGCGACTTTAACGATGACGGTAAGCTCGACGTGGCTGTGTCTGGCGAGTCGTTTTCCGGCGATCAAGTCGACATCCTGCTAGGAAACGGCAATGGCACGTTCACTGCCTACGGGTATTACCCAGTCTCGGCCACCCCACAATCGATCGCTGTGGGCTACTTTACCAGCGACAAAACGAAGCTGGACCTGGCCGTGGCCAACTACCTAGGAAGCAGCGTGAGCGTTCTGCTCGGCAACGGCGACGGCACCTTCCAGCAGTCGGTGTACTACCCAACGTCGTTTCCTACCTGGGTGATCGCCCAGGATCTGGACGGCGACGGCAACATTGATTTGGCCGCCTCCAATGTCGGCCTGCCGGAATTCACGAAGGAGTATCCGCCAGGCGTGAGCGTGCTGAAGGGCAACGGCGATGGCACCTTTGAACCCGGCGTATTTTATCGCTCGGGAAATAAGAGTGGCGTCAACTATGTCGCCGCGGGCGACTTTAACGGCGACCACCGGCCCGACCTGGCGCTGGTCGTAGAGAGCGGTCAGGTCATCACGCTGCTCAACACGGGCGCGGTTACTTTCTCGCCCACCACGCCTCTGGGATTCGGTACACAAGCCGCCGGAACCACCAGCACAGCGCGGACCGTCACACTCATGAACACGGGCACAAAACCGTTGGAGATTGTGTCGATTAAGGCCAGCCCCGACTTTGCGGTGAAGTCGTCGTGCGCCGCGAGGGTTGCACCCGGAGCAAACTGCACCATCAGCGCATGGTTCTCACCTGCGAAACAGGGTACCAAGCGCGGCGCGATCGAGGTCATCGACAGCGTCTCGTCGAAGCCACAGGTGATTGAACTCTTCGGCACCGGCACGTAGGAGCGGACCGCAAAGTGCGAGGAGCGCAGAACAGCCTTGGCAGGGCGCGTTTACTTATCGCCGCCGGTGTTTTGTAGCCGGCTTGGGCGATTCCTTCTGTTCGCCCGGGGCCAGCACTCTGCGCACAATCGGCGAGTTCATCTTGTATTTGCGCTCGCTGATGTTGCCGCCATCGTCTTTCACACGGAGGATGAATACGGGCAGCATGCCTTCCTTATCGAAATTCTCGCTGGTTACGGTGACGGGCAACACCCCATTCAGGCCGTGCTCGCGATAGGCGGTCTCGTAGCGATGCCTTCTCACGTTCCAGGTGAAAACGCGAATCTGATCGAAGTCGTAGGGCAAGCCGTCGTGCGGTTCGGTGAGCACGCATAGATACTGCGAAACATTTTTGTCGGCGCCCTCTTTGGCGGCATCCTGAATCTGGTTCAAGACAAAGAACGCGACGAAACGCTGGCCTTCGGCATATTGAGCAACGTCGAGCGGGACATCAAGGTCCACCATGCGGGCAAGCACCCATCCCACGCGATTCTGAGCGTCGCGCACCAGCCACCAGTCTTCCAGCGCGGGTCCGCTGGACGATCTGCCGCCGGCAGTCTTCGCAACCACTTTGGCTGGCGCGGTCGCCGCAGGTTGCTTCTCTGCGGCGGCGCGCTTCAGCACCGAAACCTTCGCTCCTGTCGAAAGCAGATACAGATGTTCGCTCTCACGCCCCGGCGTGAGGTGCAGGTTTGTGTCATTGCGCAGCGTCCCGGGAGCCTGCACGGGATCGTTCAAGTTTTCTTGCGTGAGCTTTTGCAGAGCGTCGTAGGTCTGCTGGTCGACCAGGTAGCGCTGCTCGATCCATCCCTCGATACCGCTGGCGGTGCGCACGCGGGAGAATCGCTTCTCGTGCTCCAACACCTCCACACGCTCCCCGTTCTTTACGATACCGACGCGGTTGTAGACGGTCGCGACCTGGTCGCGCAGTGTCGCCTGTACCGCCGACACATAATTCACCTCCAGCACCCGGTGCCGGCCGCGATCGCAAGCGGAAAGGCATATTAAGCAGGCTGCCACCAGCGCCAATCCAGGAAACGTTAAGCGCCGGGAACACAATGCATAGGGCAGTTTCACGATCTTCGCGAGGTGCACGGCTGTGAGATTTACTTCACCCGAGGCCACCTTCCACTATAGCGCTTTGCTGCCTCGGTTTCTTAACCGCAAGGGCGGGGGTACCGTTTCGCCGGGCGTAACCTGACATCACGAAGTCGCTTCGGTTACCATGAGATTGGCTAACGGCAGGCACGTAACGTTTTTATGATCGAGCACGTCGTGACTGAACCGGGTCTGACTAACAAATGATGAAAAACATATCCAGAATCCAGTTCGCTGTTCTCGCTCTCTTGACGCTGGTGTTCGCTGCTGGACTGGGCGCGGCAGCCAATGATGCAGTGAATCCAGTCTTGCGGCCGCCCAAGGGCGCGCAAGTGGCCCTCGTAGTCTTCGAAGATCTCCAGTGTCCGCAATGCCGGCGCGTCGCGCCTATTCTCGAACAGGCCTCGAAGACCTATAAGATTCCTCTGGTGCGTCATGACTTTCCGCTGCCCATGCACAACTGGTCCTACGACGCGGCTGTGATGGCGCGCTACTTCGATTCCAATTCAAAAGCGCTGGGCAACGATTTCCGCGACTACATTTTCGCGAATCAATTCGAAATCAATCCGCAGAACCTGCGCAGCTATGCCGAGAAGTTCGCTGCCGCACACAAAGTGGATTTCCCATTCGTGGTTGATCCGCAGGGCAAGTTTGCCTCCGAGGTCAACGCCGACCGCGACATCGGCAAGGCCATCCATCTCGACCACACCCCCACCATCTATGTGGTGAGCAACCGCCATCCTGAGAAGCCTTACATGGAAGTTGAACCGCGGCAGATCGACACCCAACTCTATTCGCTGATCGACGCAATGATGAAGGACTAGATCGCAAGTTTTCTGCTCGGTGGATCAGGGAAGGGAACTCGGGGACTTGCACCTTCGCAAAATGTCACCCGATGGCGTTAAGAAGCCGGACGAGAAGCAGAAGAGACAATCCAATCGCGGCAATACTGTGCACTTTAACCGCGCGATAGCTCGCCGCCCACGGAAATAGCAACACGTCGAACAGGGCCCTGAATTTCTCTGGCCAAAATAGTCCGGCCACTCCAAACGCCAGACATAGTTGCACAACCAGGTACAATCCCAAAACATTCATGGCTAAGATTCCGAGAGAAAATTGTCCTCCTATTAAAATCGAAGCAAGTATTTCGGGGGAGATTACGAAGGTACCTCGAAGAGGCTCAGTCATCAAGCCGAAATTCTCGCTGCAACAAAATCGAAGTTACTAGCCAGAGTATTCAGTGCACTTCGTCTATAACAGGACGCCGGATCGCTGACTGCTGTCCCCGAATCCGATGCCAATCGCGCGTGCGGCGCGCACGATCTCTCCATTGGGATTCACTGACTTGAGGTGACCGATGGCGTGGGCCACATCAACCGCGACAATGGAGTCGCCGCGTAGCGCGACCATCATGCCAAACCCTCCAGATGCAATCAGGTCGACAGCAGCCACGCCGAAGCGTGTCGCCAGGATGCGGTCGAAGGGTGAGGGCGTACCTCCGCGCTGAATGTGCCCCAGCACGCTGATCCGAACTTCTTTCTTCGAGCCCTGCGCGATGGCATTACCGATCAGGTTTCCGACAGCGCTGGCGCGGCGGTTCTCTTTCAACTCCGGCGGGAGCTTTACTCCTTCGGCTACCACCACGATGGTAAAGTGCTTGCCGATTTTTTCACGCTCGGCGATGTGGCGGCAGACGTGCTCGATGGTGAACGGAATCTCCGGAATGAGAATCACGTGAGCGCCGCCGGCGATGCCGGCTTCGAGCGCGATCCAGCCGCAGTCGCGGCCCATTACCTCCACCACCATCACGCGATGATGCGAGGCGGCGGTGGTGTGAATTTTGTCGATGGCGTCGGTAACGGTGTGCAGCGCGGTGTCGAAGCCGAAGGTGACCTCCGTGGCGGAAAGATCGTTATCGATAGTCTTGGGCACGCCAACGATCTTCATTCCCTTTTGAAAAAGTTCGTGGCCGATCTTTTGCGAGCCATCGCCGCCGATGGTAATGATCGCGTCGATGCCCAGCCTGGCGGCGTTGGCGATCACCTGGGCGGAAATATCGCGGGAAACTTCCTTACCGTTCTCAACGGTTTTGTAGTGAAAGGGATCGCCGCGATTGGTGGTGCCGAGAATGGTGCCGCCGCGGGGCAGGATGCCACTCACCTCCTTGAGCGTGAGCTCGAAAGCTTTCTCCGGCCAGATGAGGCCGTCGAAACCATCCGGGATGCCGATCACCTTCCATCCGTACTTGATGATGGCAGCCTTTGTGACCGCGCGAATGACCGCGTTGAGGCCGGGAGCGTCCCCGCCTCCGGTGCCGATACCGATGCAGCGAATGTCAGCCATAAAATGAAATCGTCGTTAGTCGTTAGCGGACGACTGTAGAACAGCCGCCTTCACGATAATACTTGGACTAGCAGGGATCGCAACTTACGAGTGGGTGCTGGACTCCGCCTCGTCACCGATCGACTTCGCGGCGTGGCAAATGCGAAGCACTAGAATTCTTACGGCTGAGTGCTGAAGGAAATTACAGAATTAGATCGAGTTGAGATGCGTTAGCGAAAGCGCGGAAATCCTGGTCTCGCGTAAGAAGAGGAATATTTCGGTCGAGGCAGGTCTGGGCGATCAGCGCGTCCCCGAGGCGCGCTTTGCGGCGCTTGGACAAGACTTTCGCCCGCAAGAGACCGGCGCGGTGCCAGTAGCCGGGTTCAAGGTCAATCACCGGAACCGCCGCTAGTGTTTGCGCATCGGCAGAGCCTAGTAAGGGATCGCTCAACAGTTCTGTCAAGACCGCCGGAATCATTAGCGTCTGGCGATCTCTAATTGCGCGCTCCAGCAGCTCCGTATCCTGACCGGGAGCGATTTCAAAAAACGAGATCCATGTGCTGGTATCGGCTGCAACCATCGGAATGCTCTGCGCCCCGCTTTACTCGCGGTCTTCTTTCAGTTCTTCCCACGTCCGGCTAAAGCGAACCTTGCCACGCATTTGCAGAAGGCGATCATAAACTTGCGACGCGGCTAAAATCTGAAGGGCGGTTCGGACCGTCTGGGTAATGCCCGTTCCGCTGGCCTGCTGCGCTTTTTCGAGGAGACCTTGGGGAATTTCCACGGTGATCTTGCGCGTTTCCATACCAAGTTATTTTACCATATTTGATACCAGTATTGAGTATGGTGTTGGATAGCGAATGCTTCGGTGGAAAAGTCAAAAGCCCCACTTCTCGCGAAGAACGCGAGAAATGGGGCACCTGAATTCGTGATGTTCTAGCGCTACTCGGGGGTGACCGTCAGCGTTGCATACACGGTGGCAGTGCCGGTATACCCGGAATATGTAACCACCAAATAGTACGTCGTGGCCGTGGTGAGATCTGAGGCCGCCGTGCAGCTCTGGTCGGGGTTTCCGTCTAAGTCTGTTGAGGCGATACAGCTCACTATACCGTCTGTAGCCGCTGTCCCAAGCGGGTTTTCCGGGGTGAGCGTGACGAGAGCAGAAATGTTCTGCGATCCAGACTGCGTCGTGCCCATGATGGTAAAGCTCGCCGTGTCGGTGCCATTCGCCGTGACACCCGACGTCACCGGCGTTATCGTCATGGAAGTAACGGTTTCGGCCGCGGTCGCCGTGGTTGTAGCGGTAATGGCGCCTGAAGCTGCGGTGAGGGTTGTCGTTCCTGCTGAAAGTCCCGTCAACAGGCCGCCTGTGGAGATAGATGCCACGGTCGGATCGGAACTAGACCAACAGACGGTATTCCCGGTGCAACTTGTACCCGCGGTAAGCGTCCCCGTGCTGCCATCGCTGTAACTGGCTACCGCGGTCATTTGCTGCGTGGCGGCATTTTGACCGTAGGCTACAGTCGGATTGGGTGGGTCAATCGTGATACTTGAGACCGTTGGATTCTGGAAGAAGCCGGTGCAGCTTAGGGCTAAACCTAGAGTCGCTAGCGCGGCGATGGCGCCTGCCAGGCGGAATTTGTGCTTCGCGGATGACATAGTTATCTAAGACTCCTGCGCGCCTGCTCGCTCGAAAGCGCTTTTTGCCCGGCCAGCTTCAGCTCTAATCTCCTCGTGCTTCCAGGAACTCCTGACGCGTGTACACGGAGCCATCTATTATCTACTCCTACGATACGATTTCTGCGCGACGGCGGTTGTAAAAAATTGTAGCAGAGAAGATTTCGGGCCGAGCGCCTAACTGCACCTTCGTGCGCAGCCCAGAACCAACACGGCTAACGCCGCTCTTCCGGTAAGAACGCCCTTGAACCCGTGGCTTGCAGAAAAAGTGGCCAGGGCTGAAGGCAGCCGCTGGCCATTCCATTTGCCGACAGATGTTGCAAACAGCTTGTCGCCGTTAGTCTTTCTTCTCCTCTTTCGGCGGAGCCGGTTTAGGCGCGGGCTTGGCTGGCTTGGCCTTGGGAGCGGGTTGCGCATGCGGAGCGCTCCTCGCTGGCGGAACACTCTTCGCTTTCGCCTCGCTCTGCGGATGCGTGGTCTCGCTTCGCGGCGCACTGTCGGGGCGCGCAGCATTTTCTGGACGTGCAGCAGGGCTCGGCGAGCGCGGCGCACTCTCGGGATGTGCAGCGGGACGAGCAGCAGTCTCGCCCCGGGGCGCACTCGCCGGACGTGCCGCACTCTCGGGATGTGCAGCGGGACGAGCTTCTTCGGCTGGCCGGCTGGCGGGCTTGGCTCCTTCCGCCGAGGCGGGACGACTTCCAGCAGGGGCGGAAGCGCGTGCCTCCTTCGGCGAAATAGCCGGAGCATGATACGGCGCTCCAGCAGCCTTGGCGTGTACAACGCCTGCTCCGCTGAATTCGCCCGGACGCGCCGTGGCAGCTACAGCGGGTGCGCCGTGATTGTTCGATGCGAACAAGGCCTTGTTCTGCCTGGCTGCATGTGCCTGCTGAACCTGCGCAGCCACCGGAGCCCGATGCGGCTCGCGCGAATAAGTCTCCTCCTGCGCAGTGGGCCGCGCGGCAACACCGCCTTGGCCGCCGTTGAACGCAACATGGGAGTTGTTGTTTACGATCACTGTGCGATTAACGTAGACGTTGGTGATGTGGACGGTATCGACATGCATCACGGCGGTGTTGTAGAAGAAAGTTCCACCGCGCCATTCCCCGCCGCCGAAGCCGACGCCGCCATAACCGAAGCCATAGTTAATGCCGCCATAGAATCCGACGTGCGGTCCCCAGTAGCCGGCATTCCACACATAGACGCCGTCGTTCCATCCCCAGTAGCCGGGCGTCCACAGTAAGCCTGGCTCCGGAGCTTCCACCCACGTACCCGGCACCCAGTAGTAGCCGTCATCGTCATCCCAGGCCCAGTAGCCGGGCGTCCACAGATAGCCGGCGTCGGGGCAGATGGGTTGCTCATAAACCGGCAGCGCGGGCGGCCCGATGCGCACCGAAATGCCGATGCCGATCTGCGCGGAAGAGGGAGAAGAGAGAACTGCCGGAATCATCAGCAGCAAGAAACCGAATGCTAGCAGACGAACTACAGGGGAAAGCTTCATCGTGTTTTCCTCGTGCCCGTGCGCTTGCCTTGGAACCGGCAGCGCCAGTCGGGCGAAATTTGGCTCAAGCATTCTGGGGCGGAAAACTCCGCAAACCAAAAGTTTGGCCTGAATACATTTCTTTACATAAACACCGCAGGTTGGAGTATGTTGCAGGGCAAGAAGTTGTTTGGAATCTGGCGGTTCGTCGAATTAATTCGTCCGCTTCGAGCGGGAGATACGCTCGTCGATGGGCTTGCGGCCGGCGAATCCTTCCTCGGTGCCGTGCCAGTGGGTGATGGAGTGTTCGCCCATCTTCCAGCAGAGCAGAACCACGCGGCCTTCGACTTCGCAGGGAAAATCAAGCAGACCGATATCGAGATCTTTGACTTGGACGCCGATCGAGTCGATTTCGGCGAGGGCATCTTTGGCGCGTTGCTCGGCTTTGCCGCGCTCGGCCTTGCGGCGGGCGACGGCAACCACGTCGACGCGCATTCCGCCGTTGAGGAAGATGCGGTGATTCAGCTCCTGCATCTCAGCCTCGACTTCTTCGATCAGGTTCTTGCCGCTGATCGCGGTTCGCAGCAGCGATTCCAGCACCGGCAGCAGCGTTTGAGCTTCGTCGAGAGTGAAGGTGCGGTCCGACATGGTGCGTACACCCATTCTAACGCAAAGGCGGTCGTTAGTCGTCAGTAGTTAGCCGTTGCTTCAGCCCCCAAGCGTCCAGGGATCGCAATCAACACGTGAAGGCGGGGCCCAGAGTGCAGTTCCCCCTGGGCGCGGCTAATGACTAACTAACCACCAACGACGCACTTGCTACTTCTTCGTCATTTCAATATCCAGCGTGATCGTGATGTCGTCGCCGACCAGGCCGGGGGCTCCGGCTACTCCGAAATCCATGCGATTGATCTTGGTCGTCGCGGAGGCGCCCATGCGCTGGTTGCCCCACGGATCTTTAATGGCTGGCGACGGCCCATCCACGTCAAGAACCGCTTCTTTGGTGATGCCGTGAATGGTGAGATCGCCGGTCACCTTCAACTTGCCCGGCCCGGCAGCTTCGATTCGCTTCGACTGGAAGGTGATGGTGGGGTATTTCTTCACGTCGAGATAGTCAGGACCGCGCAGGTCGTTGTCGCGCATCTCGACGCGGGTGTCCACGGAAGCGGCATCGATGGTGGTCTGGATCGAAGACTTGCCGGGATTGGCGGCGTCGTATAGCACGGTGCCGCTCACCTTGGTGAACGCGCCGCGCACCGTGGAGACTCCCAGATGCTTTACGGCAAACTGCGCCGAGGTATGCGGAGGATCAATCTGCCAGGTTTCTTGGGCGGCGGCCGAAAGAGTGAGAAGCAGGGTTACAACCAGAGCGGGGAGGGTGCGTGACATGAATTCAGAGTTCTCCTGGTGTGGATTCGCGGCGGTCCGCTACAGTCTAACAAACTGAGCAGCGACGGTCGCGGCGCGTGCCCAACCGGGTGCCAAATTATGCTTGGTGACGCGGACGATGACACACTGAGGTCGTCCATGCCAACACGAGCGACTCAGTGCGATCTGCCGTTTGAGGGGTCGGGTGACGCGGCCGTATCCAGATCGACATTCAATTGTTGCGCCGGGGAAATGCCCGGCGGATAGCAGTTTGCATCGTGACTGTAGCCGAAACAACGGCCCGCGACTTCCACACGTTGGGGCGACTGAGCGAACTGCCAGACTTCGGCAAACGAGACGCCGCTCTGCGCGGGACTTGGCGGGGCTTTGGGAAAAATGCAACCCGGAGCGGGCGGGCAGGAGTCGTTGATTGCCCAGTAGACGATCTGGCGTCCGGTGGCGTTGGCGCGAATATCTTCGGCGGTGACGACGTTTTGGTCGTCGGGCGATGGAATGCCCGAGCAATAGATGCCGGCGCGGAATCCCGCGGCGATAATGCCGTCGACCCACGAATAGATATAGGCCTTCTGCTCGGGCAGCATGCGTCCGCCTTGTTCCTGGTCGAGGAAGATGATGGTGTGCGCGGGAAAGCCTTCGCGGCGCGCAGCAGCGGCGGCAACTCGTGCGTCAGAGCTGCCAAGCCTGGTTGCGTGGGCGAGGGATTTCAGTTCGGCGTAAAGGCGTCCGTTGAAGAGCACGAGGAAGCCGAAGCCGGCGGATTCGACGGCGGGGCGGTGGCCGGTCCAGGTGTTCGTTTTTTCGCCGGGGGGATTGTTGAGCCAGTAGCCGGTGTAGGAGAAAGTTTGGTGCAGGGTTTTTAAGTTGGCGTCGCCGGGGTAGGTGTTGCGGTCGAAGCCCAGGTATGCGGCCTGCGCTGACCTGAACTGCGTGCCTGCGTCTTGCGCTAGGGCCGTCGTAAACGGAATCGCGACCATCAGGGCGTATATAGTCCGTCGCACGAACATATGTTAGTTTAATCAGCCGTACTCCAGTGGATTCTATGACTGCCTTCATTCCAAGAGACGCCAGACGGTATCTCGCAGACATCGTTGAAGAGGTCCGCGTCGAAGGCAGCCGACGAAATGTCGTCCATACTAATCGCACGTTGATTCGAGCCGATTCTCCTGAGGAAGCTCACGAGAGAGCCGTGGCTCTTGGCAAATGTGGGAATACGGCCTACAAGAACTCCAAAGGAAAGGCAGTAACGATCAGGTTTCGCGGCCTGAAGGACCTCAACGTGATTCATGACGAACTTGAACACGGGGCCGAGATTAGTTTCAGCAGAGTCGTTTCGGTGAGCGAGAAAGAGATTAGGAGTTGGATTCCGCCGAAGCGAAGGCTGGGGGTCTTCGCCTCTGTAGAGCCTCATGGAGGGCCCGATTACGCGAGCGCAGAAGTCATACAGAAGGCATACGAACTCTGGCCGTCCTTGAAGGGCATTCGGGGGCCTGTGCATAAGAATGCAAAGAAACGCGGCAGGCGAAAACGCTGACGGCTATCCCCCAATGTGCACCATCGTCCTCGACGCCGGCACGAAATCCGGTTCGCCGATGTGGTGGCGTTCTTCTTTTTTCTGGATCACGCCGCGGATGAAATCTTCGAGTTCTTCGTCGCTGGCGCCGCGTCGCATTTCGGCGTGAAGGTCGTGGTCCCAGACAGAAAATAAGCAGGTGCGGATTTTGCCGTCGCTGGTGATGCGGATGCGGCTGCAGTGTCCGCAGAAGGGATGGGAGACGGGGGCGATGATGCCGATTTCGCCGACGCCGTCGTCGAAGCGGTAGCGGCGGGCGGTTTCCGAACGCGCGTGCGGGATTTCGACTAGCGGGCGGTACTCGGCCATGCGGGCCAGAATTTCGTCGAGCGTGACCACGGTGTTCGGTGACCAGGTGCGGCCTTCTTCGAGCGGCATGAATTCGATGAAGCGGACGGTGACGCCTTCTTCGCGCGCGAACATGCCGAAGGGGATGATCTGGTCTTCGTTAAAGCCGCGCATGAGCACGCAGTTCACTTTGAGCGGCCACAGCCCGGCTCGCCGGGCGGCGCGGATGCCGGCGAGCACGTGATCGTATCCGTTGGCGACGCGGGTGATGCGGGCGAAGCGGTCGGGATCGACGGCGTCCATGGAGACCGTAACGCGGGTGAGGCCGGCGTCTTTGAGCGGCTGCGCGAGGTCGGCGAGCAGGTGGCCGTTCGTGGTGAGGGCGATGTCGAGTGGCTCGAAGTGTCCGTTTGAAGAGCGGAGTCGGGCGAGGTCGCGGACGAACTCCACAACGCCTTTGCGCAGGAGCGGCTCGCCGCCCGTGAGGCGGATCTTTGTGACCCCCATTCCGACCAGCACGCGCGCCATGCGGAGATAATCCTCGAACGGCAGATCGCCATAGAGTGCGCCTTCGTTCCCGGTGCGGCAATAGACACACTTGTAGTTACACCGGTCGGTGATGGAGATCCGCAGGTCAGTGATGGGGCGTCCGAATTTGTCGTGGAGAGGCACGTTAGCTGGTCGCTGTCATTGGTCGTTGGTTTTAGCATTCGCGGCTTTGGGTCGGCCAACGACTAACGACCATCGACTAACGACTTCTTCACGCATTATAGGCTGCACGGCGGAGAATGACCTGCAGGTTAGTGGGTCGCGAGGCTCTTCTCAATCGCAGGTTCCGCTAACGGCGCCATGATCTTGAATCCCGCAGCATTGGGGTGGAGGCCGTCGTCTGCGAGGTCTTTCTTCATCAGACCTTTGTCGTCGACCATGGCGCTGAAGTAATCCAGATAAATGCAGTCGGAGTGCTCGGTCACATAATTCTTCAGCCAGCGATTCAGTTCCAGGATCTTTTCCGGAGAGCGCTGGACAAACAGATCCTGAGAGCGGGGAGTGTAATTGTGCACGGGCAAGACTGAAGAAAAGACCACTCGTATCTGGTGCGTCCGAGCCAACTCGGCCATCGATGCGTAATTTGCCTCGATATCCTCGAGACGCATGGGGCCGGTGTTGCCGGCAATGTCGTTGGTACCGGCAAGAATGACAACGACTTTGGGTTGCAGATCGATCACATCCTGGCGGAAGCGGACCAGCATCTGCGGCGTGGTCTGTCCTCCGACGCCGCGGTTAATGTAGGGCTTGCCAGGAAAATAGTCGTTGAGATGCCAGATGTCGGTGATGGAATCGCCGAAGAACACAACGCGGTTCTCACCTGGCGCGGGAGGCTTCAGGGCAACATTGGCGTCTCGATAACGCGCAAGCTGGCCGAAGTCATCGGTATAGACCGCAATGCGCGAAGCCCGATATTGGTCCAGACCAGCGAAACCGGTGGTCGGAATGGTCGGCGCGGGAGTTGACTGCTGGCCGACAGCAGCAACAATGGCTGCCGAGGCAATGAATGCAGTAAGGAGGGATGAAGAAAGAACGAGAACCGCGTGTTTCCGGAAATCGAGAGGCGATTTCATGTCACTAGGGTTTTGTCGGGTCATATCTTTTTCCCAGACCTTGTCCGTCAGGGCTTATTGGCCAGAGCGCTGGCGATCGCCCTATCCGCAAGCGGTGCCATAATCTTGTAACCCGCCACATTGGGATGCAATCCGTCGTCCGACAGATCGCGCCTTAGCATGCCATGGTCATCGACCAGCGCCGAAAAGTAGTCGAGGTACACCAGACCGTTCTCAGCGGAGTAATCCTTGAGCCAGGCATTCAACGCCAGTATTCTTTCGCGTGGACGCAGCGCAAAAGACTCCTTCGCCTCGGGCGTGTAACTGTGCGCGGGCAGGAGCGAGGCAAAGACCACGCGAATGTGGTGCAGGTGCGCCAACTCGGCCATGGAGGCATAGTTCGCCTCGATATCTTCGTTGCGTGCAGGTCCCGTGACGCCGGCGATGTCGTTGGTTCCCGCGAGCACGACCAGCACTTTGGGATTCAGGTTAATCACATCCTGGCGGAAGCGCACCAGCATCTGGGGCGTGGTCTGCCCGTCGATGCCGCGATTGATATAAGGCTTGCCCGGAAAATAGTCTTCCAGCTTCCAGTAATCGGTGATGGAGTCGCCAACAAACACGACTCGATTCTCTGCCGCAGGCGGTGCGAGCGCGGCGTCAGCCTCGCGATAGCGTTTTAGTTCCCCGAAGTCGTCGGTGTAGATGGCAATCCGCGAGGCGCGGTATTGATCGAGGCTAGGGTGGCCGGTGGAGGGGATGGTGGGTTGCTCAGCCAGCGCCATCAGCGTTAAGAGAGATATAACGGCACAGGTCGTCACCCCGTATCGCATGCCGGAAATGCTACCACGGCTGCGAATGGAGTCGGCGCCAGCTGGCAAATACCACATGCCCGCACGAATCCGACGGTGCCCCGCTCCCACGCAAACCTCCAGCTACGTTAGACTGTCAGGTTCTCGGGGGACATCGTCGATATGAACTGGCCGGGACAACTCGTCCTGCTGATTGGCATCCTGATTTCCGGTTTTCTCTTCGCGCGAAAGTTTGGCGCGGCGCTGCGCATTATCCTGGCCGCGAAGCGCGACCCCGATTTCAAGCTGCGTCCGATCGGACCGCGCATCCGCAAGGTTCTATGGGAAGTGGGCGCGCAGGGGTTGGTGATCGCACAGAGGCCATTGCCCGGCTTGGCCCACGCCTTCGTGTTCTGGGGCTTCTGCGTGTTTGCGCTGGTCACGCTCAATCACTTCGCCACCGGCTACGGACATCCATTTCTCTTTCGAGATGGTTTCTGGGGACGGTACTACTTTCTGGTTGCCGCAGTCTTCGCCGTCGCGGTCGCGATTTCGATTGCCGGGCTCGCCTTCCGCCGGTTCGTGATTCGTCCGAAGTGGCTGGAGCCGCTTTCACCCGAGTCGGGCTTGATTGCTTTCTTGATTTTCGCTTTGATGATTACCTATCTAGCCACCTTTTGGGTGCCCGAAGGAAATTCGTCGGGGTGGGCGCTGTGGTGGGCGCACACGCTGGTAATCCTGGTTTTTCTGCCGCTGATTCCGAGCACCAAGCACATGCACCTGGTGCTGAGTCCGCTGACAATTTTTCTGGAGCGCGCCGGTTTTAGCCGCATTCCGCCGCTGGTGGGCGATGAAGATTTCGGCCTGGTCGCGGGCAAGGATTTAACGCAGATTATCGCGCTGCAATCCTACTCGTGCGTGGAGTGCGGCCGCTGCACCGAACATTGTCCGGCGAACAACACGGGCAAGATTCTCAATCCCAAGGAAATCATTCTGGGCACGCGGCACTACCTGAACGAGTTTGGACCGAAGAGTGAAGAGTTGTTGCTGGGAAAGCATCTTTCGACCGAAGCGGTGTTCGAGTGTACGACTTGCGGAGCATGCGAATTTCAGTGTCCCGTGGGCATTCAACATTTGCCGATCATCGTTGGGCTGCGGCGAGGCGCGGTAAATACCGGCAAATGGGAGAATAGTTATGGCAGCGAAATGTTCGTCACGCTGGAGCGGCAGGGCAATGCGCTGGGATTTCCGCCGTCGGATCGGGAGAAGTTCATTGAAAAAAATGGGCTGCCGTACTTCGACGGTTCGCAGGAGTACTGCCTCTGGATGGGCTGCCTGGGATCGTTCGATCCGAATGGACGGAAGATTCTGCTCTCTCTCGTGGAGGTGCTGAATCATCTGGGGATCAGCTTCGGCGTTCTGCGGCAGGAGAAGTGCAGCGGCGATCCGGTGCGGCGGCTGGGCAACGATTATCTGTTCGGCGAACTGGCGCAGGGAAATCTGGAGCACATTCGCGAGGCTGGAGCGGGCGGAGGCGGAGTAAAGAAAATGGTTTCGATCTGCCCGCATTGCGTGCGTTCCATTGGAGAAGACTGGAAGGAGCACGGCGGCAATGTGGCCATCGAGCACCACAGCGAGCTGATGGCCCGCTATCAGGACAAGCTGCCGCTGAGTACCGAACAGCAGAAGAGTGTGGTGTTCCACGATGCCTGTTACCTGGGGCGTTATCGCGGCGTGTATGACGAACCGCGCGAAGTGATCGCGCGTTACGGGAAAGTCATTGATCCTCCGCGGGCGCGCGAACGCGGCTTCTGCTGCGGCGGCGGCGGCGGGCTGATGTTTCTGGGAGAAGAGACCGGCAAGCGTGTGAATCTGGAGCGGGCGCAGGAACTCGTCGCGACAGGAGCGAGCGTGGTGGCGGCAGCGTGTCCGTTCTGCAACTCGATGCTGCGCGATGGCTTGGCGGCGGCCTCAGGGACGCCGCCGGAATTGCTGGACGTGGCGCAGATCGCGGCGGCCGCGATTGGGCAAGGAAAGATTGCGCGCGAGTGATTGAAGGCTAGCGCTGCCACGGATCGACACCTATCACCCTTGTCTTTTGCTTGATTTCTCTGAGAGATAGCGGGCTTCTGGCCTGTTTTTTTCCGTTTTTATCCGCGCAGATCCGTGAGAATTCGTGGCAAGGAAGTTTAGCCTCCCGCTTTCGCCTTCTTCACTTCCTCTATCAGCGGCGGCACAATGTCGAACAGATTCGCAACGATTGCATAATCAGCGATCTCGAAGATGGGAGCCTCTGAATCCTTGTTCACGGCAATAATTGCGCGCGCTCCCTTCATGCCTACGATGTGCTGGATGGCGCCGCTGATGCCGAGGGCCAGGTAGAGTTTGGGCGCGACAGTTTGTCCCGAAGAGCCGACCTGCCTATCCATCGGCAACCAGCCCGAGTCGCAGATGGGGCGCGAGGCGGCGAGTTCACCCCCGAGTGCGTCGGCGAGCTGCTTGGCCATTTCGATGTTCTTCTGCTCCTTGATGCCGCGGCCGACGGAAACAATGATCTCGGCCTGCGTGAGATCAACGGATTGTTTCACTTCCTTGAAGACTTCCTGCGGCTGCGTACGCACCACTGCGCCCGCGATTTCAACGGGCACAACTTCGACGGGAGCGGCGCTGGCTCCGGCTTCGGCCTGATCGCCGCGGAACGCGCCGTTTTGAAAGGTGGCAAACCACGGAGCTTCGCTCGCGAAACTAACGTCCGCGGAGAGCTTGCCTTGAAACATCTGCCGGGTTAACAGCAGCTTTCCATTTTCGTGCTTGAAACCGATGCAGTCGCTGATCACGGTACGTCCCATGGCGGTCGCGAGTTTGGGGACGAAGTCGCGGACTTGATACGTGTGCGGCATCGTCACGAGCCTGGGTTGTTTCGCGGTGATCAGTTGCTTGAGCGCTGCAGCGAAGGCGTCTGGCGTGTACGGCTCGAGCTTTGGGGACTCGACCGCATAAACCTTCGCGACTTTCTTGGCGCCGATCTCGGCGGCTAGGGTGGCCGCACCGCCTCCGACGACGGCAGCCTCAAGAGCCCAGCCGGTAGCTTGTGCGATGGCCTGCCCAGCCGTGATGGTCTCCCAGGAGACGCGATTGAGTTTGCCTTCGCGTTGTTCGACGACTACTAAGATGGTGTCTGGCATTTGATCCCTCAATCTTGCGTCCTCTCGTGCCGTCCTTGTGGGACTATGACTGAGATCCCTTGATCGCTGGCATTGCCGGCCTCGCGACGAGATCCACCCGCGCCTCAGGCCTTGATAGCTGCAAAGCGAAGACGCATATAGTCTGCGGTCCAGCGCCCCTGAGAATCACACAGAACAGGTTTAAGCATGGCCGTGACTTCGTCGAGAAAATCGTCCCGGTCAGTCTGCTCAAGCGGGGCGCAGAACGGATTGGCGAATGTCTCTAACCACCCCCGCATTCCGGTTGGCAGCGGCGTAGGACGAGGGAGCAATTGCACACTTTGCGGCGCAAACCCGGCTCTCCGCAAACGGACTTCGTACTCCTCGACCGTCGGAAAGTACCACGGAATCAACGAGACGGCATCTGCA
>Ga0302326_10006248_pt1 | contig 26760 bp, 22 predicted proteins | sample Palsa_T0_3_FD_202264 | JGI IMG/M metagenome (GOLD analysis project Ga0302326, IMG submission 202264) | Peat permafrost microbial communities from Stordalen Mire near Abisko, Sweden - Palsa_T0_3 | ecosystem: Environmental > Terrestrial > Soil > Palsa > Peat permafrost | place: Sweden: Abisko... | reverse complement strand
CCGACCTCAAGGAAGCGATCAAGTCCGACGATCCGGACACGATCAAGCCGAAGACGGATGCGCTGGCGCAGGCGTCCATGAAGCTGGGCGAAGCGATGTACAAGGCGCAGCAGGCGGCCGGCGAAGGTGCCGGCCCGGCGGAAGGCGGCGAGCCCAAGCCCGACGACAATGTGGTCGATGCGACCTTCGAAGAAGTCGACGAGGACAAGAAAAAGGGCGCCGCGTGATCGGCAAGCCTGGGATTCGGAAATCGGAAAAAGGGGCGACCAATGGGAGTTCCGGCTTCTGATTTCCGTCATCCTCAGCCAGAATTGGCGGTATCGGTTGTGGGGCGCGTTCGAATTCCATGAGCAAGCGCTGCTATTACGAAGTGCTAGGCTGTGCGAAAGGCGCCTCGATCGAAGAGATCAAGGGCGCCTATCGCAAGCTCGCCAAGGAACATCATCCCGACCGCAATCACGGCGATGATGGCGCCGAGATCCGCTTCAAGGAAGTCAGCGAAGCCTATGAAATCCTGAAGGACGATCAGAAACGCGCGGCTTACGATCGTTACGGCCACGCCGCGTTCGAGAACGGGCGCGGCAACGGCGCCAACGGTTTCGGCTTCGATTTCTCCTCGTCCTTCACCGATGTGTTCGACGATCTGTTCGGCGAATTCATGGGCGGCAGGCGCGCGCGGCGGCAGAACCGCGGCGGCGATCTGCGCTACAATCTCGAAATCTCGCTGGAAGACGCCTATCGCGGCAAGAGCGCGGAAATCCGCGTCAACACGGCCGTGCCGTGCGAATCCTGCGCGGGCACCGGCGCGGAACCGGGCTCGAAGCCCGAGCAATGCGCGACCTGCTCGGGGGGCGGCAAGGTGCGCGCGCAGCAGGGCTTCTTCACCATCGAGCGCACCTGTCCCAATTGCCGGGGCACGGGCCGCACCATCCGCAATCCCTGCCGCTCCTGCCGCGGCTCGGGCCATGTGCAGAAGGAGCGCACGCTGTCCGTCGGCGTTCCGGCCGGAGTCGAGGAAGGCACGCGCATCCGCCTCGCGGGCGAGGGCCAGGCGGGCATGAATGGCGGACCGTCTGGCGATCTCTACATCTTCATTTCGATTTCGCCGCACCAGATTTTCCAGCGCGACGGTCACGATCTCTATTGCCGCGCGCCGGTGTCGTTCGTCACCGCCGCATTGGGCGGCATGATTGAAGTCCCCACCTGCGACGGCGGCCGCAGCAAGATCACCATTCCGGAAGCGACTCAGTCGGGAAAACAGTTTCGCGTGCGCGGCAAAGGCATGCCGGTGATGCGGGGCGGCGGCATGACGGGCGATCTCTATATCGAGGTGTCTGTCGAAACGCCGGCGAAGCTGACGAAGAAGCAGAAAGAGATGCTGCGCGCCTTCGAGAAGGAAAGCGAAGAAGGCACCAATCCGGAATCTGAAGGCTTCTTCGCCAAGGTCAAGGAATTCTGGAACCGCAACGGTATGCCATAGGCACGCGTCAGCCCGGAGTCAGCCCCGACCCAGCAAGGTGTTCATGTTCGGCATGCCTTCCGCGTCGGTATACATCGCGTCATAGCGGCCTTTCTCCAGCAACTCCTTCGTGGCGCGGCGCGCGGCACCGAGAGCCGCCATGCCGATCCCCGCACCCGCGCTCAGGCGGCGCACGCCGGCCGCTTTCAGTTCCGAAACCGGCGCCAGTCCCGGACGCGTCAGAATATTGAGCGGCAGGTCGACCGCCTGGGAGATCGTCTGCATCGCCGCAAGATCGGTCAGCGCCGGCACGAACAACCCGTCCGCGTCCGCATCGAGATAGCGTTCTCCCCGTGCAATCGCCTCGCGCACGACATCCTCGGGCGGAACCAGGCGCTTCAACACGACATCCGTCCGCGCGTTGACGAACACATCGACGCCTTCTCGCTCGCATGCGGTCTTGATCGCCGCGATCTTGGCCGCGAGCAGATCGGGCGGCGAAGTGCCGTCTTCGAGATTGATTCCGACGGCGCCCGCGCGCGCGAGGGCAATGACGAAATCCGCAACCGTCTCGGTGTCCGACGAGAATCCCGCTTCGCTATCGACGCTGACCGGGATGTTCACGGCGCGCACGATCTCCGCGACAGCCGCGAGCAATATGGCAGGCGGCATCGTCTCGCCATCCGCATAACCATGCGACCAGCACACCGCCGCGCTCGACGTGGCGATGGCCTTCGCGCCGCAGTCTTCCGCCAGCCGCGCACTCCCCGCATCCCACGCATTGGGCAGCACGAGGATCGAGCCGTTATTGTGCAGCGCGCGGAATTGCCCGGCGCGATCGGCGTTCGAATGGGACTGGGGCATGTCGGCACCGGATTTTATTGCGGGCGCAGTCTAGCGCTTTCTCGCGACAAGTCTCCGTATGATCTCTGCCGATTTGCACGTTTTGCGTCCGGGCCGCCGAATGCTTCACGGACAAATATTCAACGGCCGGTCGTGGGTAATGACACAGGCCATCCGCGCGCCCTGCTGGTCGCCATAGGTGGCATCGAGTTGTTCCTCGAGGGTTGCCCATTTGTCGCGCGTGTCGTCGATCGCGGCTTCGACCGCATGGGCGAAATTGTCGGCGATCAGCCCGCGCGGCGTCGTGCCCTTGCCGATCTGCGGATCGATCGTGCCCATGTCCTTGTTGAGCGTGAGGCGCTTGGCGCGCATCAGGCCTTCGCCGTAGTTGCAATAGTTCTCTTCGGGAACATTCTGGAGGCAACCGGATATGAGCCCGCGGGGGAACGGCACGTCCTTGCGCAGATCGATCCAGGGCGCGCGTCCCGTCTGCGCCAGGCCCGGCACGTTTTGCGGTCCGATCGGTTGCGTCGAATCTGCGTGATCGACCCAGTTGGTGTGGGCGTAGAAATCCTGCGATGCGTGAAGGAGGACTCCGAAATCACCGATCACCGTGCATTTGACGTCCTCCTTGATCTGGGGTGCGAACGTGCAGGGCAGCGAAATCTGGCTCTGTCGGATATTGTTCTCATCGTTCACGAGCCTGCCCGCGTCGCGCACGGCATCGCCGAGCTTCTGAACCATCCAGCTGCGACAGGCTTCGAGCGCGGCCTGCGCCGTGTCCCTGCTCTGCGGATAGCCGTGCACGTCGAGCCAATCGCCGCCGTCGCAATGCATCTTGTTGACGGGAATGAGATTGCCGCGATCGGGGATGCCGACAGCGCCCCAATTGCCTTTTCCACCTGCCAATGCATCGAGCGAATCCGGCTGGAAGCAGTCGGGAATCGAAGCGCCGCAGGCGAGCGCATGGCGCGTGATGCGCTCATGTTCCGCATTCTGGCCCATGCCGACGATGGTGCCGAACGCAAAAACGGGACTCGCGCACACGATCGCAAGCGCGGCGCCGACGCAAAGTCCTCGCACGAAGTGTGTGCCGTGAGTCGTCATCCGAAGAAACGATGCTCCGCGCCGGCTCGGATGGTCAACCTTCGATAGATGCAGGACGTCACAGCGGTTATAGTCCCCGACGCAGCTTCTTCACCCTTTTTGCGTTGTGAAAACATGATCGCAGACCAAATCCGATTTCTGGGCCGGCTGATCGCGCGGCCGTCGCAAGTGGGTGCGGTGGCGCCCTCGAGTCCGGCACTCGCACATGCAATGGCGGCGCAAATCGATCCCTCGTCGGAGGGGCCAATCCTCGAGCTTGGCCCCGGCACGGGCGTGGTTACGGCGGCGTTGATCGCGCGCGGCATTTCGCCGATTCGCATCGTTTCGATCGAATACGATCCCGATTTTGCAAAGCTGGTCGCCGAACGGTTTCCCGGTGTGCGCGTCATCCGTGGCGATGCATACGATCTGAGAGGAACATTGGGCGACGCTCCGGTCCCACCCTTTGCCGCGATCGTTTCAAGCCTGCCGTTGCTCAACGAAGCGCCCGAGCGGCGAAACAAGTTGATCCAGACCGCGTTCGAGTTGATCGCGCCAAACGCACCGTTCGTGCAGTTCTCCTACGGGCTGCACTCGCCGGTTCAGCCGTCGTCAACCGTCAGCGTCACTCGCGCGGCGCTGGTGTTGTTCAATCTTCCGCCGGCCCGCGTGTGGGTCTACCGGCGGAAATGAGGACCAATATTACTCGGCAGCTTCGGCGAGTTGCGGTGCCGCTTCCAAAACATCCGCGCCAACCTGGGCTTCGAATTTGCGGAAATTGTCGCGGAACATCTGCACCAGCTTCTTTGCCTGCGCGTCATAGGCGGCCTTGTCGGCCCAGGTGTCGCGCGGGTTCAGAATCTTCTGGTCCACGTTCGGCACCGAGACCGGCACGCGGAAGCGGAAATGCGGATCGATGCGCATCTCGACATTGGCGAGCGTCCCGTCGAGGGCGGCCGCGAGAAGCGCCCGCGTCGCCTTGATTGGCATGCGGCTGCCGACACCAAACGCCCCGCCCGTCCAGCCCGTGTTGACGAGCCAGCAATCGGCCTGATGCTGCCCGATCAATTCGCGCAGCAGATTGCCGTATTCGGTCGGATGGCGCGGCATGAAGGGCGCGCCGAAACAGGTGGAAAAGGTCGGTTGCGGCTCCTTACCGAGGCCTTTCTCGGTGCCCGCAACCTTGGCCGTGAACCCCGACAGGAAATGATACATCGCCTGGCTGGGCGTGAGCTTCGAAATGGGCGGCAGCACGCCGAACGCGTCTGCCGTCAGCATGATCACATTCTTCGGATGCGAGGCCGTGCCGGTTTTCGACGCATTGGGAATGTAGTCGATCGGATAAGCCGCACGCGTATTCTCGGTGTAGCGCCCATCGTCGAGATCGAGCTCGCGCGTCTCCGGATTCATCACCACGTTTTCCAGGACGGTTCCGAAGCGCTGCGTGGTGGTGTAAATTTCCGGCTCGGCCTCGGCGGATAGCTTGATCACCTTCGCATAGCAGCCGCCTTCGAAATTGAATACGCCGTTCTCGGACCAGCCATGCTCGTCGTCGCCCACAAGCGTACGCGACGCATCGGCCGAGAGCGTCGTCTTGCCGGTACCGGACAGGCCGAAGAAAATCGCGGAGTCGCGATTTTGGCCCACATTGGCCGAGCAATGCATCGGCATGACGCGCTTGGGCGGCAGGAGGTAATTCAGGATCGTGAACACGGATTTCTTCATCTCGCCGGCGTAGGACGTGCCGCCGATCAGAACCAGCTTGCGGGTGAAGTTGACCGCGACGACGGTTCCCGTCTCGCAGCCGTGAATTTTCGGATCGGCCTGGAAACCAGGGAGATCGATGATCGTGAATTCCGGCGCGAAGCCTTCGCGCTGGCCGGCGTTCGGTTCGATCAGGAGATGCTGGATGAAGAGCGAGTGCCATGCATATTCCGTCACGACGCGGACCGGCAAGCGGTGCGTCGGATCGGCGCCGCCGAAAAGGTCCTGTGCGAACAGCTCATGGCCCTGCGCATAGGCGATCATCGAATGGAACAGCACGTCGAACGCGGCCGGTGACATCGGCTTGTTGTTGTCCCACCACACCTGGGATTCGCTCGCGGCGTCGCGCACGATGAATTTGTCGGAGGCCGAACGGCCGGTGTGCTGACCGGTCAGCACGACCAGCGGACCGTTCTTAGCAACATGCCCTTCGCCGCGCGCAACCGCCTGCTCATACAACGCCGGCGCAGCCAGATTCCAATGCACGGTTTTGAGATTGCGAAAACCCTGATTTTCGAGGCCATAGGCGCTCGGATGCCGCCCGTCTTGGGACATGATAGCTCCTGCTGTCGTACTGTCGCCGGTCTGATAGCCGACGTTTAATTGGTGGCGGACATTGCCGCCTTATGAGACCAGAATAGGCCGCCCGGGCTCTCTCCCGCAAGAAATCCCTAATCCATTGACGGCACAGCACAAGTTCTTCCGCGGCTTAGGGTGAAGACCGATAGCCGCCGCCGGAACCGGGCCGTAAATTGGATCGCCGGGACTTCTGCCAGCGGCCCACGTCGGCTAAGACCGTCGGCCATGGCGCTGTCCGACGAAGAACTCGAACGCTATGCCCGCCACATCGTGCTGCGGGAAGTGGGAGGCCCGGGCCAGGCCAAACTGGCGGCGGCGCGCGTGCTGGTGGTCGGCGCAGGAGGCTTGGGCAGCCCCGTCATCCTCTATCTGGCCGCGGCGGGCGTGGGCACGATCGGCATCGCCGATTTCGACCATGTCACGCTCTCGAACCTGCAGCGCCAGATCGCCCACCGAAGCGCCGATATCGGCCGGTCCAAGACCGCGTCGGCCGGGGACGCAGCTCGCGCGATCAATCCCAATGTGCGGATCGACCCGCATCCGGCGCGTCTCGACGCAGGCAATGCCCTCGACCTCATCGGCCGCTACGACATCGTGGCCGACGGCTCGGACAATTTTGCCACCCGCTTCCTCATCAACGATGCCTGCTTCTTCGCGGGCAAAACCCTCGTGTCCGCGGCCGTGACCGAGTTTGACGGCCAGCTGGCAACCTTCAAAGCCCATGACCGCAGCGGCAGTTACCCTTGTTATCGCTGCCTCTTTCCCGAACCGCCACCGCAGGGAACGGCCCCATCCTGTTCGGAAACGGGGGTCTTGGGGGCGGCAGCAGGGGTCATGGGAACGCTTCAGGCGCTCGAAGTGCTCAAGGAAATCCTGGGTATTGGCGAGAGTCTGGCCGGAAAGCTCCTGATCTACGAGGCGCTCGCCACCCGGTTTCGCAATGTCCGCGTTAAGCCCGACCCTGCCTGCAGCCTCTGCGGGACCAAGCCCGCCATCCGCGACCTTTCCCAACATGGTTGACCGTTCGTCACGAACTTAACCACGACTTAAACGACCGGCCGCCATAATCCCCTCCTCGACCTCGCGGGGAGGCGACGAGTGGCCCAGGAAGTTCATTACGAGATCTATCGTCGCCTGGGTTCGAAAGGCGGCTGGCTTCTGCATGACGTGGCCGGTGCGCGCGACAGCGCGATCCGCATGGCCGAAGAGCTGATGGCCGATCAGCGCGCAACGGGCGTGAAGGTCGTCAAGGAAACCTACAACCCCGACACCGGCGACTATCTGTCGCTCAAGATATTTGAAGACGGCCACACCAAACTCAAGACCGACGCGGCCGCTGAAGACGTGCCGCATGCTCTTCCCTGCTTCAAGCCGGACGATCTCTATTCCTATCACGCGCGCGCGACGATGGCGCGGTTGCTGTGCGATTTTCTCGCTCGCCACAAGCTGACGGTCACCGAATTGATCCATCGCGCCGATGCGCTCGAACGGCTGGAGGCCACCGGCACGCTTTTCCAGCATTGCGTCCAGAAAATCGCGGTCGCGCAAGCCTCAAGTACGTCCACCTCCGTTCAGCAGATCATCAAGAACCTCAACGACCTCACTTCAAAGGCCATTGCGCGCGTGTATCGCGATTCACGCCGGAAATATTTTCCCGTCGCGCAGGCCGGGCAATTCGGCGTGCTTGCCGAGAAGCTCGCAACGGAATCCGACGGACTCTATCTGCTTAATGGCGCCATTGCGCGCTATCTCGGCGAGGCCAAAAACTGGAACGAGAAGCTGTTGGGCCTGCTTGCGCTCATGCGCGAACTTCCAGCCGAAGGACCGGGCCGCACGCTTCTCATGGGTGCCGTCGACACGCTGGTGGCGGAAGTCCTGAACGGCGCGGCAGCACTTCACGAACTGATCGGCGAGACCGAGAATCTCGGCGCGGCGCTGCTCGTTCTGGTCGAGCTTTTTCTCGGGCAATCGCCGGATGATTCCGCGAAGCACGAGGGCCTGAGCCTGCTCTCCCGCCATTTCGCTATCGACGATCTTCCCGATGCGCGCAGCGCGATAGCCAGACGCATCACCGCGGAACTGCGCAGTGTGCGTCGGCTCTGTCCCACGTCGCTCGTTGCAGAGCTCAAGATATTGCGGCGTATCGCCAACAAGCTCGTGTTGGGCGAAGGCAAATATCTGGGTCACGACGATATCATCGCAATGTTCACGTTGCGCTCGCGGCGCCTTGTCGCCAACGAATCGATCGCCGATCATCTGGCCGAGGCGGCAGCACCCGACGACAAGATCGAGCGGCTGTTGCTGATCGAGGAAAACATCATCGGTGTGGAAAACAAGCGCCAGCTCGCGTGTTTCGCCACCCCGATCCTCACATCTGCCACGTTCGAATCCTATTTCGTCGCGGGAAAGACGCCGCCGCTCGCGCGACTGAAGCGCCTGGCGGAATTGCAGACCCGCGTGCGACGAAGCGGTTTCCAGGACAAGGAACGTCGGGACATCTGCGAAATTCTCGACAAGATCGCCTTTGAAGTCGAATCGCGGTCCAAGATCCTGACTTCAATCGCGAATATTCCCAATCCGGTCGACAAGGCTGTCGCGGCCTTGCGGCTTTGCGTCGAAGGCATGTTGACCGAAGGCCGGTTGTCGGCGAAAGCGCGCGCCATCGTGATTGCGTCGCTGGCGCAGCCGGGCTTTCTGACCGGCTATGTCGCGCATGTCTCGCAAGGAACGCTGAAGGCCACTGCCGAAGCGGCCATGGGCGAACTCCTGCAGACGCTCGAAAAAGCCGGCATCACCGCCGAGACCGGCCTGCGCTCGATCGCAGCGTAAATTCAAATCGACAACCTCAATGCGCTTCGTCCCAATTTCGCGCGGCGCGAGACTCGACGACGAGCGGGACCGACAGTTCCAGCGCGGGCATGGCCGCTTTTTCCATTACCGAATTGACGACCTTGCTTGTCGCATCGGCTTCCTTGTCGGGCGCTTCGAAAACGAGCTCGTCATGCACCTGCAACAGCATCTTCGCCTCGAGTTTGGCCTTCGCGAGTGCGGGCGGCACGCGGATCATCGCGCGCCGAATAATGTCTGCCGCCGCACCCTGGATCGGTGCATTGATCGCCGCGCGCTCGGCACCGCCGCGCAGTCCGGGGATCCTGGAATTGATCTCGCGGATGTGAATGCGTCGGCCGAACAGCGTTTCGACATACCCTTTTTCACGAGCAAATTCTTTGGTGCGTTCCATATAATCGCGGATGCCCGGAAACCGCTGAAAATATTTCTTGATATAGTCGTCGGCCTCGCCGCGCGGGATTCCCAGCTGGTTCGCGAGGCCGAAGGCCGAGATACCGTAAACGATGCCGAAATTGATCGCCTTGGCGCGCCGGCGCACCTCGCCCGGCATACCTTTAACCGGCACGCCGAAAATCTCCGATGCCGTCATCGCATGAATGTCGAGACCTTCGGCAAAAGCCTTCTTGAGCGCCGGGATATCGGCGATATGCGCGAGCAGGCGAAGCTCGATCTGGCTATAATCCGCGCTGATCAGTTTCGAGCCTTCCGGCGCGATGAACGCCGCGCGAATCCGTCGGCCCTCTTCGGTGCGGATCGGAATGTTCTGCAGATTGGGATCGGTGGAGGCGAGACGGCCGGTGGAGGTCGACGCCATCGCATAGGAGGTGTGCACGCGGCCTGTATTGGGGTTGATATAGGTCGGCAGCGCATCGGTATAAGTGCCGCGCAGTTTCTGAAGCTGCCGCCAATTCAGGACTTTTTTCGCGATGTCGTGGCCCTGGGCCGCCAGCTCTTCGAGAACGTCGGCGTCGGTCGACCAGGCGCCCGTTTTAGTTTTGCGCCCGCCCTCCAGCTTGAACGTGCCGAAGAGGATGTCGCCCAGCTGCTTCGGCGAGCCGATATTAAATGTGCCGCCTGCGAGCTTGTGGATGTCTTTTTCCATCGCCGCCATGTCGCGCGCAAAATCGTTGGACAGCCGCCGCAGATGATCGGGATCGATCATGATTCCGGCCCGCTCCATATCGGCAAGCACACTCGCCAACGGCCGCTCGAGCGTCTCGTAAACGGTGACCTTGCCCTCGGCGATCAGGCGCGGCTTCAGGAGCGCGTGCAGCCTCAATGTGACATCGGCGTCTTCCGCCGAATAACGCGTCGCCTCCTTCACCGGCACGCAGTCGAACGTGACGCGATCCTTGCCCGTGCCGGCGACTTCCGAAAATGCAATCGGTTTGTGACTGAGATGCAATTCCGAAAGTTCGTCCATGCCGTGACCGTGCAAGGCGGCATCGAGCACATAGGAGATCAGCATCGTGTCGTCGTAAGGCGCGATACGAATGCCGCGCTGCAGGAAGATCAGAAAATCATATTTCAGATTCTGTGCGATCTTGAGAACGCCGCCATCTTCGAGCAGCGGCTTGAGCCGCGCCAACACGTCCTTTTCGGCAAGTTGAACGATCTTCTTTCCATCTCCGAGATCGAGGCCTTCGCGCAAGCCGTGACCGCAGGGGATGTAGCAAGCCTCTCCCGGCGCGACCGCAAGCGACACACCGCAAAGGCCGGCCTGCATTGGATCGAGCGAGGTGGTTTCCGTGTCGACACAGACACGGCCCAATTCGCGCGCGCGCGCGATCCAGTGATCGAGGCGCGCAAGCGTCGTCACCGCTTCATATTTGTCGTGATCGATTGGTTTCAGGATCAGGCCGCGATCCATGACAGCGCCGGGCAAGCCTTTGGCGGCAGGGCTTTCCGGTGCCGGCGGTTTGTTCGCGGGGGGTTTCGAATTTCCGCTGGGCGCGGGAAGGGCGAACTCCTTGGGATCGGCAGCCGGCGGGACTGCATCCAGATCCTCGACGCCGAAATGCGCCGCAGCGCGACGCGCAAGAGCCGCAAATTCCATCGATTTGAGGAAACCGATCAGGGTTGCCGGCTCGGGTTCGCGCGCGAGGAAGGATTCGATGCCTTCCTTGAGCTTCACCTTATCGTCGAGCGTGACGAGCCGGAGCGAGACGCGTGCGTTCTCGGCATGCTCGATCAGCGCTTCGCGACGCTTGGGCTGTTTGATTTCGCCCGCACGCTTGAGCAATGTCTCCAGATCGCCATAGGTATTGATCAGCTCCGCGGCGGTCTTCACGCCGATGCCGCGCACGCCGGGCACATTGTCAGTCGAATCGCCGGCGAGCGCCTGCACTTCCACCACTTTGGAGGGTGGCACGCCGAACCGTTCCATCACTTCGGCAGACGCGATGCGCTTGTTCTTCATCGTATCGAGCAGCTCGACCGAGCCGTCGATCACGAGCTGCATCAAATCCTTGTCGGAAGACACGATCGTCACGCGCGCGCCGGCCTCGCGCGCATGTCGCGCATAGGTCGCGATCAGATCGTCGGCCTCGAACCCAGGCTCTTCCACGCACGAAACACCGAACGCGCGCGTCGCTTCCCGTACCAGAGGGAATTGCGGAATGAGATCTTCGGGCGGATCGGGGCGGTTGGCCTTGTAGAGCGGGTAAATGTCGTTGCGGAACGTTTTCTTGCCCGCGTCGAAGATCACCGCCAGATGGGTCGGCTTGTCGCCCGCTTTCATATCTTCCAGCAGCTTCCACAGCATGTTGGAAAAGCCGGACGCCGCGTTGGTGGGAAGGCCGTCGGACTTGCGGGACAGGGGTGGCAGCGCGTGATAGGCGCGGAACAGATAGCCGGACCCATCAACCAGATAGAGGTGATCGCCCTTCTTGACCGGACGGTGGGTCGCGCTCGCGGTCAATGCGCGTGGGCTCCCGGCTTCAGCACAAAGCGCCGGTCGCAATAGGGGCATTCCACGAAGTTCTCATCGCCCATCTCCAGATAAACCCGCGGATGGCCAAGCGCGCCGCCGGTGCCGTCGCAACAGACGCGGGTGGTATCGACTTCGATGATTTCGGGGGCTTCAACGGGCATGGGATAGTCCTGATTCAAGGCTGATTTCTTGCGGGCGGATCATAGCGGCGGCCAAAATCCCCGCAACTGGCCGTTTGCGCCGTCACTCTTGGCCTGGGACGGGACCACGGGCTAGTTTGCATCATGGTCGTTCTGAACCGCATCTATACCCGTACCGGCGACAAGGGCGAAACCGCGCTCGGCGACGGCACCCGGCTTCCGAAACACGCCTTGCGCATAGCGGCCTATGGGACCGTCGACGAAGCCAATGCCGCGATCGGGCTCGCGCGCCTTCACACAATGGGCGAGGTCGATGCGATGCTGGCACGCATCCAGAACGATCTGTTCGATCTCGGCGCCGATTTGTGCGTGCCGGAATCGGGCAAGCGCGGCGCGACCGCTTTGCGCATCATCGATGCACAGGTCGACCGGCTGGAACGCGAGATCGATGCGATGAATGCGGATTTGAATCCGCTGACCTCGTTTGTGCTGCCAGGCGGAACACCGGCTGCCGCATATCTGCATCTCGCGCGCACGATCGTGCGCCGGGCGGAACGGCTGATTGTCGAATTGTCCGAAAAGGAAAAGCTCGGCGCCGCGGCAGTCAAATATGCGAATCGGTTATCGGATCATCTGTTCGTCGCCAGCCGCTTCGTGAACGACAAGGGTGCGAAGGACGTTCTGTGGACTCCCGGTGCGAACAGGGACGCTTAGTCCCCGCCTGCCCGTCGGCCGAACAGAAACGCGAGAAACACTCCAATCACGCCGCTGAGCCCCCACGCCGGAACGCGCAGCACTGCCTCGATCCAAGCGGGCAGCGGAACCGGCAAAGTGTGTTCGAGCCACGTCTTGAAGCTCGCGACCCCGCCTTTGCTGAACAAATCCCAGACCTGCTCGATGCTGCGCACCGTGATCTGTCCGCCTTTCTCCAGCGACGTGACGATATCGGCGCCGAGAAGCAAGAGCGCAAGCACGATCAGAATGAGACTGATGAACCGTAGCACCACAAACATCGCGTCAAGCCCCCATGACCGCGGCCGCGCCGGTGCGCGTATTCGCGCCGTCAACGCTAACGGGGGACTTTGCCACGCACAAGAATGGCAAACGGCGATTAACCATCAATAGTTCGACATTGGTAAAGCTTGTCGCATTTCGGTCGCCAAACTCCCGCACCGATGCCCAAACAGGTGGCAATGGCGCACCATTTTCGGCATCGCGAGCTACGGCTCCGGGTATGGCGTTCCGTCCTTGTGCAGATAGCTGTTCGATGTGGGATCGAAATAGAGGTCGATGTCGGGATAGATCGTCGTGTCCAACGCCGGAAGTCGCGTGCCGACTTCAAAGCAGACGACAAGCTGCAAACTCTTGTTGATCAGATGATGGCCGTCAGGCTTGTTCTTGGGAAACGCGGCGCAATCGCCGGCTCGTAAGACCTGTTCTCCGGCATCGGTGACCAGCACGACTTCGCCCGACAACACATAGACGAACTCGTCTTCGTGGCTGTGCCAATGCCGCTGGCTCGACCAAGCGCCTGGCGGAAGTTGCAAGAGATTGACGCCGAAATCGGTAAGCCCGCCCGCGTCCCCCAGCCTCTTGCGCACCCGATCCTTTGCCGATTCATGATAGGGCGGCGGATAGCCCGAGCCTTTGCGTTCGGGAACGGATGCGATGTCGATCTTGGGCATCGGATGATCTTTCCTCCTGAAACGAAAATACCCCCGTCCGATCCGGACGAGGGTATTTCGCAAACCACAAAACGTCGAGTGTCGGAAGATCAGCCGGCCTGCTGCTCGGCCGGCTTCTTCTTCGACAAGTCCTCGCCCGTTGCCTGATCGACCTGCTTCATCGAAAGCCGGACTTTGCCGCGATCGTCGAAGCCCAACAGCTTCACCTTCACGGTGTCGCCTTCCTTGACCACATCGGAGGTCTTGCCGACGCGCTGCGCCGCCAGTTCCGAGATGTGGACGAGGCCATCCTTGGGTCCGAAGAAATTCACGAACGCGCCGAAATCCATCACCTTGACGACTTTGCCGTCATAGATCTCGCCGACTTCCGGTTCGGCCACGATGCCTCTGATCCATTTGAGCGCGGCCTTGATCGATTCGCCGTCGGCGGATGCGATCTTCACCGTGCCGTCGTCCTCGACGTTGATCTTGGCGCCGGTCTTTTCCACGATCTCGCGGATCACCTTGCCGCCGGTGCCGATCACTTCGCGGATCTTGTCGGTCGGAATCTTGATCTGCTCGATGCGCGGCGCGTGCTCGCCAAGTTCTTCGCGGGCATGACCGATGGCTTTGCCCATCTCGCCCAAGATATGCAGGCGGCCTTCACGCGCCTGATCGAGCGCGACCTTCATGATCTCTTCCGTGATGCCTGCGATCTTGATGTCCATCTGGAGGGACGTGACACCAGCATCCGTGCCGGCAACCTTAAAGTCCATGTCGCCCAGATGATCTTCGTCGCCCAGAATGTCGGAGAGCACCGCAAAGCGCGTACCTTCGAGGATCAGGCCCATTGCGATGCCCGCGACCGGACGCGCGAGAGGAACGCCGGCGTCCATCAACGCGAGCGAAGTGCCGCACACCGTCGCCATCGAGGAAGAACCGTTCGACTCCGTGATCTCGGAGACGACGCGGATCGTGTAGGGGAACTGCTCCTTCGTGGGCAGGATCGGATGAACGGCGCGCCACGCAAGCTTGCCGTGGCCGATTTCACGCCGGCCCGGCGCATTCATGCGGCCCGTTTCGCCGACCGAGTAGGGAGGAAAGTTATAGTGCAGCATGAAGTGCTGCTTGTAGGTGCCCTCCAGCGAATCGACATATTGCTCGTCTTCGCCGGTGCCCAGCGTGGTGACAACGAGCGCCTGGGTTTCGCCGCGCGTAAACAACGCCGAACCATGGGTGCGTGGGAGCGTGCCCACTTCCGCCTTGATCTGACGCACGGTCTTGAGATCGCGACCGTCGATGCGACGGCCGGTGTCGAGAACCGCAAAGCGCATGACATTGGCTTCGGCATCCTTGAACAGGTTGGCGACAACGCCTTCCGGTGCTTTGCCTTCGCCGGCGAACTCCGCAACCACTTTCTTCTTGATCTCGGAGAGACGGTCGTGACGCGCGCCTTTTTCCGCAATCTGATAGGCCGCGCGCAAATCAGATTCGCAAAACGCCTTGACCTTCGCGGCAAGCGGTGCAGTCTCGTCGACAGGCAGATCGCGCGGCTCTTTCGCGGCCTTCTCCGCCAGGCGAATGATCCCGTTGATCACGGTCTGCATTTCCCGGTGACCGAACATCACGGCGCCGAGCATGTCCTGCTCGGACAATTCCTGCGCTTCGGATTCGACCATCAACACCGCGTCGGCCGTGCCGGCGACGACGAGGTCGAGCTTCGAGTTCGGCTTGTCGTCGATCGGCGTGTTGAGAACATATGCGCCATCGATGAAGCCGACACGCGCCGCACCGATCGGTCCCATGAACGGAATGCCCGAAATAGTCAGCGCCGCCGATGCCGCCACCAGAGCGACGATATCGGAGTCGTTCTCCATGTCGTGGCTGAGGACAGTGACGATGACCTGCGTTTCGTTGCGATAGCCTTCGGCGAACAGCGGACGGATCGGGCGATCGATCAGACGCGAGATGAGCGTTTCGCGCTCCGTCGGCCTTCCTTCGCGCTTGAAATATCCGCCGGGAATCTTGCCCGCCGCAAAATATTTTTCCTGATAGTTGACCGTCAGGGGAAAGAAATCGATTCCGGGTTTCGCGGAATGCGCGCCCACGGCGGTTGCGAGAACCACTGTCTCGCCATAGGTCGCGAGCACGGCGCCGTCGGCCTGACGGGCGACCCTGCCGGTTTCGAGCGTCAGCTTGCGTCCGCCCCAGTCGAATTCCTCACGGATGATATTGAACATTCTTGTATTCCTTCTTTCCTGCCACCGGATTGCGGCAGGTCACTTTTGGCCGTGGCGGCTATGCGCCTTGCGGCCGTCTTCCCTGAGCCATCCCAGGGAATGCGTTGAAGCGCGGGCGTGCGCATGCACACCCGCGCGAACGAGATTCGAACCGGACAATTTACGAACAGAGCCGCGCAGAAGCTGGCCGGAACCGGCCGGCGCCATCGCCGTGCTCAGCGCCTCAGACCCAGACGGGCGATCAGCGCTTCGTAGCGCTTCGCATCCGAGGCCTTCACATAGTCGAGGAGCCGCCGGCGCTGCGACACCATCTTGATGAGGCCGCGGCGCGAATGGTTGTCCTTGCCATGCATTTTGAAGTGCTCGGTCAGGTTCGTAATGCGCTCGGAGAGCACGGCGACCTGCACTTCGGGCGAGCCCGTGTCACCGGGCTTCGTCGCATATTCGGAAATAACAGTCTGCTTGCGTTCAGGCGTAATTGTCATTCGGTCATCCAGTTCCAAAGTTGAAAACACGAAACGGTCTCAACTCGCCTTCCGCAAGTTCGGCAAGCGCAACTGGCTCGCCTCCCGCAGTGGAGAGATAGACCGTAAGCCCTTGAAGATCGTCGAGTGCGCCGGCCTCTTCCACGATGCTGGCGAACAGATTCGCCCGCATCAGAATTGGATTGCCGCTTCGCAGGCGAACCGCATCCGGACCCGTGACGGCCAGCGCCGGGATGCCGTCCAGCGCGGTCGAAATGGGCCTCAAGTGCTCAAAAGCGGCGGGACTATGCATAAATGACCTCAGCTTATCCAGCGAAATTGCGTCCTCGACCGAAAAGCCGCCGACAGCCAGCCTGCGGAGCTCCGAAACATGGCCGACCGTACCCAAAGCCAGGGCGACGTCACGGACCCAGCCCCGGATGTAAGCCCCTTTGCCGCACAGGATTTCAAACGTCGCATGGTCTTCGTCCGGTACGTCCAGCAGCCTTGCTTCGTGAATCTGGATGGTTCGGGGTTCCAGGATCACGGTTTCACCGCTACGGGCCAGGTCATAAGCTCGCTCACCCTGGACCTTGATGGCGGAGTAAACAGGGGGAACCTGGGTTATTTCACCCGTAAAACGTGGCAAAACAGCCTCAATCACGTCCCTTGCCGGGCGGACGTTCGACGTTTCCGTCAGATTGCCTTCGGCATCGTCGCTGTCGCGTGCCTCGCCCCAGCAGGCCGTGAATCGGTAGGTCTTCTCGGCATCCATCGCATAGGGGACAGTTTTGGTCGCCTCGCCCAAGGCAACGGCCAGTACCCCCGTCGCCATGGGGTCCAGCGTGCCGGCGTGGCCGGCCTTTTGGGCGTCGAATACCCGCCGGACGAGCCCAACGACATCGGTCGACGTGACCCCGCGGGGCTTGTCGACGACGACCCAGCCGTGGACCGCAGCACCTTTGCGCTTACGGCCCATCGCCGTCCTCATCCTTCCGGGCAGCTTCGAGATCGCGCCGGACCCGTTCCGAGCGCAGCAGATCGTCGATCCGCTTGGCTTCCGCAAACGAATCGTCCTCGATAAAGCGCAACTCGGGCGTGAAGCGCAGTGTGATCATCTTGCCCATCTGGCCGCGCAGAAATCCCTTGTGCCGATTGAGGGCCGCAACCACGCGGGGGCCATGCACACCGCCCAGCGGTTCGCAAAAAACCGTCGCATGCCGCATATCGGGCGACGGCTTCACCTGTGTCACGGTCACCGAAATTCCGTCCAGATCGGGGTCGCGCACTTCACCGCGAATGAGGATTTCGGAGAGCGCGTGACGCAACAGCTCGCCGACGCGCAATTGACGCTGCGAAGGCCCCTGTGTGCGGGGAACGGCGGATGGACGGCGTGGCATGTCTTTATTTCTCATTCCTCGTCCTGAACACAAACGATGCTTGCGCGCCGATATTTCCGCAGCGGCGCGGATCGATTTGAACGACTTGTGGCGGGGAAGTTGGGCATTTCCAGGAACGATTCCCGAGGCGCAGCCGATCGCGCGCGCGTTATAGCGCGCGCTTGATCGTCTCGACCTCGTAGCACTCGATCACATCGCCCTTCTGGAGGTCCTGATAGTTGGCGAAGGACATGCCGCATTCCTGACCTGCGAGAACCTCGCGCGCTTCGTCCTTGAAACGCTTGAGTGTCGAGAGCTCGCCCTCGTGAATGACGACATTGTCGCGAATGAGCCGCACCTTGGCGCCGCGCCGCACGACGCCTTCCGTCACGCGGCAGCCCGCAACCTTGCCGACCTTGGAGATCGCAAATACTTCGAGCACTTCCGCATTGCCGAGGAATTTCTCGCGCATTTCGGGAGCGAGCAGACCCGAGAGCGCCGCCTTCACGTCGTCCACGAGATTGTAGATGATGTTGTAATAGCGGATTTCGACGCCGTCGCGGCGCGCTCTTTCGCGCGCCTGATTGTTCGCACGCACGTTGAAGCCGATGATGGCTGCACCGCTCGCCTGCGCGAGGATCACGTCGGATTCGGTGATGCCGCCGACGCCGCTTTGCAGAACCTGCACGCCCACTTCATCGGTGCCGAGCTTGGTGAGCGCGCCGTTGATCGCTTCGACCGAACCCTGCACGTCGCCCTTGATGACCAGGGGAAGCAGACGCTTCTCGCCGTCCTTCTGGTTTTTGAGCAACTGATCGAGCGTCTGGCGCGAACTGTTCGCCTGGCGCAATTCGCGGCGCTTGCGGGCGCGATATTCTGTAACTTCGCGCGCGCGACCTTCAGAATCGACCACCGTGAATTCGTCGCCCGCTTCCGGCGCGCCCGACAATCCCAGCACTTCGACCGGCATGGCGGGGCTCGCCGATTCGATCGTTTCCCCACGGTCGTTGACGAGCACGCGCACGCGACCGAATTCCGAGCCGGCCACCACGATATCGCCCACCTTGAGCGTGCCGCGCTGCACGAGAACAGTCGCCACAGGCCCGCGACCCTTGTCGAGCTTGGCTTCGATCACGGCGCCTTCGGCAGAACGGTCGGCATTCGCCTTGAGATCGAGCACTTCCGCCTGGAGCAGGATCGCTTCCTCGAGCTTGTCGAGATTGGTGCCTTTGGTGGCCGACACTTCGATGGCGAGCGTTTCGCCGCCCAGATCTTCCACCTGGATTTCGTGCTGCAAAAGCTCGGTCTTGACGCGCATCGGATTGGCGTCGGCTTTGTCAATCTTGTTGATGGCCACGATGATCGGAACGCCCGCCGCCTTGGCATGGCTGATCGCTTCGACGGTTTGCGGCATCACGCCGTCGTCGGCCGCCACCACCAGCACCACGATATCGGTGACCTTCGCGCCGCGGGCGCGCATGGCGGTAAACGCCGCATGGCCCGGCGTGTCGAGAAAGGTGATCTTCTGGCCAGTCTTCAATTGTACCTGATAGGCGCCGATATGCTGCGTGATGCCGCCTGCTTCGCCGGACACGACATCGGTCTTCCGCAGCGCATCGAGCAGCGACGTCTTGCCGTGGTCGACATGGCCCATCACGGTGACGACGGGAGGACGCGACTGCAGACTGGCCGCTTCGTCTTCGCTGCCCTTCAATCCTTCGAGCACGTCGGATTCGGCCACGCGCTTGACGGTGTGACCATATTCGGTCGCCACGAGTTCGGCAGTGTCGGCGTCGATTACATCGTTGATCTGCACCATCATGCCGTTCTTCATCAGCACCTTGATGACGTCGACGGCGCGGCGCGCCATGCGATTGGCGAGCTCGGAGACGGTAATCGTTTCCGGCAGCGTGATGTCGCGCGGACCGGCCGGCGCAGGGGCCTGCTGCTGTCCGGCGCGATTGACGCGCTGGAGATGACGGCGATAGGCGGCAACGGAACGCGTGCGCTCATCGTCGTCCGACAGCGCCTTGGTGACGGTGAGCTTGCCTCTGCGGCGCGCATCGGGCGTTTTGCGGACCACGGGCGCCTTGGGGACCGGCTTTCCGGCTTTCTTGGCGGCGCTCGCCTCTTCGTCTTCCTCGATCTGCGGACGGCGCTTCACCGTTTCGAGAACGATCTCTGCCTTTTTGACGGGCGCCTCTTCCTTCTTTTCGAGACGTCTGGCGGCTTCTTCCTCGGCATGTCGGCGCGCGAGTTCGTCGGCAGTCTTGCGCGCGTCTTCTTCGGCTTTGCGTTTTTCGGCGGCGGCCCGCTCGCGCGCAAGTCGCGCTTCGTCGGTCGCGTGGCGCTTTGCATCTTCGTCGGCGCGTTTGCGCGCTTCGTCCTCGGCGACGCGGGCGTCGGCCAACGCGCGGCTACGCGCGTCTTTCTCCTCGTCCGTCAATTGCCGCAGAACCACACCGGCGCGCGCATGCGCGTCGCGGGTCGGAGAAACAACTGGCGCCGCAACAGGCGCCGCCGTCTTTGCTTCGGCGGGCTTCGCCTTTTCGGGCGCGGATGGCGCAGCGGTCGGGCCTCCCACACGCACGCGCTTCTTCTCCACCACAACGGCTTTGGTGCGTCCGTGGCTGAAACTTTGTTTGACGGTCGAGGTCTCCGTCTTCTTCAGCGACAGGGTCTTTCCCGCGCCCCGCGCGGAGCTGTCGTTCGTCTCGCTCATTCGTGTCCTTTGTCCGGGGCAGGAGTCGAACCTGCCGCTGTCAGGGGCCGTTCTACGGGCCGAAAACCCTTAAGCCGCCCCGCCTGAAAAACCAGCCGTTCCGCCAGTCTCCCCGGTTTGAGGGCTGCATGTATCACATTCTCCCTGCCGAGGGCCAAGCTCAATTCGGCGTTGGTGAGCACGTCCACCAACACGGGCTTGAGGCCTCTGGCAGCTGCAGCTCCCGCGAGCTTTCGACGCCCGTCGGCCGCGCCATCGGCAGCCTCCACCAGGACCGCGGGGGGCGGATTGCCGTCCAGGGCCCGCGCGACATTGTCGAAACCAAGCATGATCGCGCCCGATCGCCTTGCCATACCGAGATCGCCGCACATACGGGTCACGAGTTGGGCCTCAGTGCGGTCGGCGAGATCGGCAGAAGCGTTGACCTGCGCTTTGGCTGCGCGCGCGAAAAGCTTCTTCGTGATGGCGCGCTCGAGGATTTCGCGGGATGCCGAAACCCAGATACCGCGGCCCGGAAGGACGGCTGCCACGTCGGGCACGATGCGCCCTTCGGGATCGGCCACAAAACGGATCAGCTGCGATTCCGGCAGAGCTTCGCCCGTGACGATGCAGCGCCGCTCGCGCAACGCGTCGTCGTCTTCGGTATCGAGGCTCGCAGCAATCGTCACGCGGTGCCTTCCTCCTCCGCAACGGTTTCGCCCTCTTCAGCCGGCGCCTCTTCTTCCGGCATGGCTTCGATCCAGCCGATTTTGACGCGTGCCGCCATGACGATCTTGTTCGCGTCCGCCGGCGTCAGATTGAAGCTTTCGAGCGCGCCCGTGACACGCACGCGCTCCTTGTCCTTCGTTACTTCGTAATAGCCGAGCAGATCGTCGGTGGCGCAGCCCGCGAGATCTTCGAGCGTCTTGACGCCCGCTTCGCCGAGCGCGACCAGCATCGCAGGTGCAATGCCTTCGACTTCCGCGACATCGTCGGTGACGCCCAGTTCGCGGCGCTTGTCGTCCAGTTCCTTGTTGCGCGCTTCGATATATTCGACTGCGCGGTTCTGGAGTTCCGTCGCCGTCTCTTCATCAAAGCCTTCGACATCGGCGAGATCGTTGAGCGCCACGAACGCCACGTCCTCGACATTCGCGAAGCCTTCGGATGCGAGCAGCTGCGCAACCGTTTCGTCGACATCCAGCGCTTCCATGAAGAGAGCGGTGCGTTCCGCGAACTCTTTCTGCCGGCGCTCGGATTCTTCCTGCTCGGTCAGAATGTCGATCTGCCAGCCCGTCAGCTGCGAGGCAAGCCGCACATTCTGTCCGCGCCGGCCGATGGCGAGCGACAGCTGCTCATCGGGCACGACGACTTCCACTCTGTGCGTATCTTCGTCGAGCACGACCTTGGTCACTTCGGCGGGGGCCAATGCGTTGACGATGAAGGTCGCATGATCGGCCGACCACGGAATGATATCGATGCGCTCGCCCTGCAATTCCTGCACGACGGCCTGCACGCGCACGCCGCGCATGCCGACGCAGGCGCCGACGGGATCGATCGAGGAATCCTTCGAGATCACGGCGATCTTGGCGCGCGAGCCCGGATCGCGCGCGACCGCGCGGATTTCGATGATGCCGTCATAGATTTCGGGCACTTCCTGCGCGAACAGCCGCACCATGAATTGCGGATGGCTGCGCGAGAGGAAAATCTGCGGCCCGCGGGTTTCGCGGCGCACGTCGTAGATATAGGCACGGATGCGATCGCCGGTGCGGAAATTTTCCCGCGGGATCATCTCGTCGCGGCGCACCACGCCTTCGGCACGGCCCAGGTCGACCACGACGGAACCGAATTCCACCCGCTTGACGATGCCGTGGATGATCTCGCCGATGCGATCCTTGAACTCTTCATATTGGCGCTCGCGTTCCGCGTCGCGTACCTTCTGCACGATGACCTGCTTGGCGGCCTGGGCGGCGATGCGCGAGAAATCGACCGGGGGAAGCGTCTCGGCGATGATGTCGCCCACTTGTGCGGCCGGATTGCGCGCGCGCGCATCTTCCAGCGAAATCTCGATCTTGTCGTTGTCGACCAGTTCGACGACGTGCAGGTAGCGGGAGACATGGGTCTCGCCGGTCTTCGGATCGATCTCGACCCGGATCTCGTTCTCACTGCCGTAACGCGCTTTTGCCGCGCGCTGCATTGCCTCTTCCATCGCATGCAGCACGACGGACTTGTCGATGGACTTGTCGCGCGCAACCGCATCGGCGATCTGCAAGAGTTCGGTTCTGTTTGCGGCAATGGCTGCCATGTCACATTTCTCCTATTGCGCGGGCTTACGCGCCTTCAAATCTTCCTGGATGAGCTTGTCGGTCAGTACGAGTTTCGCTTCGGCGATTGCTGCAAACGGAAATTTCAACCGCGTGCCGTCGACATCGAATGCCACGTCGTTGCCGTCGAGGCCGAGCAGCGTGCCCTTGAAGCGTTTGCGGCCGCTGGCGTCGGGTGCGGTCAGTTCGAGCTTGGCTTCATGGCCGGCCCAGCGCGCAAAATCCGTGATGCGGGTGAGCGGGCGATCGATGCCGGGCGACGACACTTCCAGATCGTAATCGCCTTCGAGCGGATCCTCGCGATCGAGAAACTCCGACAGCGCACGCGACAGCCGCGCGCAATCCTCGACATTCATCTGCCCGTCTTCGCGTTCGGCCATGATCTGCAAGGTCTTGCGCTCGCCTCCCATCAGCCGGAGGCGCACAAGCCTGTAGCCTGCGGCCTCCACGGCCGGGGCGATAATCGGCTCCAAATGCGACATTGCCGTGAGAATGGCAGTATTTCCCTGTTTTCCGCCCTTTTCCGGGGCGAGCGATAGCAAAGCCGGTCCCGCGCGGCGGTCTTGCGACCGCCACACAACAGAATTCTGTTGTCTGGGATGGGCGGGCTTTTACGCTCCCCGGGCGTTAAAGGCAAGGGTCGGACGATGTTGCAAAGTCGGAAGCTGTCGATCGCGGTGGCAACCGCATTTTTCGCGCTTGTCGCGTGCGTGCTCGCATCCTGTGTGACCGAATCCCCAAATCCCGCAAGCGAATGGATGACAGGAGAACCGAAGTCGGAGGGATGGTATTCCGTCCCGGCAGATCGTGTTATCGACCTTCCTGCCGGATCCGTTCAAAGCGCTATAGCGGAACTCGGGGATCAGTCGGCGATACCACTCGACCGGAAAACGTTCGAGCGCCTTGTAAGATACAGGGCGTGGCCGTCCGATCCGAAACTGACGCCGTATCTCGTCCGTGGCGTGGCGCTGGAAGAACCTCTCGGAAGTATCAATGTTCGGCAGAATGGGACGGAACTTCTCATGGAATATAACGGCCCCATCGTTCGCGCAAACGCCTATCGACTCCCTATGGTTGCTCTTCTCCCGTCACCTCCAACCAAAGTGTTTGTCGCAGCCCTTCTCTATGGCTGAATAGCCGAAATCGCGCTCTTTTCTGAAGAGCAGATTATTGCTCGTCTGGTGATGCTCGCCGTCGGAATGCAAAATATGCCGGCGGACCGTGCAACGCTTTCGCTTCGTAACGCGTCTCCGGCCAATCTGGCGGACGCGTTTTCCAATCCTGCGCACGTGTTGCGGTCCATGCGAAGACGGGATGCGCGATGACGCGTTCCAGCGTCCATGCCGCGTAATCTGCGTCGTCGCTTGCGAAACGCAGTTCCGCGCCGGGCTTCATCACGCGCGCGAGCACATCGAGCATGCTCGTTTGAATGAAGCGGCGCTTGTGATGGCGCGATTTCGGCCACGGATCGGGAAACAGGATGAAGACGCGGCCGAGGCTCGCATCGGGCAGCGCTTCGAGAATGTCGCGCGCATCGTTGTCGTGGATGCAGATGTTTTTGTTGTGCCCATCGGACGACTGAGCAAGCTTGGATAGCAGTTTCGCTATTCCGGAAATGTAAGGTTCGGCACCGATGATGCCGACATCGGGATGATGTTCAGCCTGCCACAATAGATGCTCGCCGGCGCCGAAGCCGATTTCGAGCCAGACGTCGGAGATTGCGCGCCCTGAAAAATAATTCTTGGGGTCCACGCTTGCTTGCAGATTCAATCGCAGCTTTGGCAGCAGTGTTTCGAGCAAACGTTCCTGATGCGCCGAAAGCTTCGGACCCTTGCGCCTTCCATAGAGCAGACGGCGCCGGCGCGTTTCCGCCGGCGCATCTTGCGGCGCGTCCGTCACATCAGAACGCGCGGGCGAGCTCGGGCGCGAGCTTGTCGGTCTTCTCCCAGGAGAAGCCGCCATCCGCATCCGGCGTGCGGCCGAAATGGCCATAGGCCGCGGTGCGCGCATAGATCGGGCGATTGAGGCCCAGATGCTCGCGGATGCCGCGCGGCTTGAGGCTCATCAGCTCGGGCAGGATCGCTTCGAGCTTCGCCTGATCGACATGGCCCGTCCCGTGCAGATCGACATAGAGCGACAAAGGCTCCGAGACGCCGATCGCATAGGCGATCTGGATCGTGCAGCGTTCGGCAAGGCCGGCGGCCACCACGTTCTTCGCAAGGAAGCGCGCCGCATAGGCTGCCGAGCGGTCGACTTTGGTGGGGTCTTTTCCGGAGAAGGCGCCGCCGCCGTGAGGTGCCGCACCGCCATAGGTGTCGACGATGATCTTGCGGCCCGTGAGCCCGCAATCGCCGTCCGGTCCGCCAATGACGAAAGAGCCCGTCGGATTCACATGCCAGACCGTCTTGGGCGTGATCCATTGTGTGGGCAGCGCCTCACGAACATAAGGCTCCACCACGGCGCGTACGTCGTTGGACGTCATGCTCGCATCGAGATGCTGGGTCGAGACCACGATCTGCGTTGCTTCGACGGGATGGCCGTCCACATAGTGAAGCGTGACCTGGCTTTTCGCATCGGGGCCGAGTTTCGGCGCCTTGCCGGCGTGGCGCGCGGTGGCCATCAGATGCAGAATCTTGTGGCTGTAGAGAAGCGGCGCCGGCATGAGCTCAGGTGTCTCGCGGCAGGCATAGCCGAACATGATGCCCTGATCGCCCGCGCCTTCGTCCTTGTTGCCCGACGCATCGACGCCGGCTGCGATATCGGTCGATTGCGCGTGCAACAACACTTCGACATTCGCCGTCTTCCAGTGAAAGCCATCCTGCTCATAGCCGATGTCCTTGATGGCCGAGCGGGCACGCTCGATCACCATGTCCGGCGTGATGGATTTGGGTCCGCGGGTTTCGCCCGCGATCACCACGCGGTTGGTCGTGGCGAGCGTCTCGCAGGCGACCCGGATATCCGTGGGTGAGAAACCCTGCGCCAGAGCCTCGCGGAAATAGAGATCGACGATCTCGTCCGAAATGCGGTCGCAAACCTTGTCCGGATGTCCTTCCGAAACGCTTTCGCTGGTGAAAAGATAGCTCGATCCCGCCATTCCGATACCCCAAATCTGTTCTGGCGCGACTCCTTGCAAGGAACGCGCTTGGGGTCAACTCCGGCGGCAAAAACCTCGAAAAAGTGGCGCAGACCGGAGGGTGCACGCTGCGACGACGCATCCGACGTCGGATTCGGACTAACCGCCGGCCACGTCGGCAGGAGGCGCCGGCTGCGGTGGTGGGCGCAGGCGCAGGCGCTTGATGCGCCGCGGATCGGCTTCGAGGATTTCGAATTCGAAGCCGGACGGATGGGGAATGATTTCGCCGCGTAGCGGCAGGCGCCCCACAAGAGATACCACCAGTCCGCCCAAGGTCTCGATTTCCTCGTCGGCGTCTTCGGGCGCGAGATCGATTCCGGTTTGCGCCTTGAAATCCTCAAGATCGAGCCGGGCATCCGCTTCATAGCCGCCCCCTGGCAGAGCCCGCAGACGGGGCGCGTCGTCGACGTCGTGCTCGTCGTCGATATCGCCCACGATTTCCTCGATCAGATCCTCGATCGATACGAGCCCGTCGGTGCCGCCATATTCGTCGATCACCAAAGCAAGATGCATGTGATTGGTCTGCATCTTTACAAGAAGATCGCGGGCAGGCATGGAGGGCGGCACGAACAGAAGCTCGCGTTTGATCTGTGCGGCCGTAACGTCCGGCCAGCGCACAGTGCCGTCGGCGTCGAACTGCAACTGGGCAAGCGCGTCCTTGATGTGCACAAGTCCCGTCGGATCGTCCAAAGTCTCGCGATAAACCGGCAGGCGCGAATGCTGCGCTTCGCGATAGTCCGCCACCAATTCGCGAAGCTTGGTATTCTCCTCGACTGCGACGATGTCGGCGCGAGGCACCATCACGTCGGACACTTTCAGCTCGCCGAATTTGAGCAAATTGGCGAGCATCACGCGTTCCTGCTGCGACAGCTGGGAACTCTGGCGTTCGCTTTCCTCGATCACCTCCTCGAGGCTTTCGCGCATCGCATGCGCGCTTTGACCTCCGCGCAAGGCCTGCGAGAGGCGCCTGAGAAGAGAAACGCTCTTGCCTTCGTCGGCGCCGTTGGCTGCTGCGGGATCGGGATCGGACATTTGCGTGGGGTTAAGCTGCGCGCGCAACATAGGGATTGGCAATGCGCAGTTCGGCGAGGATCTCGATTTCGAGCGGCTCCATGATCCGCGCCTCCCGCGCGCGTTCGTGATCATAGCCCAGAAGATGCAGCACGCCATGGACGACGAGGTGGGTTGCGTGGGCAGCAAAGGAC
>Ga0302326_10006246_pt1 | contig 26761 bp, 22 predicted proteins | sample Palsa_T0_3_FD_202264 | JGI IMG/M metagenome (GOLD analysis project Ga0302326, IMG submission 202264) | Peat permafrost microbial communities from Stordalen Mire near Abisko, Sweden - Palsa_T0_3 | ecosystem: Environmental > Terrestrial > Soil > Palsa > Peat permafrost | place: Sweden: Abisko... | reverse complement strand
CGGTGACTTCGTCATCATCGTCAACGCCGACAAGGTCGCCATCAGCGGCGACAAACTGCAGAGCAAGCTGGCTTACCGCCACTCGGGTTATCCCGGCGGATTGCGGAGCCGCAGCATCGGCGAGCTGATGCAGAAGCACCCCGACCGCGTGGTCGAGAAGGCCATCCTCGGCATGCTGCCCAAGAACAAACTTTCCCGTCAGATCAAGCGCAAGCTGCACGTCTACGCCGGTCCGCAGCACCCGCACACCGCGCAGCAGCCGGCTCCGTACGAGATCAAGCAGGTGACCCAATGACCGCGCCGACGACGATCAACAGCGCAGTGCGATCCGAAAAGAGACAAGAGGAGCGGCGCTAATGACTGAGACCGCAGCAACTGAGACACCCGCAGCCGAGACAGAAGAAGTAGTAGTGGTCGAAGAGGCCGCTGAGACTTCGGCGGAAGCCGCACCGGCCCCGCGGGAAGACTCCTTCGTCATCGAGCGCCCGATCCAGACCGTCGGCCGCCGCAAAGAGGCCGTGGTCCGAGTGCGCCTGGTGCCCGGCACCGGCAAGTTCACCCTCGACGGCCGCAGCCTGGAGGCCTACTTCCCGAATAAGGTGCACCAGCAGCTGATCAAGGCCCCGCTGGTCCTCGTGGACCGGGCGGAGAGCTTCGACATCTTCGCTCACCTCGACGGTGGCGGCCCGTCCGGGCAAGCCGGTGCGCTGCGGCTGGCCATCGCCCGGGCACTGATCATCGTCACGCCCGACGACCGGCCCGCGCTGAAGAAGGCCGGCTTCCTCACTCGTGACCCGCGTGCCACTGAGCGCAAGAAGTACGGCCTGAAGAAGGCCCGTAAGGCGCCGCAGTACAGCAAGCGCTGATCTCCGCGGCGATCACGGCCGCGCATCTGTTGGGTGGCAGTCCGGGCAATCGGCTTGTCACGCGGGTGCGCAGTCACCAACTGTGAGAGGTTTGTCCGCATGGGTCGACTTTTCGGCACTGACGGTGTCCGCGGTGTCGCCAATCGGGAGCTCACGGCTGAGCTCGCGATGGCGCTCGGCGCCGCAGCCGCCCGGCGGCTGACCAGCCTTGGCGGTCCACGTCGTCGCATCGCGGTCATCGGCCGCGACCCACGGGCCAGTAGCGAGATGCTGGAAGCCGCGGTGATCGCCGGCATGACCAGCGAAGGCGTCGATGCGCTGCGGGGCGGTGTGCTGCCGACCCCGGCGGTGGCCTATCTGACGCACGCCTACGACGCCGACTTCGGCGTGATGATCTCCGCGTCGCACAACCCGATGCCCGACAACGGCATCAAGATCTTCGGGCCGGGCGGACACAAGCTCGACGACGCCACCGAAGATCAGATCGAGGATCTGGTCGCGAGCGGGCCGGGTCTGCGTCCCATCGGCGCGGACATCGGACGCGTGGTCGACGCCGAGGACGCCTTGGACCGCTACCTGCGTCGGGTCGGCAAGGCAAACACGGTCCAGCTCAACGGGCTGACGGTAGTCGTCGACTGCGCACACGGCGCCGCTTCAGAAGCCGCACCGCGCGCCTACCGGGCGGCCGGTGCACGCGTCATCGCGGTCAATGCCGAGCCCAACGGCCTCAACATCAACGACGGCTGCGGGTCGACGCATCTGGATGTCTTGCAGTCAGCGGTGCTGCACCACGGCGCCGACATCGGCCTGGCGCACGACGGCGACGCCGACCGATGCCTGGCGGTCGACGCTGCCGGTGAGATCGTCGACGGCGACGCGATCATGGTGGTCCTCGCGCTGGCGATGCAGGAGTCCGGCGAGCTGGCCGGCAACACTCTGGTCGCCACCGTGATGAGCAATCTCGGTCTGCACCTGGCGATGCGCGCGGCCGGCGTCGAGGTTCGGACCACCAGCGTCGGTGACCGGTATGTGTTGGAAGAGCTGCGATCTGGTGCGTTCAGCCTCGGTGGCGAACAATCCGGACACATCGTGCTGCCCAATCTGTCGACCACCGGCGACGGCATCCTCACCGGCCTACGGCTGATGTCACGGATGGCGCAGACCGGCTCGTCGCTGGCCGGGCTGGCCTCCGCGATGCACACCCTGCCGCAAGTGCTGATCAACGTCGGGGTCTCGGACAGAGATGCCGCGGTCGCCGCGCCGGCGGTTCAGACCGCATTGCAGCAGGCCGAAGAAGAGCTTGGCGACACCGGTCGAATCCTGTTGCGGCCTTCGGGCACTGAACAGTTGATCCGGGTCATGGTGGAAGCCGACGACGAGCACGTCGCCCACCGGCTTGCCGCTCACGTCGCTGAATCCGTGCGCGCCACACACTGACTGCCTGACTGCTTGGCGGAACCTTCTCCCGACGCGTCGCGTCGAACTCGTTATGGGACAACGAGACGCGTTTGTGGACGTTGCGGCTGTGCACGCGGCCGCGAACCGCTTTGAAGACACCGCGCACCTCATCGACGCCGCGGTGCGCACTCACTTCGGCAGGCTGGCTTTCGACGGGGCGGGCGCGGGGCGTGCGTACGTCGGGCAGGGCGACGCGATCCGGTTCGCGCTGCACCGGCTGAGCGGGGAATTGGTGCAATGGAGAAGGGCCACCGCGGAAATCGCCTCCGCGCTGCGGGTCAACGCCGACCGTTACGCTGAAGCCGACCAACATGCCGCCGCAGGGATCGGCTGACTGTGAGCGATCGGTTCGATGTCAAGGCGCGGGTCGCTGAGGGCCGGCAAGCCGTCGAGCACACTCAGACCTATGTGTCGGCCTGCCATGCGTTGGGTTACCAGCAGCCTGACCTCACCGCGCACGCTGCTCAAGTTCAGGACACCTACGACGCCGAATCGGGGCTCGACCTGAAGGTGCTCGACGACGACTGCGCAGCACTGCGCGCGGCGGTCAACGCAATCGAAGAAGCGCTGTCGGTGCAGCGTGCGCAGGTAAACGAACTCGCGACGGGCTGGCGAGGGTCGGGAGCCGACTCCGCGATGCGATTTCTGCAGCGGCACTGCGACGATGCCGCCGCGGTGACCGCCCGCGTTCGGTCCGCCGCCGAGGTCTGTGCGACGCTGCGGGACAACCTGTGGCAGGCGGTCGACAGCAAAGTTGCCACCACGATCGCCATCGACGAGCGCCGGGCGGCGGAGCGTTCAGCGTGGCTAGCCGCCGCACACACCGTGACGACCGGCGCAGGAGATCGATCGGTGGCCGAAGAGCTGATTCGACGCCAGGTTACTCCCTACGTGGACAACGATATTCGCGATGACTGGTTGTCCGCTGTGCACTCGACCGCGGCATCGATCGCGACGTCCTACGACGCGGCCATCCACGCTTTGACCTCGGCACCGGACGTGGGGTTCGACATTCCGGGCGACTTCGGGCCGAGTTGGCAGCCGATATTCGATGAGCCAGTGCGCATACCGGCACAGACGAGCCCGGGCATCTCGATGCCGGTCGGCTCAGTGTCGACCGTGCCCGCGGCCGCGCAGGGTCCGCCGCCCTCGACAATGCCCGAGCCGCAGCCGCTTTCGGACGGAGCCCTCGACGATGTACCGCCGGAATTGGCGGCGCCGCTGAGCGATGCCGACGGGTTGTCCACCGGCGCAGGCGGTCTGGGCGGTCTTGGTGGTGTCGCCGGCGGCATCGGGGGAGTCATCGGCAACATCGTCGACGGGATCAGCAGTCTGATCGGTTCGCTGACCGGTGGCCTCGGCGATACCGCCGGCGACCCGCTGCTCGACGACCCGATCGATGATACCGAGGATCCGGAGGAAGCCGAGAACGCCGACGATACCGACGACGCCGACAACGAAGATGACGCAGAGCCGATCGGGGCCGCCGCGCCGGAGGAGCCCGCCGTCGATCAGCTCAGCGAAACTCCTCCAGCGGCAGTGGAAGCCGCAGACGCGCCGGCCGAGCCGGTCGCGCCGCCGCCACTCGACCCACCACCTGCGGACCAGCCCCCGACGGCACCCGTGACCCCGCCGGACGGGTCGACGCCGTGTGAGATCGCTGAAGACCAACTGCCCCAAGCGGGCCAGTGAGACGAAGACTCAGCTGGGCAGGAGGTCGCGCAACTGCTCGATGAAGCGCACCGACTCGTGGCGGTCGGAGCTCAACGGCGTGGCCAAAAGCGTTGTGACACCGGCTTCGGCGAACGCCGCCACGCGTTCGGCGATGAATCCGGGCGGCCCGACCAGCGAGATCGACCGCACCAGCTCATCGGGAACGGCGGCGATGGCGTCCTTCTTGTTCCCGCCGAGGTATAGCTCCTGAATTTTATCCGCGATGTCGCCGAATCCGTAGCGGGTGGCCAGGTTGTGGTAGAAGTTGCGGCCCTTGGCGCCCATTCCGCCGATGTACAGCGCCAGTTGCGGTTTGAGCCATTCCAGCCGTTCTTCGACGTCGTCGCCGATCGCGAGCGACGTGCCCACCATGATATCGAGCGGACCCAGTTCGGGATCGCGCTTGGCTTCGCCGGCCACGAGCGCCTCACCCCACACCGCCTGCGCCTTCTCCGGATAGAAGAAAATGGGTTGCCAGCCGTTGGCGATTTCGGCGGTCAGCTCGACGTTCTTGGGGCCCAGCGCCGCGATGGACACCGGAATTTGCTCGCGCACAGGGTGATTGATGAGCTGCAGTGGCTTGCCTAGCCCGGTGCCTCGTTCGGCCGGCAGCGGAATTTGGTAATGCTTGCCGTCGTACTTGACGCGTTCACGGCGCCACACCTGGCGGCAGATCTCCACCACTTCGCGGGTGCGGCCCAGCGGCGCGTCGAAGGGCAGACCGTGAAACCCTTCGACGACCTGGGGTCCGGACGTGCCGATGCCCAACTGGAACCGGCCGTCGGACACGTAGTCCAGGCCCGCAGCCGTCATCGCCAGCAGCGAGGGAGTGCGGCTGTAGATCGGGAACACACCCGAGCCGAGCTCGATCGTGCTGGTCTTGGCCGCCAGGTAGCCGAGCTGACTGACCGCGTCATAGGAGTACGCCTCGGCCACCAGGACGATATCGGCGCCGACCTTCTCCAGCTCAACGACATGATCCACGGCTTCTTTGAAGCCGCCGGAATAGTCGAGCGACAGTCCGATTTTCATTGCCATGTTATATCACCCAACCGGTTGGTTGATCCGTTCAGCCTTTGAGCAGCGCGACGAACTTTTCTTCAGGCGTCACTGCCGCCGCGTCCTCATCGAGCGCGATCGTCTTCGGCAGTTGCACCTCAGGATCGGCAAAGTCGCGGTACGTCTTGTCGCCGGCCAGCGTGTAGAGCAGATAGCCGGTCAGCAATGCGCGAACCTTTTTCTGTGTTTTGCGATCCGGGGAGCCCAGCCCGAATGCCGTCGTCAATCGCCGGCCCTCGGCGAGCCCGTTGGACTGGGCTTTGTTGACTATCCGCAGCGTGGCGGTGTCCCAGGCCTTCCACAGTTCAATCGCGTTCGACCGCAACGTCTTCGCATCACCCGGCGCGCTGAAAACCACGCCGGGCACGGTGAGCGACGCAGCGGGTTGCTCAGCCGGCGGGGTGCTGACAGTCGGGAAGATCGCCGCCACGGCCTTGGGTTTGACCTTCATGCCGGCCGCGGCGAAGACCGCGGCCGAACCGCCGAACCCGTGACCGACGACGCCGAGTTTGTCGGGGTGCACGCTGATATTGCCCGGCCCGAGACGGACTCCCGCGGCGATGTCCAGCGCCGTGCCCAAGTCGTAGGCGAGGTTCAACGCGGACGGCGCCACTCCTCGCTCGGTGTCCGGGGCTGCCGCGACGATGCCCCAGGAAGCCAGGTGCTCCAGCAGACTTGAATAACGCGCGACACGGGTGAGCCAGTCGTGACCGAACGCCACAGCGGGCAAATTGAACCCCGCTTCGGGCGTGTAGACCATGCCCGGCAACCCCGCGAAGGCCAAGTCCCCGCGCAGAACTCGGTGTGGCCCGCGTCGGGTCAGCGCGGCGACGAGCTTGCTGGTCTTGGCCACCCGTTGACGTTAGCGCACGCCGTCGTCGCTCAATCGGCTCGCGACCAGGCGAGCCAGGCGATGGCAAGCCGATTGACAGAAAGCCGCCAGGAAACACGCGGTGATGAGGGGTTTTGCCAGCCCGGGAGAGTGGTACGACGGCCCGATGAACATAAAACGTTTCACCGCAGCGACCATCATCGCGACGGCCGGCTTCGGGTTGGCCGGCTTGGGAGTGGCGGGCCTCGCTGAGGCTGCGCCGGTCGCCCCGCTTCCCGACTACCACTGGTGTCCGGGTCAATTCTTCGACCCGCACTGGGGTAACAACTGGGACCAAGGGCGCTGCCACGATGACAATTACTTCGACGGCGAACCCCATGACGGGGGCCACTGGCACGGGATGGGCCCCTGGCGCCCGTAACCGGCCTCAACCGTGATTTGCTGACGCAGCCGCCCCGAACCGGGGCGGCTGCTTTATTTGCGGGCCGCTTATTGCGGGAACGCGCCGGTCAGCCGTTTACATGGGCGTCAACGCTGCGAGCATTCGTTATTGAAACTTATTTAATATCAAGCTCATTCAGATCAAGTCTTAACAACATTTGCTCGCAGAGGGTTTGGTATACGCGCGGCGAGTGGTACGAAGAGATGGTGATAAACATCAAACACATTGCAGCCGCGACTGCCATCACCGCTGGTCTAGGACTTGCTGGTGTGGGCGCGGCGAGCGTTGCTCAAGCTCAGCCCGCTGGGCCGTTACCGGACTACCACTGGTGTCCTGGCCAGTTCTACGACCCGGGCTGGGGTAATAACTGGGACTGGAACCGCTGCCACGACGACTTCTACTTCGACGGTGAGCCCCGCGACCAGGGGCACTGGCACGGCCCCGGCGGCTGGCACCCGGACGGCCCCGGTCCCTGGGACAACGGTGGCTACGGCGGCCCGAACGGTGGCTACCGCGGCCCCGGTCCGTGGGATCACCCCGGCTGGTAAGCCGGTTAACAGATAACCGACCCCATGCAGGTCAGACACAGTGCAGCCGTCCCGATCGGGGCGGCTGCACTGCGTTAGAAGCGGCTTGCAACCGTCCGACTGCACTACCCTGGTGGGCTATGTGCGGAATCGTCGGCTACGTCGGGCACCAGCCTGCTGTCGACGTCGTCATCGACGCACTGCGCCGGATGGAGTACCGCGGCTATGACTCCGCGGGCGTGGCGCTGGTCGATGGCGCCGGCAGGCTGACGGTGCGTCGCCGCGCCGGCCGGTTGGCCAATCTGGAAGAAGCGCTCGCCGAGACCGATCCGTCGGGTCTGGTCGGCAGTACCGGCCTCGGCCACACCCGCTGGGCCACCCACGGGCGTCCCACCGACCGCAATGCCCACCCGCATCGCGACGCGGCGGGCAAGATCGCCGTCGTCCACAACGGCATCATCGAGAACTACGCGACCCTGCGCCATGAGTTGGAGGCCGCCGGCGTCGAGTTCGCCAGCGACACGGACACCGAGGTCGCCGTCCACCTGGTCGCCGCGGCTTATCACCACGGCGAGAGCGCGGGCGACTTCACCGCCGCCGTGCTGGCCGTACTCCGCCGCCTCGAAGGCCACTTCACGCTGGTGTTCGCCAACGCGGATGAGCCGGGCACCATCATCGCGGCCCGTCGTTCCACCCCGCTGGTGGTCGGCATCGGCAACGGCGAGATGTTCGTCGGCTCCGACGTCGCCGCCTTCATCGGACACACCCGCGAGGCGGTCGAGCTCGGCCAGGACCAGGCCGTGGCGATCACCGCGGACGGCTACCGGATCACCGATTTCCACGGCAACGATGTGACCGCGGAGGCTCGGCTTTTTCATATCGACTGGAACGTGGAAGCCGCCGAAAAGGGCGGTTACGAGTACTTCATGCTCAAGGAGATCGCCGAGCAGCCCACCGCGGTGTCCGACACCCTGCTCGGGCATTTCATCGACAACCGGATCGTGCTCGACGAGCAGCGGCTCTCGGATCAGGAACTGCGCGAGATCGACAAGGTCTTCGTGGTTGCGTGTGGCACCGCGTACCACTCCGGGCTGCTCGCCAAGTACGCGATCGAGCACTGGACCCGGCTGCCCGTCGAGGTCGAGCTGGCCAGCGAGTTCCGTTACCGCGACCCGGTGCTGGATCGCAGCACGCTGGTGGTCGCCATCTCGCAGTCCGGGGAGACCGCCGACACCTTGGAAGCCGTGCGCCACGCCAAGGAGCAGAAGGCCAAGGTCCTGGCGATCTGCAACACCAACGGCTCGCAGATTCCCCGCGAGTGCGACGCGGTGCTCTACACCCGCGCCGGCCCGGAGATCGGGGTGGCGTCGACGAAGACCTTCTTGGCGCAGATCACCGCCAATTATCTCGTCGGCCTCGCGCTGGCTCAGGCCCGCGGTACCAAATATCCCGACGAGGTCGAACGCGAATACCGCGAGCTGGAAGCGATGCCGGCTCTGGTGGCCCGGGTGATCGACGAGATCGCGCCGGTCGTCGCGCTGGCCCAGAGGTTCGCCCAGGCGTCGACCATCCTGTTCCTCGGTCGTCACGTCGGTTACCCGGTGGCGCTGGAAGGCGCGCTGAAGCTCAAGGAACTGGCCTACATGCACGCCGAGGGCTTCGCCGCCGGTGAGCTCAAACACGGCCCGATCGCGTTGATCGAAGACGACCTGCCGGTGATCGTGGTGATGCCCTCACCGAAGAGTTCGGCGATGCTGCATTCCAAGCTGCTGTCCAACATCCGCGAGATCCAGACGCGCGGCGCGATCACCATCGTGATCGCCGAGGAGGGCGACGAAACGGTGCGTCCCTACGCCGATCACCTGTTCGAAATCCCGGCGGTGTCGACTCTTTTCCAGCCGCTGCTGTCCACCATTCCGCTGCAGGTCTTCGCCGCCTCGGTGGCACAGGCCCGCGGCTACGACGTCGACAAGCCGCGGAACCTGGCCAAATCGGTCACCGTCGAGTAGCCGGGACGTCGATGACCTCCCTCTGTGCTTAACGCGACGGTAACTGGCCGCCCATACGGTGGGCGGATGCGACACATGTCGCCGCGCACGTTGGGTGTCGAAGAGGAATTTCACCTTGTCGACCTCAAGACGAGGCGACTGACGGCACGCGCACCCGAACTGCTCGCCGAGCTGTCCGACCAGTACGTCGCCGAACTGCAGCGCTGCGTCGTCGAGACGAACACCCGCGTGGTCGATTCGTTGAACGGGCTGCGCAGTGAACTCGTCGACTACCGCCGGGTGCTGGTCGATACCGCTGCCGAGTTGGGTATCGGCGTCGTCGCAGCGGGGGCCATGCCGCTGTCGGTGCCGGCCGAGATGCAGGTCACCAAGACCGCGCGCTACCGGCAAATGCTCGCCGATTACCAACTACTGGCGCGCGAGCAGCTGATCTGTGGCACCCAGGTGCATGTCGGCGTCGACGACCGCGACGAGGCGGTCGAGGTCGCGCACCGGGTCTCGGCGTATCTGCCCACCTTGCTCGCACTCTCAGCCAGTTCGCCGTTCGCGTCCGACGGCTCAGACACCGGCTACTCGAGTCTGCGCACGCTGGTCTGGCAGCGCTGGCCGACAACGGGCCTGGCCGCCCCGGTGCAGTCGGCCGAGGAATACGACGAGCTGGTCAGGGACCTGGTGTCCAGCGGAGTCATCACCGACGCAGGGATGGTCTACTTCGACGTCCGGCCATCAAAATCGGTGCCGACTCTGGAACTGCGGTTATGCGACAGCTGCCCGTCGGTCGACACCATCGTGTTGATCGCCGGGCTGTTCCGGGCGCTGGTCGAGCGCGAGGTCGAGGCCGCCCGGGCCGGCACCCCTGCGACGATCCTGTCCCCGGCAATGGGCCGGGCCGCGCTGTGGCGGGCCGCCAGGTCGGGGCTGGAGGGCGACCTCGTCGACGTGCGCGTTCCGACCAGTAGGCCGGCCGCCGACGTGGTCACCGAGCTGGTCTGGTCGCTGCGTCCGCAACTCGAAGACAGCGGGGACTGGGACATCGTCAGCGAGTTGACCCGGCAGGTGCTGGTGGTCGGCACGTCGTCGGCCCGACAGCGGCGGGCGCTGCGCCGCCGCGGTCGCCTCACCGACGTGGTCGATCAGCTGATCGCCGAGACCGCCGGGCGCTGGTCCAACGTCGCGGCCTCCGTCACCGGCGACCCGACCCTGCTGTTCGGCTACCAGCCCCGCAGCGACCCGGCGGTTCGTGTCGCCCGTGGCAACGTCGACGTCAGCTATGACGAAGCCGTTGACGTCGAGGGTCAGCCACGGCAGCGCTATCGGACGGTCCTGGATACCGTTGCCGGCCTCGGGGTGGCGCAGCTGCGATACCGGGAAGCATGCATCGAGCAGGAGCAGCGCGCTGACAACGTCACTTTTCGAGTCACCGGCCAGGGCCGCGCCCAGCTGTTCCCGGTCGACCTCATACCGCGCATCGTGGCCGCGGACGAGTGGGCACAGCTGGGCGAAGGCCTAGGTCAGCGGGCCCGGGCGTTGGACGCATTCCTTCGCGATATCTATTCGGAGCAGGCGATCGTCGCCGACGGCATCATCGGTATGCAGGCCCTCGATCGGGCACCCGGCTTCCGATCGACTGGCCGGTTGGCCGGTGACACGGTGCGCGCGCACATCAGCGGTACCGACGTCGTCTGCGACCGGGCCGGCCACTGGATGGTGCTTGAAGACAACCTGCGGGTGCCGTCGGGTGCCGCGTACGCGATCGTCAACCACCGGCTGCTGAGCAAGCAGGTCCCCGAACTGCAACCGCCCACCGAGATCGAGGACGTCGGCCTCGCGCCGCAGATGCTGCTGGAAACGCTGCGGGCAGCGGCCCCGGCGCACGGCGCTGACGATCCGGTGGTCGTGCTGCTGTCCGCCGGGTGGGAAGATTCGGCCTGGTTCGAGCACACCTTCCTGGCCGACGAAATGGGCGTCGCGCTGGTGCAGCCGACCGACCTGTCGGTTCGCGACGGAAAGCTGGTGCGCCACGTCGGTTCCGGTGTCCGACCCATCGACGTCGCCTACGTGCGGATGGACGAGGACATGCTGCTGTCCTCTACCGGATACGACGGCGTTCCGTTGGGGCCGGGGCTGCTCGGCGCGATCACGGAGGGTCATCTGACCATTGCGAATGCGCTCGCCAACGGAGTGGCCGACGACAAAGCGGTCTACGCCTACGTGCCGGCCATGATCGAGTACTACCTCGGCGAAAAACCGAAGCTGGATCAGGTCCCGACGTGGATCTGCGCCGAGCGTGAGCAGCGCGACTTCGTGCTGGCCAACCTCGCCGACATGGTTGTCAAACCAATCGACGGACTAGGCGGAACCGGAGTGATGATCGGGCCGGAGGCCTCCGATGCCGAGCTGGAGGCGCGGCGGCACGAGCTGGTCACGCAACCGGAACGGTTCATTGCCCAGGACTTGATCGCCCTGTCCACACTTCCCAGCTTCGACGGTGACGGCATCTACCCGCATCACGTCGATCTGCGGGTGTTCGTCCACCTGCGAGCGCGTGCGGGCGGTTCGGTGTCGGCGCACGCCACACCCGCGGCATTGACCCGGGTGGCGAGCCGGGGGTCGCGGATCGTCAACTCGTCGTTCGGTGGGGGCAGTAAGGACACCTGGATTCTGGCCGCGCCGAAAACGGCTGGAGGCTGGCCGGGCGACGATACAGAGCGCGCAGCGCGATGAGGAGAAGCCCGGCAATCCCATCTAGTCGGCCAGACTTCAGAAACGGAAGCAGGAGACATGTGCGGTATCTGCGGTGAGATCCGCTTCGACGGGCGCGCTGCCGACGTCGGTGCCGTCGCCCGGATGACCGGCTCGATGGCGTCTCGCGGACCCGACGGCGACGGCGTGGTGGCTCACGGACCGCTGGCGTTGGGACATCGGCGCCTGTCGATCATCGACTTGTCCGCTCACGGCACGCAGCCGATGGTGGACAGTGATCTCGGGCTGACGTTGGTGTTCAACGGTTGCATTTACAACTACCAACAGTTGCGCGACGAACTGCAGGCCATCGGCTATCGCTTCTTCTCGACCGCCGACAGCGAGGTCATCATCAAGGCGTTCCACCGTTGGGGCCCAAAGTGCGTCGAGCGATTCAAGGGCATGTTCGCTTTCGCCGTCGCCGACCGGGACACCGGGGTGCTGACGCTGGCGCGCGACCGGCTGGGCATAAAACCGGTGTACCTCGCATCGGCACCCGGCCGGCTGCGGTTCGCGTCCACAGTGCGTGCGCTGCTCGAAGGCGGAGGCGTCGACACCGAACTGGACCGCCAGGCTCTGCACCACTACATGACGTTCCACTCCGTGGTGCCGGCGCCGCACACCATCTATCAAGGCGTGCGCAAGCTGCCGCCGGCAACCGTGCGGGTGATCCAGCCCGACGGTTCGCACACCGACACCGTCTACTGGACACCGGAATTCACCCGCGATCCGGCCAAGGCGTCCTGGTCGGTCCGCGACTGGGAAGCCGCGTTGATGGATGCGTTGCGCACCGCAGTGATACGTCGGATGGTCGCCGATGTACCCGTTGGCGTGTTGCTGTCGGGCGGCATCGACTCCTCGATCGTGGTGGCATTGCTGGCCGAGCAGGGCCAGCACGGGTTGGCCACGTTCAGCATTGGCTTCGACTCAGCCGGCGGCGAATCTGGCGACGAATATGTCTACTCCGACCTGGTCGCGAAGGCCTTCGAGACCGACCACCATAAAATCCACATCGACTCGTCACGGCTGCTGCCTGCGGTGCCGAAAACCATTGCGGCGATGAGCGAACCGATGGTCAGTCACGATTGCGTCGCTTTTTACCTGCTTTCCGAGGAGGTCAGCAAGTCGGTGAAAGTGGTGCAGTCCGGGCAGGGCGCCGACGAAATTCTGGCCGGCTACGACTGGTATCCGCCGCTGGCCAACGTCGCCCGCGAGCAGACCACCGACGCCTACGCCAAGGTGTTCTTCGACCGCAGCCACGACGGCGTGTCGTCGATCTTTGCCCCGGCGTACAGCGTTGGCGTCGACGCGAGCCGCGAATACGTGACCGCCCATCAGGCGGCCGCCGGCGCAGATAGCGCGGTGGACGCGGCGCTGCGGCTGGACACCCAGGTCATGCTCGTTGACGATCCGGTCAAACGCGTCGACACCATGACGATGGCATGGGGCCTCGAGGCGCGGGTGCCCTTCCTCGACCACGACTTCGTCGAGTTGGCGGCTGCGTGTCCGCCCGAGCTGAAGTTGGCGTTGGACGGCAAGGGGGTGCTGAAAGACGCGTCGCGGGCGCTACTGCCGTCGCAGGTGATCGACCGGACGAAGGGCTACTTCCCGGTGCCGGGCATCCGCCACCTGCACGGCGAGGTGCTCGACATGGTGCGCGACGCACTGACCAACGAGGCCGCCCGAAGCCGCGGGTTGTATCGTTCCGAGACCGTCAGGGCTCTGCTGGCCGCGCCGAATGACACCCGAACCACGTTGGGATCGAACGCGCTGTGGCAATTGGCAGTGCTCGAGATGTGGCTGCAGAGCATGGAGGGCTGAGGTGATGGGACAACAGGTGCGAGCGACGTATGGCGCATCCCTGTCCCCAGACGGGACCGCCTTCGCGCATCTGGTCGACGACGGCGGTTATCCGCGTGCAGTGCAACGCTTTCTGCGCGGCTGGCGGGCCAGCTCGTCGCGTGACGTGGAGTTGCCGGTGGCTGGGCCGGTGTCTCGGGTGATCCACTCCGCCGACGGCCAATGGCTGGCCTGTGAGGTGGCGCCCGAGGGCAGCAGCCGCAAGCAGATCTGGGTGGTCACGACCGACCCCGACGACCGGATGGCCTGGCGTATCGACGGCGAAGACGCCGGGACCGCCGAGCTGATCGCCTGGGACGGCGGCCGGGTGGCGGCGATCCTGACTGGTGAGGACGGCATCGGGCGATCCTGCCTGATCGATCCCAACGACGGAAAGTGCACTGTCCTGGACTGCCGGTCCGGCGGCCGGCTGGTCGACGCGTGGGCCGGGGCGGCGCTGATCCGAGTCGGGCCCCGCGGCTATCGGGAACTGATCATGCTGCACGGCCGAACCGAAATCAGTTTGCTGCCATCGGATCCGGGGTCGACGACGGAGGCCGGAGTCATCCTCGACGACCACCATTCGCGGCGCCTGCGCAGCGGCCCCGACGGGGAGGTGATGAAGCTGTATCGCCCCGCCAAGATGTACAAGACCAACCAGAACGGTTCGGCGAGCCGGGGCGGCGGCTTCGGCCGCGGATATGTGCGCGCGTTGATCCGCAGCGAGAACGGCTGCGACCATGCCCGGCTGCTGGAAGTGACGGCCACCCAGGACGGAGTCAGTTACTTCGTGGTGGCCGAGCGACCGGACTGCGAACTCGACGAGTTCGTGGTCAGCGACGACCAGTCCACCGTCGCGCTCCTGTGGAACGTCAATGGCTGCAGCGAATTACAGATACTGCAGTACACCGACTACACGCTCGACGAACCGATTCCGTTGCCCGGCATGGTGGCAGGCGAATTGTCGATCAGCGCGGGCGGCTCGATGGTCGCGATGACCGTCGAAGGACCGTCGATGCCGAGAACTGTCGAGTTGGTCGATGTGCGCTCACGAGAGTGGGAACCGATCGACCGCGAGCCCAGCCGCGGTCCGATCCTGCCCGGTTTCCCGGTCGGCATCGGCCGGGTGACGATCCCCGCACGCGACGGGCTCGAGTTGAACGCGTGGCTGTATCGACCCGTCGGCGCCCCGGCTACCGGCGCGGTCGTCTACCTGCACGGCGGTCCGGAAGGTCAGTCCCGGCCGGACTACAGCGAGATCTTCCCGCATCTGGTCAACAACGGGATCGCTGTGCTGGCGCCCAACGTGCGCGGGTCCGGCGGCTCGGGTCGGACGTTCGGTCACGCCGACGACAGAGAGAAGCGATTCGCGGCCATCGATGACGTCGCCGACTGCGCGCAGTTCCTGATCGACACCGGGGAAGTCGAGCCGCACCAGATCGCCTGCGCGGGCTGGTCATACGGTGGCTATCTGACCATGGCGGCGTTGACCTTTCATCCTGAGCTGTTCGCCGCCGGTGTGACCATCTGCGGGATGAGCGACCTCACCACGTTCTACCGCAACACCGAGGCGTGGATCGCTGAGGCGTCCTACGCGAAATACGGTCACCCGTTCAACGACCGCGAACTACTCGAAGAGCTGTCTCCGCTGCGGCGGTTGGGTGCGTTGACCGCGCCACTGCTGGTGGTGCACGGTGCCAACGACACCAACGTCCCGGTCAGCGAGTCGCAGCAGATCGTCGAGGCGTTGCGAGACGCTGGCCGCGAAGTGCGCTACCTGCTGTTCGACGACGACGGCCACGCGATCCTCAAGCGCGAGAACCATGCGACGCTGGCGGCGACGATGACCGAATGGCTGCACACGGCGTTCGGTGCTACCCAGCCGCTCTTAGAGTTGGAAGCGATAGACGCATCGCACGACTAGTCATGCTCTGCTTCGTATTTCAAATGCCGACCAGTCCGGCTCGCGGGTGGCTGCCCAATATTCGTTGAGCCGCCACGGGCTGACGGTGTGAATCTCGCCGTCGGAGTTTTTGAAGTAACTGTGTTTGACCGCCGGGTGTGACCAGACCATCTGCTTGATTTCGGCCTGGGTGCGCTCATGCCACCCCGCCGCGGCATCCGCGGTCGGCTCGATGGAATGGACGTTCGGCGCGGCCAGTTTCGCCAGGCAGCTGTCGATGTAGCGCATCTGCAGTTCGGAGTTGAAGATCAGGCTGCCACCGTGTGCCAGGTGCGCGCCCGGCCCGTATAGCACGAAGAAGTTCGGGAACTGCGGAACGGTGATCCCCAGATACGCGAACGGCCTGTTGCCCCACACGCTGTGCAGGTCGACGCCGTCCCTGCCGGTGATCGTCATCGGCCACAGCACGTCGGTATGCCGAAAACCGGTGGCGTAGACGATGATATCGACATCGTGGTTCACCCCGTCGGCGGTCACTACGCCGTCGGCGGTGATCTGCTCGATCGGCGTGCGGACCAAGTCGACGTCGTCGCGGCGCAACGTGCGCAGCCAGGTGCCGTTGTCCTGCAGGGTCCGCTTGCCGGTGGCCGGGTAGTCCGGCAGCACCTTGGCCAGCAGATCCTGGTCGCCGTCAACCTGATTCGTGATCCAGTCGGTGAACATCAGACGGGCGAGTGCATTGATCTCGCTGACCGCATAGTCCTGATCGGTGTAGGCGGGGTCGACTCGTGCGGCGTCGAGGCCTTTGTCGGACCCGGGCCACAACACCAGGAATCGGTACCAGCGCCCGTAATAGGGCAGATGATCCATCGCCCAGCGCACGCCGTCGCCGACGGCGTCGTGATACATGGCGTTGGGAAACATCCACTGGGCGGTGCGCTGAAAGACCGTCAGGTGCTCGACGTCGTCGGCGATGGCCGGGGCGATCTGAAAGCCGCTGGCTCCCGCGCCGATCAGCGCGACGCGCTTGCCGGTGACATCGACCGAGTGGTCCCACGCCGCGGAGTGAAACGACGGTCCACGAAACGTGTTTGCGCCCTTTAACTCTGGGATGTGTTGGCGGTTGAGCTGACCGACTGCGGTGATGACCGCGCGTGCCTGGATCGTGGTCAGACCCTCGTCGGGCTCCTGCATCGTGACGGTCCACATGCCGTCCTCGTCGTCCCACTCGGCGGCGATGACTTCGGTCTGCCAGCGCACATGCTCGTCGAGGCCGTGCTTGTCCATGACGTTCTCGAAGTAGCCCTGCAGCTCAGTCTGTTCGGCGAAGAAGTGTGTCCAGTCGTTGCTGGGCTCGAAGCTGTAGCAGTAGAAATGATTCGCCACGTCGACGCGTGCGCCCGGGTAGCTGTTCTCCCACCACGTGCCACCGGGGCCAGCGTTCTTCTCCACGATCGTGAACGGAATGTTCGCCTGGCGCAGCCGAATTCCGGCCAGGATCCCCGATTCGCCGCAGCCGATGACGACCACCGGGACGTGCGGGGCCTGGTCGGAGTCCAGCGGCGCCGGCTTGCGCGGGTCGACGCCGTCGAGGTCCATCTCCTCGGCCAGCAGCGCTCGGTAGTCGGCGGGCACGTTTTCGCAGGCCACCCAATCCATCATCTCTTCGATGAGTTCGGTGGCCAGCGAGTCGAGTTCGGGGCAGCCACGGTCGCGATACTCGGCGATGACCGGCAACGCCTCCGCCCGGGCGCGGGCTTTGTCCTCCTCGGACATGAATCCCTGGACCTCGTTGAGAAAGATGCCGGCGGGCTTGAAGTCGCGGATGAAGCGGGCGTCGCCGGTGATGTGCACCAGCGACAGCAACAGGGTCGGGATGCTGACCTGCTCGAGTGCGGCGGCGATCTCGGCGGTGGACGTGGTGAAGGGTTGGCCCGCATAGCGGCTGCGCACCAGCGGAGATCCTTTCGCGTCATCGATGAGCGCCTGCGACGGAAGTCCCAGATTACGATACGAAGGGTTTCGTAATTTCGATCACGATACGCGTGGCGGTTGTGTGGATCAAGAGTCGGTCGAGGGCTACTGCCGGGTGGCGGTCACATAACCGAGTCCGGCGAAGTCCGCAGCCTCGTCCGTCGCGGCCGCCGTCGTTGAAAGTCCGTATCCTGCAGCGAGATCGGCGATGCTGTCCGCGGCGACGTGCCAGCCATGGCTGTCCAGATAGTCGATCACGTCGTTGCGGTCGCCGCCGTACCAGAGGTCGGTCATCTCCACGTCGAACCCGTGCTTGCGCCAATTCTCGGTGGTCTGACGCATCCGGTCGGCCATCAAGGGCACGGCCTGGCTCGCGTTCGGCATGTTCTCGGTGGCCAGTCGGCTGCCTGCCGCGCTCAGCTGAGTGATGTTGTCGAGCAGCGCATCCTGGGCCTCCGGCGGCAGGAAGGGGAGCAATCCCTCGGCGCTCCACGCGGTGGGCTGGGTGGAGTCCAGGCCGGCTCCGCGCAGTGCGGCCGGCCAGTCGTTGCGCAGGTCGATGGCAACCGATCGCAGGTCGGCGGTGGGTGCGGCGCCCAAGCCGGCCAGCGTCGTGGTCTTGAACTCGATGACTGTGGGTTGGTCGATCTCGTACACCGTGGTCCCGGCCGGCCACGGCAGCCGGTAGGAGCGGGCGTCGAGCCCCGACGCCAGGATCACGGCCTGACGAATGCCGGAGTTGGTCGCTTCGATGAAGAAGTCGTCGAAGAAGCGAGTGCGCACGGCCATCATGTCGGTCATTCGCTGCATGCCGAAGTCGCCACCGTCGTCGACAGCTGCCGCATCCAATTCGCCACTTGCCAGTCGGGTGAAGAAGTCGACGCCCACCGCGCGCACCAGCGGCTCGGCGAAGGGGTCGTTGATCAGCGGGTTGCTGGCCCGGTTCGCCAGCGCGCGTCCCACGGCGACGCCGGTCGCGGTGGCGCCGACGCTGCTCGCCAGGTCCCAGGTGTCGTTGTCCGTGCGTGCCATGAGCACCCTCCTCGTCGGTAGCCATCCGGTCTGGACCGAACCTACGGACGAGTCCTGAGTATGGGCTGTGTGTGAATCGTTCTTCGAGCGTGGAATGCTGGCGTTGATGCGGAATTACTACTACGCAGACGCGATCCGCGAGGCCGAAGCACCGTTGCTGGCCAGCCTCCCGGATGGCGTCCTGATGCGCCGTGCTGCTTACGGATTGGCCAGCGAGGTCATCGCGGAGCTGACCGCCCGCAGCGGCGGCCTCGCCGGCCGCCGGGTGTGCGCGGTGGTGGGCTCCGGCGACAACGGTGGGGACGCACTGTGGGCAGCGACGTTCCTGCGTCGCCGCGGCGCGTCCACCGACGCGGTGCTGCTGAAACCGGATCGCACCCACCCCGCTGCGCTGGCCGCCTTCCGCAAGGTTGGCGGCCACGTCGTCGAGAGTGTGAATCCCGCAACCGATCTCGTGCTCGACGGCGTGGTGGGGATCTCCGGGTCAGGACCGCTGCGGCCCGATGCGGCCGAGGTGTTCGCCGCTGTCGATGATGCCGGCATCCCGGTGGTCGCCGTCGACATCCCCAGCGGGATCGACGTCGAGACCGGTGCGATCACCGGGCCTGCGGTACACGCGGCATTGACGGTCACGTTCGGCGGGCTCAAGCCGGTGCACGCGCTGGCGGACTGCGGTCGGGTGGAGCTCGTCGACATCGGGCTGAACCTGCCCGACGCGGACGTCGTCGGTTTCGAGGCCGGCGATGTGGCTGCGCGCTGGCCGGTGCCCGGGCCACACGACGACAAGTACAGCCAGGGCGTCACCGGCGTGATGGCCGGCTCGGCGACATACCCGGGCGCCGCGGTGTTGTGCACCAGTGCCGCCGTCGCGGCGACCTCCGGAATGGTGCGCTTCGCCGGCAGTGCGCACAGCGAGGTGGTCGCGCATTGTCCGGAGGTGATCGCATCGCCGACCCCCGCCGCAGCCGGGCGGGTGCAGGCCTGGGTGGTCGGTCCGGGCCTGGGCACCGACGAAATCGGCGCCGGCGCACTGTGGTTCGCGTTGGAGACCGACCTGCCGGTACTCATCGACGCCGATGCTCTGACGATCCTGGCGGCGCACCCCGACATGCTCGCCTCCCGTCGCGCCCCGACCCTGCTGACGCCGCACGCCGGCGAGTTCGCCCGCCTGGCCGGCAATCCGCCCGGCGACGACCGGATCGGCGCCACCCGCAAGCTCGCCGACGCGCTCGGCGCGACGGTGTTGCTCAAGGGCAACGTCACCGTCATCGCCGAACCGGGCGGCAAGGTCTACCTCAACCCGGCCGGACAGTCCTGGGCGGCGACCGCCGGATCCGGCGACGTGCTGTCCGGGATGACCGGCGCGCTGCTGGCCGCGGGGCTGCCGGCCGCCGAGGCCGCGGCGGCCGCAGCCTTCGTGCATGCCCGCGCGGCGGAGCTGTCGGCCGCCGATCCCGGACCGGGTGACGCGCCGACGTCGGCGTCACGCATCGCAGGCCATATCCGAGCCGCCGTCGCCACCCTCTAGCTCTCAGCCACCTACCGAAAGGATCTTCCCGTGACCCCCAGCCGTCCGTCCGTGCCCTCCCATGCGATCGCGCCCGCCTACACCGGGCGCATGTTCACCACCCCGGTCCCTGCGCTGCGGCTGCCCGAGGAATCGATGGACCCCGACGCCGCCTACCGCTTCATCCACGACGAGTTGATGCTCGACGGCAGTTCGCGGCTGAACCTGGCCACGTTCGTCACGACCTGGATGGATCCCCAGGCCGACCGGCTGATGGCCGAGACGTTCGACAAGAACATGATCGACAAGGACGAATACCCGTTGACCGCGGCGATCGAGCAGCGCTGCGTATGCATGGTGGCCGACCTCTTTCACGCCGATCACCTGCGCGACGACGACCCGTCCAGCGCCATCGGCGTATCGACGATCGGCTCCAGCGAAGCGGTGATGCTGGGTGGGCTGGCCTTGAAGTGGCGCTGGCGCGAAAAGGTCGGCAAAGACTGGCCGAAGCGCACCCCCAACCTGGTGATGGGCTCCAACGTCCAGGTGGTGTGGGAGAAGTTCTGCCGCTACTTCGACGTCGAACCTCGCTACCTGCCGATGGAGGAGGGGCGCTACGTCATCACTCCCGAACAGGTCATCGATGCCGTCGACGAGAACACCATCGGAGTGGTCGGGATCCTGGGCACCACCTACACCGGTGAACTCGAGCCGATCGCCGAGATCTGCGCGGCGCTGGACAAACTGGCCGCGGGCGGCGGCGTGGACGTCCCGGTGCACGTCGATGCGGCCAGCGGTGGGTTCGTGGTGCCGTTCCTGCACCCCGAGCTGAAATGGGATTTCCGGCTGCCCCGGGTGGTGTCGATCAATGTCAGCGGGCACAAATACGGGCTGACCTACCCCGGCATCGGTTTCGTGGTGTGGCGTAGCCAGGAGTACCTGCCCGAAGACCTCGTCTTCCACGTCAACTACCTGGGCGGCGACATGCCGACCTTCACCCTGAACTTCTCCCGGGCGGGCAACCAGGTGATCGGTCAGTACTACAACTTCCTGCGACTGGGCCGCGAGGGCTACACGCAGGTCATGCAGGCGTTGTCGTCGACCGCCCGCTGGCTGGGCCAACAGCTGCACGAAGCCGACCACTGTGAAGTGATTTCGGACGGGTCGGCGATCCCCGTCGTCGCCTTCCGGCTGGCCCGCGGCCTGGGCTACACCGAGTTCGACGTCTCGCATGAGCTGCGGGGCTTCGGGTGGCAGGTACCGGCCTACACGATGCCGGACAACGCCACCGACATCTCGGTGCTGCGCATCGTGGTGCGCGAGGGCCTGTCGGCCGACCTGGCCAGGGCATTGCACGACGACGCCCGCACGGCGCTGGCCTCGCTGGACAAGCTCAAGCCGGGCGGGCACTACCAGGCGGAGCACTTCGCGCACTAACGCTTTCGTCGCATCTGTCACACCAGTCTCTGGCCTCGAAGATGCACGTTCTGCCCGCCTCACAGCGACAATTCCGTTTGTCGCTGTGAGGCGGGCACACCGTGTCCCACCTGTCGGAGAGATCGAAGGGCTGATGTGGCAGTTGTGACTGGTCGGCTGCGGATGACGGGTTGGGCGAACGGCTCTGGGACAATGGCGGGGAAATGACTGCGATATCCCTGACACCGGGCGTGCTTGCCGAGGCCGTGGTGGATCTGGATGCCATTGCGCACAACGTGCGGGTGCTGCGCGAGCACGCCGGCGAGGCGCAGGTGATGGCCGTCGTCAAGGCCGACGGGTATGGGCACGGCGCACTGCGGGTCGCCCGGGCGGCGGTGGCCGCCGGCGCCGCCGAACTGGGTGTGGCCACCATCGACGAGGCACTGGCGCTGCGCGCCGACGGCATCACCGCGCCGCTGCTGGCCTGGCTGCATCCGCCCGGCGTCGACTTTGCGCCCGCGCTGCTGGCCGACGTGCAGATCGCGGTGTCGTCGCTGCGGCAGCTCGATGCGTTGCTGGATGCGGTCCGTCGAACCGGCCGCACGGCTGCGGTGACCGTCAAAGTCGACACTGGGCTGAATCGCAACGGGGTGCCGCTGACGCAGTACCCGTCGATGCTGACCGCGTTGCGTCACGCCGCCGCCGAGGACGCCATCCGGCTGCGGGGCCTGATGTCGCACATGGTCTACGCCGACCAGCCGAATAATCCGATCAACGACCTTCAGGCGCAACGGTTTACCGACATCGTGGCGCAGGCGCGCGAGGCGAAGGTGCGTTTCGAGGTGGCGCACCTGTCGAACTCGTCGGCGACGATGTCGCGGCCCGACCTGGCCTTCGACCTGGTCCGGCCAGGCGTCGCCGTCTATGGCCTGAGTCCGGTGCCGACGCTGGGGGATATGGGCCTGATACCGGCGATGACGGTGAAATGTGCTGTTGCGCTGGTGAAAACGATTCGGGCCGGCGAGGGCGTGTCGTACGGGCACACCTGGATCGCGGAGCAGGACACCACCGTGGCGCTGATGCCGATCGGTTATGCCGACGGCGTCTTTCGATCGTTGGGGGGACGGTTGAACGTACTCATCAACGGCAAACGCCGACCCGGCATCGGCCGGATCTGTATGGACCAGTTCCTGGTCGACCTCGGCCCGGGACACGTCGACGTCGCCGAAGGCGATGAGGCGATCCTGTTCGGGCCGGGCGCCCAGGGCGAGCCGACCGCGCAGGAGTGGGCGGACCTGTTGGGCACCATCCATTACGAAGTAGTGACCAGTCCGCGGGGACGCATCACCAGGACCTACCGCGAGGTTGAAAGCCGTTGAGCGGTGACGATCTGAGCATCCCCCACGTGAGCAAGGGGTTGGCGCGGTGGCTGGCAGGCGCTGCGGGAGTGGGTGCGCTCGGCACCATTGCCGGAGTCACTGTGGCGCGCTCCATGACTCGACGCGTCGCCATCGACGATCCCTATGCCCATGAGGATTTCGAGATACTCGACGGCGACCGCAGCTACCTGGTGACGACGCCCGACGGTGTGCCACTGGCGGTGCGCGAGGTGGGGCCCACCGACGCGCCGTTGACCGTCGTGTTCGCCCACGGGTTCTGCCTGCGGATGGGATCTTTTCACTTCCAGCGCATCCGGCTGTCCGAGGAATGGGGATCGGAAGTCCGGATGATCTTCTACGACCAGCGCGGTCACGGCCGATCCGGTGAAGCTCCGCCGGAGACCTACACCGTGTCGCAGCTGGGCAAGGACTTGGAGACCGTGCTGCAGGTGATCGCGCCGCGGGGTCCGATCGTGTTGGTCGGCCACTCGATGGGCGGGATGACGGTGTTGTCGCATGCCCGCCAGTTCCCGCAGCACTACGGCGGCCGGATCACCGGGGCGGCGCTGATCTCGTCGGCGGCCGAAGGGGTGACCAAGTCTCCGCTCGGGGAGATCCTGAATAACCCTGCGCTGGAAGCTGTTCGACGTGCCGCACGGTCGGCGCCGAAGCTCATCGACCGGGGCCGCAACGCCACGCGTTCGCTGATCGGCCCGATTCTGCGGGCGGCGTCCTTCTCCAACGCGGACGTGAGTCCGAGCATCGCGGCGTTCTCGGAGAAGATGATGCTCGGCACGCCGATTCCAACCATGGTGGAGTTCCTGCACGCGCTCGAGGTTCACGACGAGACCAAGGGGCTGCAGACGTTGGCGCGCATCTCGACGCTGATCGTCTGTGGCGACCACGACCTGGTTACTCCCGACGAATACTCCAAGCGGATCGCCGAGGCGCTGCCCGATTCCGAGCTGGTGATCGTGTCGCGGGCAGGACATCTGGTGTTGCTGGACAAACCGGAGCCGATCAACGACGGGCTGGTGCGGCTGGTGAAGCGCGCGACGCCGAGCAGGTTCGCGGTGATCAGCCAACGGTTGCGCGATCGGGTCCTGCGCCGTGACTGACGCTGGGTCCGGTATCGCCACGCTGCCGCAGGTAGAAGACACCGTCGCGCTCGGATCGCAGCTGGGTCAACAGTTGCGCGCCGGCGACGTCGTCGTGCTCTCTGGCCCGCTCGGTGCCGGAAAGACAGTGCTGGCCAAGGGGATTGCCGCGGCGATGAATGTCGACGGGCCGGTGATGTCGCCGACGTTCGTGCTGGCGCGGGTGCACCGGGCGCGATGCAGCGGCGCTCCGGCGATGATCCACGTCGACGTCTACCGACTACTCGACCACACCGGCGCCGATCTGCTCGACGAGCTCGAATCGCTGGATCTCGACGCCGAACTCGATGACGCCGTCGTCGTCGTGGAGTGGGGCGAGGGCCTGGCCGAACGGTTGTCCGAGCGGCACCTCGATGTCCGGCTGGAGCGAATCAGCAACTCCGACACCCGGACTGCGACGTGGCAGTGGAGTCGGCCGTGAGTCGCTCATGACCATCGTGCTGGCCATCGACACCGCAACCCCCGCCGTGACGGCAGGCATCGTCGACGACACGGGTGTCCTGGCGCAGCGAGTCACCGTCGATGCCCGCGCGCACGCCGAGCGGATCACTCCGAATGTGTTGGCCGCCTTGGCCGATGCCGGCCTGGCAATGCCCGACCTGGGTGCCGTCGTGGTCGGCTGCGGACCGGGCCCGTTCACCGGCCTGCGGGTCGGCATGGCGACCGCAGCCGCCTACGCGCATGCACTGGGCGTGCCGGTGTACGGGGTGTGCAGCCTCGACGCCATCGGCGGGCAGACCACCGGCGAGGTGCTGGTAGTGACCGACGCGCGCCGACGCGAGGTCTACTGGGCCCGCTATCGCGATGGCGTTCGCACCGACGGCCCAGCGGTCAGTGCCCCGGCCGACGTCGACCCGGGACCGGCGCGCTCGGTGGCCGGCTCGCCCGACCACGCCGCCCTGTTCGGGCTGCCTGCCATCGACCCGCTCTATCCCACCGTCGCGGGGCTGGTCGCCGCCGTCAGCGACTGGGCGCCGCAGCCGCCGGCCCTGGTCCCGTTGTACCTGCGTCGGCCGGACGCCAAGACCATCGCCGAGCGAGCCGAAATCTCGCGGCAGGCGGCCCGACCATGACCGCCCTCAGTGAGCCCGTCGCCATCGGCCCGCTGACGGTCGAGGACGCCGAGCGGTGCGCCGAGTTGGAGACGATGCTGTTTCCCGGCGACGACCCGTGGCCGACAGCCGCATTCGTCCGCGAGCTGGCCGCCGCCCACAATCACTACGTGGCCGCCCGCATCAGTGCTGATGGCGGCGGAGCTTTGATCGGTTACGGCGGCATCTCCCGGCTGGGCCGCACGCCACCGTTCGAATACGAGATCCACACCATTGGCATCGACCCGGCGTACCAAGGCCGTGGCATCGGCCGGCAGCTGCTCGACGAGCTGCTCACGATCGCCGACGGCGCGGTCGTGCATCTGGAAGTCCGCACCGACAACGAGCCGGCGATCGCGCTGTACCGCAGCGTGGGATTCGCCGCGGTAGGCGTGCGCCGGCGGTATTACCGGATCAGCGGGGCCGACGCGTACACCATGCGACGGGAACTCACGTGACGACGATCTTGGCCATCGAAACCTCCTGCGACGAGACGGGTGTCGGCATCGCCCGGCTCGACGGGGACGGCACCGTGACACTGCTGGCCGACGAGGTCGCATCCAGCGTCGACGAACACGTCAGATTCGGGGGCGTCGTTCCCGAGATCGCGTCGCGGGCACACCTGGAGGCGCTCGGCCCGGCCATGGAGCGGGCGCTGGCCACTGCCGGACTGGCCAAACCCGACATCGTCGCGGCGACCATCGGGCCGGGCCTGGCCGGCGCCCTGCTGGTGGGCGTGGCCGCGGCCAAGGCGTATTCGGCGGCGTGGGATGTGCCGTTCTACGCGGTGAACCATCTGGGCGGGCATCTGGCTGCCGACGTCTACGAGCACGGGCCGCTGCCGGAGTGCGTGGCGCTGTTGGTATCCGGTGGCCACACTCACCTGCTGCACGTCCGGTCGCTGGGCGAGCCGATCGTCGAATTGGGCAGCACCGTCGACGACGCGGCGGGGGAGGCCTACGACAAGGTGGCCCGGCTGTTGGGGCTGGGATATCCGGGCGGCAAGCTACTCGACGACCTGGCCCGCGTTGGCGACCCGAAAGCGATCGTGTTTCCCCGCGGCATGACCGGGCCGCGGGACGAGCCGCACGCGTTCAGCTTCTCCGGGCTCAAGACCGCGGTCGCGCGCTACGTCGAGAGTCACCCGGACGCGGCGACCGCCGACATCGCCGCGGGGTTCCAGGAATCAGTGGCCGATGTGCTGACCATGAAAGCGGTTCGCGCAGCGACCGAGCTGGGGGTATCGACGCTGCTCATCGCCGGTGGCGTCGCCGCGAATTCACGGCTGCGCGAGCTCGCAGCGCAGCGTTGCGCGGCGGCCGGCGTGACCCTGCGCATCCCCGGTCTGCGGCTCTGCACCGACAACGGAGCGATGATCGCTGCCTTCGCTGCGCACCTGGTGGCCGCCGGTGCATTGCCGTCCCCGCTCGATGTCGCCAGCGACCCGGGCCTGCCGGTGGTGAAAGGCCAAATCAGCTGACAGCGAAGAAGCAGTAGGCCGATCTTGAGTGCTAGCACTCGCATGTATAGAGTGCTAGGTGGCTATCGGACAACCCCCCTGCGTCGGCACCCGCGACGACGACGTTGTGGGCACGGACGAGAGCCGAAACACCTGGTAAATCGGGGCAACCGCCCCGGACCTGCTACCAACTAAGTGGAGGGCTCCAATCGTGGCGAGCGTGAACATTAAGCCACTCGAGGACAAGATCCTCGTACAGGCCAACGAGGCCGAGACCACGACCGCATCCGGTCTGGTCATTCCCGACACCGCTAAGGAAAAGCCCCAAGAGGGCAAAGTCGTCGCCGTCGGCCCCG
>Ga0302326_10006245_pt1 | contig 26763 bp, 20 predicted proteins | sample Palsa_T0_3_FD_202264 | JGI IMG/M metagenome (GOLD analysis project Ga0302326, IMG submission 202264) | Peat permafrost microbial communities from Stordalen Mire near Abisko, Sweden - Palsa_T0_3 | ecosystem: Environmental > Terrestrial > Soil > Palsa > Peat permafrost | place: Sweden: Abisko... | reverse complement strand
AGAGGAGAAAATCCGCTGGCTGCCTTCTTCATTCCCCCATCATAGTGGTCATAACGAGCTGGCTGCAAGTGGTTATTGCAGCCGACCACTTTCCGCGAGAGATTAAGGGAGCATGGACGCGGAACTACGCCGTTCTGAATTTCATATGGTGGACTATATATGATTTCCTACAATTCGGCGGCGAACTCCCGGTGCTAACCGCTTATGCCGTTCCAACGACAGTCCTTTGGCCCAATGTAACGGCGGTCGTCTTTCTGGCCATTGGACTGCTCATAATCGTGCCGGAGGTGCGGCAGGCACAGGGTTTGGACAAGGTCTTGCCGTTCGGCCGTTTGTTTTTCGCCGTTCCGATGGCGGTCTTCGGCGCGGACCATTTCGTTTTCGCCCAGAGCATTGCGCCCCTGGTGCCCCGCTGGATTCCCGCGCACCTCTTTTGGGTCTATCTGGTGGGCGTCGCACTGTTTGCTGCGGCGCTGAGCATCATCGTAAAGAGGTACTCAAAATTGGCGGCTACGCTTCTGGGGATCATGCTCTTCTTGTTCGTGGTCTTGATGCATATCCCCGGGATACTGGCCGGCCCCGCCGATCGATTTGCCTGGGCCATTGGGCTGCGGGACCTCTCGTTCAGCGGAGGCGCTTTCGCTCTTGCCGGAGCGCAAATGAAGACGCGGCCTGGGCAGGGAGTGCCAGCGCTCGTGACGATCGGGCGCTTTTTCATCGGCATCGCGGCGCTCTTCTTCGGCGTCGAACATTTCCTTCACCCTTATTACGTGCCGGGAATTCCGCTCGACAGGCTTACGCCCGAGTGGATTCCGGGACGCTTGTTCTGGGCCTATGCCGGAGGCGCGGTGATTTTCGCCGCCGGAGCCTTCCTTGTGGCGAACAAGAACACGCGCTTGGCGGCGATATGTCTGGGAATCATAATTCTGCTTCAAGTGCTGTTTGTTTATGGACCCATTCTCGCCGCGAATCTCTCGAGCGTGGATGACGGGCTGAACTATTTTGCCGATACCATCGCTTTCAGCGGGGCGGCCTTGCTTCTGGCGGACGCGTGGCCCAGGGAGCGTGATGCCCATGCATGAAAAGGCTTCGCTTACTCATTCGGATGACGCGCGGGTGCTCGGAGCAGCTGACAAAACCGTCGAAGAGCAGGCGGCGAGTTTGCTGGAAGTGGCGACGCAGCTGAGGACTCCCGCCGCAAAACCTTCGAAAATAGCGATCAAAATGGAAGGGCGAATCATCTTCATTGATCCCGCGGAAGTGATTTCAGCGGAGGCGCAGGGCAACTACGTGCTGCTGGTGCAAACGGCGCGGTCGTATTTGCTGCGCGGATCCATCTCGGACGTGGCCGAAAAACTGCTGCCCTACGGGTTCATCCGCATTCATCGTTCCGTGCTGCTGAACGCTTCCTGGGTGCAGGAAATTCAGCCGTACACCACCGGAGAATACCTGGCGCGTACGAGAGGCGGCAAGGAATACACCGTCTCGCGCACCTATAAGAAGAACCTCAGATCCCTGGCGCAGATTTGGATCGGCAACGACGCTCTTTTCGCCGAATAGTACGAGCTGGTCATTTTCCTTCTCGCGATTTCCACTTTTCCGTTAACCGCTATTTGCATCGAAGCGTCCGAATTGCTGTATGCTGCTGCGGCATTCTTGCGCAAAGGCTGTGGATTCAAAGAAGGGAGAGAGCATGGGCACGAAGGGAATCAAGCGATGGATGCGCGGATTGGGAATGGCTGCCATGGTACTCGCGCCGGCGGATGCCGCCGTGGCACAAAACATCGTCGTCGATGCGTCACAATCTCACGTGGTGAACACCTTCAGTCCACCCCATGCTCTGGGCGGAGCGATTGATCGGCTGCGCGCAGGAGAGGGCGCGCCGGGAGCCGAAGAAACGCGCCTGACGAAGGAGCAGGTCGATAGGAATACGGACATGCTCTTGAGCGATCCGGTGCTGAAAGAAATTCTGGGCGCAGGATGGCAGACGGTGACCTACCGGCAGAACACCGAACTCATGGTCGAGGCCTGGCACTGGAATGCCGCGGGGAAATGGAGCAACGAGGAAAAGAAAGAAGGCTACTTCGCGGGCAGCGCCGAGCCCGGCGAAATGATACGCCATTCATACGCCTACCCGCTTCCGCATCGTGGATTTAGCCGAGGAGACGGCAACGGCTGGTCGCGGCTAACCGACGGCGACGTGAACTCGTACTGGAAGAGCAATCCCTACCTGACTAAAGAATTCACGGGAGAAGAGGATTCGCTGCATCCGCAGTGGGTGATGATTGATCTGGGAGCCAAGGTGAACGTGGACGCGATTCGAATCGCCTGGGCCAACCCTTACGCGCGGCGTTACGCGGTGCAATATTGGACCGGCGTGCTGGAGCCGTTCTATGACGGAACGCTCGCCGGAACCTGGCAGACTTTTCCGAAGGGCTACGTCACCGAAGGCAGCGGCGGCGTGGAGACGCTGAAGCTCGCGAGCCGGACAATTTCCGCGCGGTACCTGCGCATCTGGATGACGCAATCGTCGAACACCTGCGACACGCATGGATCCGGCGACAAGCGGAATTGCGTGGGCTATGCCATCAACGAACTGTACGTGGGGACGCTTTCGGCGTCCGGTAGCTTCAATGACGTAGTGCAACACTCGCCGAACCGGCGTCAGACGGTCACCTGGCCTTCGTCCGTGGATCCCTGGCACGCGGAAACGGATCTCGATTACGGGCGCGGTGACCAGATTGGTTTCGACCTGTTTTTTACCAGTGGAATCACGCGGGGATTGCCCACCATGGTGCCCATCGCCATGATTTACGAAACGCCGGAGAATGCCGCGGCGGAGATCGCGTATTTGTACAAGCGCCGCTACCCGATTTCGTGGATCGAGATGGGCGAAGAAGCGGACGGCCAGCACATGCTGCCCGAAGATTACGCCGCTCTCTACATTCAGTTTGCCACCGCGATTCACAAACTCGTGCCGGAAGCAAAGCTTGGCGGCCCGGCGTTTGAAGGAACCTTTGGCGACGTGGAGGTATGGCCGGATGCGATGGGACGAGTTTCCTGGCTCGCGCGGTTTCTCGATTACCTGAGAGCGCACGATCGGTTGAACGATTTTACTTTCTTTTCGTTCGAGCATTATCCGTTCATGGAGAAGGGCGACACGGCCTCCTGGAACGATCTCTACCTCGAACCCGGCTTTGTGAGCACCGTGGTGCAAGCGTGGAGGGATAACGGCCTGCCGCCGAATCTGCCGTTTTTCATGACCGAAGGAAATATGGGAGGAGGCGGCGGGCCGCGAGACGTAAAGAGCGCGCTGTGGCTCGCGGACTACGTGGGCGCCATGATGACGCAGGGCGCGAGCGGCACTTTTTATTTTCATTACATGCCCACTCCCGGCGGCCGCGGGCAATTCCTGGCCCTGGATAAAAATTATCAGGTCACGAACTATCCGCCCCAATACATCGCGGCCCAAGTGATCACCAAAGAGTGGGTGCAGCCAATCGACGCGCCGCACCGCCTCTTCAAAGTGGCGAGCGACGTCACCGATGAGGCCGGCAACATATTGGTCACCGCCTACGCCGTCGAACGCCCCGACGGCCAGTGGTCCGTAATGTTGATCAACAAGGACCATGACAACGACCACGAAGTGAATGTCGTTTTCTCCGACGCAGAAACGAAACGTACACGCCACTTCAGCGGGCCGGTGGACCGCATCACCTTCGGTTCGGCAGAATATCAATGGCCTGCGGGCGCGAAAACCACGCACGCCGATCCGGACGGCCCGCCCGCGAAGACCACTCTCAACGGCGGAGCGGACGTGGAGTTCTCGCTGCCTAAAGCGTCCATCATTGTTTTGCGCGGGAAGATCGCGGAATAGCGGGAGCACTCAGCCCGTCCGCGCAAATAAAATTCGTTGGCAACGTTCGGTTGCATTTGACCGCATGGCGCGAACCCGCTATCATGGTTTCGCGGGGTGGAGCAGCCTGGTAGCTCGTCGGGCTCATAACCCGGAGGTCGTTGGTTCAAATCCAACCCCCGCAACCAAAATTTCTTCTGTGTAAATCACTTCCGCAAAACCTGCAACCATCCGATTTTGTGATTTTCATTGCTAAGGATACCGCGAGTTCTTCTCCAACCCGGCGGCCAACACCGATCCGGCGGCAGTAATCTCCGTTTTCAATCGGGGTGTGGTTGGCGGCCAACTGTTTGGCCAAAACGCTCTCTCCTTGACCGGCTAGGAGAGTTCTGTTATCGTCTCTCCTAGACGCACAAGGAGAGATCGTGGGCAAAGCGATTGATTTGCTGCAGGGCACACTGGACATGCTGATCCTCAAAGCTGTCTCGCTGGGCCCGCTGCACGGCTACGGGGTTTTGCTGCGCATTCAGCAGATCTCCGGCGAACAACTGGAGATCCAGCAAGGCTCGTTATATCCCGCCCTCTATCGTTTGGAGCATCAGGGCTGGATCGCAAGCGAGTGGGGGGAATCGGACAACAATCGCAAAGCAAAGTTCTACAGCCTGACCGCAGCCGGGCGGCGCCAACTCCATTCGGAAACCGAAAAGTGGAACCGCATGGCGTCGTTGATCGCGAATATTCTGCGAACTACTCCGGAGGAGATATGAATCTCACTCGCTTCCGCTCTTGGTTGAAGTGGATGGTCCAGGGACAGCGGCTGGAAAGTGAAATGGAAACGGAAGTGCGTTTCCATATTGAGAGCCGCGCAGCGGACCTGGTTCGCAAAGGCCTTTCCCAGCAGGAAGCGACGCGACAGGCGAGGATTGAGTTCGGCGGAATCGAGTCTCACAAGGATGCCGTGCGGGCATCCCTGGGCGTGCGCTGGTGGGGTGAACTCAGTACGGACATGCGTCATGGATTGAGATTGTTGCGCAAGAATCCAGGTTTCACCGCGGTTGCGATTTTGACTCTGGCCCTCGGCGTGGGAGCCAACACGGCAATTTTCAGCATCGTCAATACCGTGTTGCTGCGCCCGCTTCCATTCCGCGACGCTGACCGTTTGGTACGAATCTACTTTAACGAGCCCGGCCTAGGATTGCGGGACGTTAGGTTTTCCAAGCCCGAACTGGATGACCTGCAGACGCGATCGGGCGTATTTGAAGATGCGACCCCGATCTTTGAGGGTAGCGAGAATTTGACCGGCGTCAAACGGCCCGAGCGCGTCGAGGGGGTCAACGGCAGCTTCAGCTACTTTTCCATGCTGGGTGTGGTCCCGCAAATTGGACGGTTGTATGGTCCGCAGGACTTCGTGCCTGGTTTCGCTGCAGAGGCCGTGATCAGCGATGGCCTGTGGCGCCGCGCCTATGGCGCCGATCCGAATGTTGTCGGACGTATCATCCGGATCGACAGTGATCCCCTTACAATTATTGGCGTTCTGCCACGCGGATTTCGCCATCCTGGACCGACGACTTCCGGCGACGCGGAAGTGTTTGGCGCCGGCGGATTCATCGGAGAGCCCTTTCCCCCGCCCATCCGTGATAACCGGGTTTTGGTACATGGAATCGGACGACTCAAGCCTGGCGTGACACTGGCGCAAGCTCAGGCCCGGCTCACGGCCATGGCCGCCGAATTGAGGCACGACTTTCCCACCGATTACTCGCCGCAGACGCAATGGACAATTGAGATTCAATCCTTGCAAGAAACTCTGGTGGGCAAGGTCCGGCCCATGCTGCTGGTGTTACTCGGTGCGGTAATCCTGATCGTTTTCATCGTATCGTTGAACATTGCCAATCTCCTCTTGGCGCGCGCTTCGGGGCGACAACAAGAGATGGCGGTGCGGTTAGCGCTGGGGGCCAGCCGCGGCCGCATGGTGCGCCAGATGCTGACCGAGTCCGTCCTGCTGTCGCTCATCGGCGGCGCCGCGGGAATCGCAACCGCGTTTGGTACTTTAGGCTTCATCCTGCGATTTATGCCGTCGAACGTTCCGCGGCTCAACGAAGTACGAATCGACTGGGTAGTGCTGGCGTTCGCTCTGCTCGTTTCCGTTCTCACCGGCTTAGTGTTTGGACTTGCTCCAGCGCTTCATTCGGCAAAAGTCGCTCTCTCTTCGGCCATTCGTGAAGGCGGTCGCGGGTCCGGCTACAGCACTACGACCGGCCGCTTGCGGGATGTTCTGATCGTATCGGAACTGGCATTTGCCGTCATACTCATGGTGGGAGCCGGCTTGCTGCTGCGTACGCTGCGGGGTCTGTTGCAGGAAAATCCAGGCTTTAATCCGACTCAAGTTGTCACGGCAAACACGTGGCTAGGAGTTCCCCTCGATCCGAAGACGGATCCGTATCGCGGTATTACTGGTACGGCCGCCTTTGATCGTGAGTTGCTGCGGCGCATGAAGGCAATTCCGGGAGTGGAACTCGCCGCCATCACCTCAGCTCTGCCGACCAGCAATAGCAACCCCAACGCGGTTGGTGGCTTAGCGATTGAAGGCTTCGCGATTCAAGATAGACCGGTCGAGTCATCGCAGGATCTGCTCGCCGAGAGAATTCGGATAAGCCCCGATTATCTTAAGGTGATGCAGGCGACGCTCGCACGCGGCCGCTCATTCACCGAGGGCGATGAAGACGGCAAACAGCCGGTGGCCATCATTGATCAAAGCACCGCTCGCAAGTATTGGCCGGATGGCGATCCGCTGGGCCGCCACGTCCGGTTCGGAACAGACTCTACCGAGCCGTGGACGACCATCGTGGGTATTATTGAGGATATCAAGAATGACGGTCTCGACGTCGATGGCGTTCCCCACATCTTCGTTTCGGCTTATCAAGACCCCAGCAAGCAAGTGAACGTGGTGTTGCGGACGTCTCTGCCCGCGGCCCTGCTCGAACCACAGATTCGGCATGAAATCGAGAGTATTGATCCCGGTTTACCCGTATTCAATGTTATCTCCATGGATGACATCCTTGATCGGTCACTCGCTTCACGCCGTTTTTCTGCCGACCTGGTGGGCGGATTCGCCGGACTGGCGGTGCTTCTGGCCTCCATCGGAATTTATGGCTTGCTGGCCTACATGGTCAGCCAAAGGTCGCGCGAGATTGGTATTCGCATGGCCTTGGGCGCGCGCCGAGACGACATTCTGAGAATGTTCTTGCGCAAGGGGGTCGCGCTTGCCGGCCTGGGCATCGTTGCCGGATTGGCCTTTTCTGCAGCCACTGCGTCCACGATGGCAAGTTTGCTCTATGGTGTGCGCCCCCATGATCCGGCTGTGTTTCTGATCGTTCCTCTGCTTTTGTTTGCCGTTGCCGTGCTAGCCAGCTACCTTCCCGCCCGGCGCGCGACCAAGGTGGACCCAATGATTGCCCTGCGCGAGGCATGAACTTGCTGGGTTTAAGCCCCGTTCATAAGGACAGTCCTAGCTTCGCGTGGGTGTGTCTTTGCAGTTCATTGGCAATCCAAAGGAGAATTTTATGATGAAGCAGTCTTGGATGGCGCTAGTTGCGGTCACTTTACTTGCCGTCGTCGGACCGAGTCTTTACAGTCAGGGCCAACCGCAGAATCAAGCTCCGAGTCCTGTGCGTTCCCGAGCAGACGAGACGCTGGCAATGTGGAACAGCATCGGGAACAAACTCATCGCCATGGCCCAGGATTTTCCCGAAGACAAATACGACTTCAAGGTGCAGAAAGACGAGCGCACCTTTGCCCAAACTCTTTTACACGTCGCCGGGGTCGATTACCTCCTGATTCGCACTGTTTCCGGGTCGAACATTGGGCCGGACCTCGGCAAGGACCTGATAAACCCGTCGCGAGACGTGTACAAGACGAAAGCCGACGTGGTGAAACTGCTTCAGCAGGCGGTCGCGGACGGAGCGAACCTGATTCAACAGCAGGGCGACGCCGGACTGGACAAAACGACGAAATTCCCGTTCGGGAACAGGCTGGTCCGCAATTCCTACATCTGGATGTTCAATATCGAGGACAGCGGCGAGCACTACGGCCAGCTCGTGGTGTACTACCGCGCCAACAACCTGGTGCCACCGGGATCGCGGCCGCGATAGATGCCGCTGCGCGATCGAGGTGGCTTCGCTCGATAGACTCTGACTCTCGCGGGTCCGGCTCCGAACGTACCTAACCGCGAAAGGTCAGAACCGGGCACGTGGCGCGCGCAACCACTTTGTGTGCTATGGCGCGTTCTAGGTGCGTCGCCGCACCCAGCCTGCCGGCGGCTGAGCGCACGCCAAGCACTATCAGGTCCACGCCTCGCTGCTTGGCGACCTCCACGATACGCTCCGCCGCGTCGCCGTATTCCACCAACGCTTGCGGTGGATAACGAAGGCTCTCCTTCTCCGGGACGAGTTCGTAAAGGCGATGAAAGGCCTCCGCTACGGACAATTCAAATATTCTATCGTCGCTCTCGTCGGGCTTTTCCGGTTTGCGCATCACGGTAAGCAGAGCAAGATGGGCCTGGTTTTCTCGTGCGAGCGAGAGTGCGAATGGCGCGCCGGCCAAGGATTCGGGCGTGAAATCCGTGGCGAACATCACCTGATGGAACCGGCCACCGTTATGTGCGCCGCTCCTGACGCCCGGTCCGATCGTCAGCACCGGCACCGGCGAGCGCCGGAAAATTTCTTCCGCCACAGAACCAAGCAGCAACTTCTCCGGCCCCGTGCGGCCGTGCGTCCCCAGAATAATCAAATCGACGTCACCCTCCTGGATGGCATGGTCTACGGCCGGCCACACTTCGGCTCCTCGCACCACCGTCGTTTCGTATTGCAGGCCGCTCAATTGGGAGCTCAGGCGTTGCATGGCGGATTGGGCAGTTTCTTCCGCGGCTTCGAGCGCCTCGGCCACAAGTCCGGCCTTGCTGTAAGAATAGGGAACCGGCTGCAAGACGTGCAAAGCGTGGATTTTCGCGTCCTGATTGCGTCCAAACGCGGTCGCAAAGGGAAGCGCGACTTCAGAAGGCTCTGAGAAGTCCGTTAGAAAAAGTATGTTTTTCACTCTTACGGTTGCACCGGCCTCGCTTGTTCGCATGAGCCACCTCCACGTCCACCATGCGCCTAGCTCGGCTAAGGCGCTGTGATGCACGTCACAATGCGCTGTGACCACAGTCATGTTGTTTGAGGTTGATTCAAGTTAAATAGAGGGCGGAGGTGGACCATGATAACGCCTACGACTCAAACCCGAATTCAGGTAAAGAACGTCCTTTTCCTCACGGATTTTTCCCAGGCTGCCGGGGCCGCGGCTCCCTATGCCGCTGAGATTGCCAAGCGCTTCGGCGCAAAGCTCTACGCCTTGCACGTGCAGACGCCGGTAGTTAACCCCATGACGCCGCCCGCGTCGTGGGCTGCTTTGGAGCGCGCCAACGAAGAAGAAATGAAAAGGCATCGCGCGATTTTGCTCGATTCGTTCGCAGGCATGAAACCAGAGATAATCATCGGGGAAGGCGACCTGTGGTTCGGGTTTCAATCTGTGGTCGAAAAAGACAAGATCGACTTGGTGGTGCTGGGCACGCGAGGCCGATCCGGCGTAGCGAAGTTCTTCCTGGGATCTCGAGCGGAGGAAATCTTCCGGCAGGCTCCCTGCGCGGTCTTGACCGTGGGGCCATTTTCGCGCCATGAATCTGGGCGAAACGGTGAGTTCACCGAAATTCTGTATGCCACAGATTTCAGTCCCGAATCGGCTGCGGCTGCGCGCTACGCAACCTCTCTGGCACAGGAGTTTCAGGCGCATCTGACGCTTTTGCACGTCATCGCGGATCCCAAGTCCGGCGAATTTGTACACCCCGAAGATCTCGTGAAGTCGTCCGAGCAGATGTTGCGCAACCTAATTCCGGCGGAAGCCGAACAGTGGTGCGAACCATCCTTTGTGGTGGAACAAGGCCCTGCGGCAGAAACTATTTTGGACGTTGCTGAGGGACGCCAGGCGGACCTGATCGTGTTGGGCGTTCGCCGGCCGGGCGACTTTCCGGGCGCGGCAACACACCTTCCCATCTCGACGGCGCACAGGATTGTCACACAGGCAAGCTGCCCGGTGCTGACCGTTCGTGGATAAAGAGCAGCAAAGGGTGAAATCCATGTCCAGCGCAACGCGATCATGTGTCGCGCAAACGACGGCGGCGGCTTCGACGATGAAAGCTGGTTTTTCGGCCGCAGCTTTGTGAGAAGCAGCCAGGCATCAAGCGTCGGTGAGAGTGTTCGGTAATTAGTCGCCGCTCGAAAGGCCGGTGGGGCGGGCGGATAGGAAGTTCCAAAGATTCGCTCGAAAGCGGTTTCGCCAGCGCGTGTCGCCTGCCTACATCGGAACCCCGTAATACCCGAACAGTAATGCTGATGCCGATGGGCCGCAATCCTTTAATTCAGTCACATGATCGGCAATTCCTTCAGAGTTTCCGTGAGCGGGAGTTCCGGCCGGAGCACCTTTAGCATTACTCCTGACCCTCCATCGGACACGAGGGTGAAGACGTGGCTGCAGCGCTCGCAAAGCCAGAAGCGCTTCACGCCGGGAAGATCCTTTGGTGAATCGCTTCGGGCTTGAACCTGGTTCCGCGAGGCTTCATCAGGCCGGAAGCGGAGAAACTTGCCGCCTTCCAGCCAATGAAACGCAGTGGCACAGGCGGGATTGGCGCACTTCGGATGAAGGTTTTCGTGTAAAGCGGTGCCCTGGGCCTCGCAGCCGGCCGGGGAGCTTCCACCTTTCTCTGGTGGGGGATTTTTCAGCCGGAGTTCCAGTTGGCTGATCGTGTTTACCAGCCAGGTTCGCAGCGTGTCTTCAATCTCATGCTCGTCGCCCCAGCGATAGAGAGAGTCGAGGGTTTCGCCCGCAGAGTTCAACGGGATTTGGCGGCACGGGGTTTTTCCCAGGCGCAGTTCAGGCGGGACCAACTGCATCAGCACGCAATCGCTGCAGGGCGCCGGATGCTCTTTGCAATCATAATTCATGCATGTAGGGGAGTCCTCAAAGACAAACACGGGCCTCCAGGACTCTCTCACCGAGCGTCCATATCCGCCCTTGTCCAGGAACTCAAGCTCAAACTTCAGGACATCCAACAGGTTTCGCTCATCCTTTAGCATGGAAACCTCCTTTTGGCTGACAGCTAAGTATTCCTTGCTTCAGGATGGACTGCCGTGACAAGCGTCACAAACAAATGTGACGCGTATCACTTTTGTATTCGCGAATGCGTAAGAGACTTGCGGAGCAGTCCCGACGGTCCAGGAACGGCGGAAGAATTGATCGGCAGCAATCGAATTGTTTCGCGCGTGGAAAGGGATAGAATACGTGGCGGCGGTGCGTTCATGCGTGCTCCCTACGGCCTCGAAATAATTGAAAATTGCGTCACTTGCCCGCATCGGGAAGATCGGCTCTTTTGCAATCTTCCGCCGGCCGCCCTGCAACGACTTTCGGAAATTACCTCGGCATCCTCCTATCCCAAGGGAGCCACGCTCTTTGTAGAGGGCCAGGCTCCGCGCGGGGTCTTCATATTGTGCGGCGGACGCGTGAAGCTCTCAACCTCGTCCACCGATGGAAAAACTCTGATCGTCAGGATTTCGGAGCCGGGAGAAGTCCTGGGATTGCCGGCCACGGTCACCGGGAAGCCGTACGAACTTACCGCGGATGTCCTGGAGCCCACGCAGGCAAATTTTATCTCGCGAAAAAATTTCCTGGACTTTCTCCGCGAATATGGCGAGGTGGCGTTGCGCGTGGCGCAGCAATTGGGAGAAACCTACCACGCGGCCGTCGCGGAGATGCGCTCAATCGGGCTATCGCATTCCGCCGGGGAAAAGCTCGCGCGCTTTCTTCTGGATTGGTGCGCCAACCATGGAGAAGGCGCCCCGGAAATCAGGTCCACGCTGACCTTGACGCACGAGGAAATCGCTCAGACGATTGGAGCCTCGCGCGAGACGGTGACCAGGCTTTTCGCTGACTTCAAGAAGAAACGACTGCTGCAAGTCAAAGGCTCGACCCTCATCGTCCAGAATAAGGCCGGGCTCGAGACTCTGGCCGGAAGCTAACTTCGAAATTAGCGTTCGGAACAGATTCGGAATCGTATGGCCGCGCCGCTCGCCGCAGTCTTCGGCTACGTCGAAAGTCTGAAGTGAAGCGCGATTTGGCGCGGAAGGAGATCTCGATGCGCACGAACAGGGGCTTTGCCGCGGCCATGGTCGCGGCCCTTTTCACCCTCGGAAGCGCGCGCCTATTGTCGTCGCCGCGTCAGGCGCCTGCTGCGGGCCACGCCGCTGCCCCATCGCAGAACTTTGCCGTTGGCTCGCAATACGATTCGACGCACGTCTACGTCGCACCCGAAGACTTCGATCGCTTCGTCGCGAGCCTGCTCGCCACTTTCGGCGGCACCAGTTCGAAGAAGGCCGTCACCACCGTCACGCCGACGCCCAGCAGCACCATGTGGCAGGGGGTGTCCACACCCGTAGGGCTCTTTTCTGTTTTTGGTTTCACTACGCCAATCCCGTATCCTTTCGGCGCAGAGCGCACCGGCTATCTCGTAACCGATATGGATGCGGCGATCGCGGCTGCGCGCGCTGATGGCGCGGACGTCCTGGTCAGTCCATTCAACGATCCAATCGGGCGCGACGCCGTCATCCAGTGGCCCGGCGGCGTGTACATGCAGCTTTACTGGCATACCACTCCGCCGTCTAACGCCCCACTTCAGACCGTTCCTGAAAATCGCGTCTATCTGTCCCCCGACCGCGTGGACGCTTTCACTCGCGCGTTCCTCGCCTTCTCTCTCGGCAAAATCATCTCCGACGAAGCGCATGCGCCGGGCATCGAGATCGGGCGCTCGGCGGACACCTACCGCCGCATCCGCATCGAATCGAGTTTTGGCAAAATGACCGTGCTTGTCACCGATGGCCATCTCCCGTTTTCCTACGGGCGAGAGACGACCGGCTATGAAGTCGCGAACGTCGCGGACACGCTCGCCAAGGCTAAGCCGGCCGGAGTCGCGATTCTGGTCGCTCCATATTCCGCGGACGGGCGAAATGCAGCCATGGTGCAATTTCCCGGTGGCTTTATCGCCGAGATTCATTCGCGCATCAGCAAATAAATTTAGGGCTGTTCGCTCGCGCGCGCCGGCCCCCGCGATTCTGCATCCGAAGGCCGCGCAACTTATCCGAACCGCGGTATGCTGTTTGGGAATACTGGGGCGTTTACTTTCGGGAGGCTCCGATGTCCATTCGTCCGGTAAAGCGGCTCATCACCTCGCAGCCGACGCTCGAAGGCGCCGGAGTTCACTTGCGCCGCGCGTTCGGCTTCCACGAAACCTCTGACTTCGATCCCTTCCTCCTGCTGGACGATTTCCGCAACGACGTTCCGGAGGATTACCTGGCGGGTTTCCCGTGGCATCCTCATCGCGGCATCGAAACCATCACTTACGTCCTCGCCGGCACCGTCGAGCACGGCGACAGCATTGGCAACCGCGGCGCCATCGCTGCCGGCGACATTCAGTGGATGACCGCCGGCCGCGGGATCATCCATCAGGAAATGCCCAAGGGCGATCTCGAGGGGCGCATGCACGGTTTCCAGTTGTGGGCCAATCTGCCGGCCGCTCTTAAAATGACGGAGCCTCGTTATCAGGAAGTGAAATCGGACGAAATTCCGGAGATCACCGACGACGATGGCACTCGCGCCCGCGTGGTCTGCGGCACTTTCTGGGGAAGGCGCGGACCGATCGTTGGCATCGCAGCCGACCCGGTTTACATTGACGTGTCCGTCCCACCGGGCAGGCGCAAGACTCTGCCGGTCGAAGTTACCCGCCACGCGTTTGCTTACGTCTTCGCCGGCTCCGGGAAATTTTGCAATGCCTCCGGCCCGCTTGCCGTTCCCACCGAATCAGTCGGCTGGCTGGACACCACGCCTCCGAAAGAAGCGGGTGACCATTCGCTCGTGCTCTTCGATCGCGGCGACGAAGTCGCGGTGCAAGCCGGCCCCGACGGAATACGCTTCCTCCTCGTTTCCGGCAAGCCCCTCGAGGAACCCGTCGCCTGGTACGGCCCCATCGTGATGAACAATCAGGCGCAGCTGCGCGAGGCCTTCGACGAGCTTCAGCAAGGCACCTTCCTCAAGCCGGGCAAGCGATGAACGCCTGGGCCGTCGCGAATCTTCAGTTGTAACATGTCCGCTCTGCGGAACGGACAGACAGCGAATACATGAAGCCGCCGGGCGATGAAGTTATACTGCGATCGGGGGATGCCGTCGCGCCACGCTCCACGCAAGCGGCACGTTGGATTCTGGCCGCAACCATTCTTGGTTCCGGCATGGCCTTTATTGACGGCAACGTTGTCAGCGTAGCCCTGCCCGTGCTTCAGGCCAGCCTCCACGCCACCGTTGTCGGCGTGCAATGGGTGGTCGAATCCTACGGCCTGTTTTTGGGCGCTTTGATTCTTGTGGGCGGCTCGGTCGGCGACTCGCTTGGACGCCGTCTGATGTTCCTGACGGGTGTGGGTGTTTTCGCGGCGTCATCCATCGCCTGCGGCTTGGCCTCCAGCATTCAGCAACTCGTGCTCGCCCGAAGTGTCCAGGGCCTGGGAGCTGCTTTCCTCGTCCCCGGCAGCCTCTCGATCATCAGCGCGTCTTTCGATGAGAAAACGCGCGGCCGGGCGATCGGCACCTGGTCCGCCTTCACCGCCATCACCGCGGCGGTAGGGCCGGTTCTCGGAGGCTGGCTGATTCAGCACGCTTCCTGGCGCTGGGCATTTTTCATCAACGTCCCGATTGCGGCCGCTGTAATCGCAATTTCGCTGCGGCACATTCCCGAAAGCCGTAATGCCTCTGCTGGGCCTCTGGATTGGCCGGGAGCGCTTACTGCCACGCTCGGATTAGCCGGCCTGGTCTACGGGTTCATCGAGTCCACCGATCTCGGTTGGGGCAATCCTTTGGTTTTCGGAAGCCTGATCGCCGGCGTCGCCTGCCTCATTGGCTTCGCGTTCGCGGAAGCCAAGGTTGGTTCGCCCATGGTTCCCCTGGCTCTTTTCCGATCGCGCGGTTTCACGGGTGCGAACCTGCTCACTCTGTTCCTCTACTCCGCTCTCGGAATATTCTTTTTCTTGTTCCCCATGAATCTAATTCAGGTGCAGGGATACTCGCCGACCGCGACCGGTGCGGCCGCGCTCCCCTTAATTCTCTCGATCTTCTTTCTCTCGCGCTGGTCCGGCGGTCTGATCGCGCGTTACGGGTCCAAGTTGCCGCTGATCTGCGGCCCGCTGGTCGCGGCAGCGGGCTTCGTTCTGTTCGCTGCGCCGGGTGTGGGAGCCGGTTATTGGAAAGGGTTCTTTCCTGCATTTGTTGTTCTCGGCATCGGGATGGGCATAAGCATTGCGCCGCTCACCACCGTGGTGATGAGTTCCGTGGGCCAGGATCGTGCTGGAGCGGCTTCGGGTATCAATAATGCAGTCGCCCGGGTCGCGGGTGTCCTCGCTGTCGCAGTCCTAGGGATCGTGATGGTCAAGCTTTTCAGTTTGAGCTTGAATCGTAGTCTCGTCGGGGAGCTAATTCCGTCCGCGGCTCTTCAGTACGTTCAGTCGAACGAGATCAAACTCGCTGGTATTGACCTGCCCTCCGGCCTGGGAGCCGACGCAACGGCAGTGATCCGAGAGTCAATTCGACATGCGTTTGTCTTCGGATTCCGGGGCGTCATGCTGATTTGTGCAGGCTTGTCCGTGTGTAGTGCCGCAGTGGCATGGCGGATGATTCCTAGCAGAGTTCAGAAGCGCGGTGACTTGTGACTCGTGATTTGTGACTCGTGACTTGTGATTTGTGACTCGTGACTCGTGCCCGCGCTCTCGCATCGCGACAGTCTGCCTGATTTTATCCGTAGGGGCCTAAGCCCTGGGCCAGCACGCGCGCAACTATTTGTTCTCTACGCTTCTCTCGCGAGCTGCGTGGTCGTGGTTTGTCCGCGGTCCGGAACGGAGAGGCAGCGAATCGTCGCGCTGAGGCCGGCGCGTTCGAAGTGCGCGGCAATGGACTTGCCGATTTCGTCGAAGCGCTCGGTGGCCAGTGCCACCACCGTCGGGCCGGCGCCGCTCAACGCAATTCCCAGCAAGCCGGGCGAGCGAGCCAGGCTTAGAACCCCGGCAAGTCCGGGCACCAGATGCCGACGGCTCTGCTGATGCAGCCGATCACGCATGGCGTCCCACAATAGATCGAAGCGCCGGGCTTCGAGCGCTGCGATGAAAAGAGCGGAACGTTGCAGATTGTGGATGGCGTCTTCGCGCGGAACGGTCTGGGGCAGCACCGCTCGCGCGCCCGAGGTTTTTACCTCTAGGTCCGGCGACACCACCACCACGCGAATCTCTCTGGGCCACTCTCTGCGGATGGCGATCACGCTTCCGTCCGGCCGCACGGACGTCACCACCAGGCCCCCCAACAGCGCCGCGGACACGTTGTCCGCATGCTCTTCGATTTCCACGGCGTAACGCAGCGCCGCTTCCTCATTCATCGCACGGCCGTGGATCGCAAAGGCCAGAGAAATCCCCGCGATGATCGCCGCGCCGCTGCTTCCCATGCCGCTCGCCAGCGGAATCGCGTTGTGAACCGCCAGACGCACCGGCGGGAGTTCGAATCGCTCGCGCTCGGCGGCGTGGTTCATGGCCTGGAGAATCAGGTTTTGCTCCGGGTCGCGCGTCAGCATCGCGCTCCCCGGCGCTCCGCTGCTTCGCACGCGCGATTTCACCGCCGGTCCCGGCGGCAGCACGGTGGCGCGCACGCCGAGGTAAAGATCCAGCGCCAGGCCGAAACAATCGAACCCCGCGCCGAGATTGGCGGTGGACGCAGGGACGCGCACTTCGAAGGATGGATGTCGCGAAGGGCTCATCGCTCGCCGTTGGGTGCGCTCGAAATCGGAATGTCGGATTTCAATTCTTTGCTCGCGGCATGCGCTCGCGCGACTGCGTGCGGCGCTCGATGCTTTCCAGGATTGCGCTCTTCTTCGCCGCCACGCGTTCGGGAGGATTCGCGAAAGCCCCGGCGATCGGCGCCGCCGAACCAAGCGCGAGCGTTCCGTGGTGGTAGCGGTTCACGTAGTCCGGATCTTTCAGAACGTGTCCGGTGAGAACCGCCACAACCGAATCGCTGCGCCCAATATCGCCGGAAGCGATCATGCGTCGGATGCCTGCAACAGTTGTCGCCGAAGCGGGCTCGCAGCCGATCCCGTCGCGCCCGATGATGGCCTTCGCATCGGCGATTTCTTGCTCGCTCACCGCCAGCACGCTTCCGCCCGACCGCAAGACTCCGCGCAAGCTCTTTCTCCACGAAATCGGCGAGCCAATTTTGATCGCGGTGGCCAGCGTCTGGGGATGCTCCACCGGCGCGAGATAATCCGGCAGCTCCGAACCATTTTCCGCCGCCCGATTCTTCGCCATCTCTGAAAACATTCGCGCCACCGGCGCGGAACCCTCCGCCTGGATCACGTGCAGCCTGGGCAGGCGATCGATCAAGCGAAGCCGCAGCAATTCGTCAAACCCTTTCGCCAACGCCGAGCTGTTTCCCATATTTCCTCCCGGCACCGCCACGTGCTGCGGCAATTTCCACCCGCACTGTTGCAATAATTCGAACGCGACGGTCTTCTGCCCCTCCACGCGATACGGATTGATCGAATTCGCCAGATAAATGGACGCGTCATCCGCCAACTCCTGAACCAGCCGCATGGCCTCGTCGAAATTTCCCTCAATCTCCAGAACCGCCGCGCCATAATCCATACTCTGCGCCAGTTTCGCCGCGGTGATCTGGCCCTGCGGGACGATGATGGCGCATTGCATTCCGGCCCGCGCGGCATAAGCCGCCAGGCTCGCGGCCGTGTTTCCGGTGCTGGCGCAGACCACCGTGCGCGCGCCCAGAAGGGCCGCCTGCGTCACCGCCGTGGTCATCCCGGCATCCTTGAACGATCCCGTCGGATTGCATCCGAGGTGTTTCACTCGCAAACCTTGAAGCCCGCAATACTCCGCGGATCGCGGAGCATCGTAGAGCGGCGTGTTGCCCTCCATCAGGGTTACGATCGGCACGGATTCGTCAAACGGCAGCAGCTCGCGATAACGCCACACGCCGCTGCGGTCGCGCGGATCGTTCGATCCGGCGCGCTCGGCCCAGCGCTTGCGCAGCGCATCCGCATCGCCGCATGTTTCCAGCCGGCACTGAATTTCCAGCGGCCCGCCGCACCGCGAACACACATAAATGCGTTCCTGCACCCCGTACGCGGAATTGCATTCGGGAATAATGCAGCGCTGCACCGCGCTCGCCGCTCGCGTCTGTGTGGCGCGCTCGCTCATGTCGCGGCCACGCCTTGTGGCGCAGGATTGGCACTCGGGCGCTCCGGAAGTCCGAGGCCGAATTCGCGATGGGCCGCTTCGAGCGCAGCCTTCATGTCCTTGCGCGCCACCACAAACGAAATATTCGTCTCCGATGAGCCCTGCGCGATGGCGATGATATTCACATTCTCGCGCCCCAGCGCGCTGAACGTGCGTCCCGCCACGCCCGGACTCCCGCGCATGTTTTGCCCCACCACGGCTACGATAGCGATTTCCGGATCGAGGGTGATGTGTTCCACCGCCTGATCCGCCAAATCCTGCGAAAATTCGTCGCGCAGAGCCTGCACCGTCCGCTCGGTATCCCCGGAAGAAACGATGAAGCAGATATCGTTCTGCGACGAAGATTGCGAAATCAGCAGCACGTTCGCCCGCACCGCCGCCGTAGTTGAAAACGTTCGTCCCACCACGTCCGGAACGCCCACGATTCCCGGGCCTCCCAGGCTGATCAGCGCCACTTCGCTCATGGCCGTCAACGCTTTCACTCCGCCCGCGTCGCTGCGTCCTTCGGGAGTGATTTTCGTACCGGCGTTCCCGGGACGAAAACTGTTGCGAATCCAAACGGGTATCCCCGCTTCTTTCACTGCGCGCAGAGTTTTCGGATGCAGCACTTTCGCGCCGAAGTAGGCGAGTTCGGCAGCCTCGCGGTAAGAGATTTCCGGTATCGTGCGCGCCTCCGGCACGAGCCGCGGGTCCGCCGTCAGCACTCCATCAACGTCCGTCCATATGATCACCTCATCCGCGTTTAGCGCCGCTCCCAAAATTGTTGCCGAATAATCCGACCCGCCGCGCCCCAGAGTCGTAAGCACCCCGTCCGCAGTCGCTCCGATGAAGCCGGTGACCACGGGAACCACGCCCTCCTCGAGCAGAGGACGCAGAACCGCTTCCGAGCGTTCGCGCGTGCGATCCGCCAGGGGTTCCGCGCCGCCGTGGTGCGAATCCGTGACGATCAGATCGGTAGCTTCGACTGCTCGCGCGCGCATGCCGCGTTCGCCCAGCGCACCAGCGACCAGCGGCGCGCTCAGGCGCTCGCCGATGCTTGAGATCGAGTCGAGTGTCCGCGGCGTCAACTCGCGCAGCAGCGCTGTGCCTTCGCAAAGACGCTGGGCTTCCGCAAGAACTTCGGAGAGCTTTTGGGAAACGCTGTCGCGGCGTTCGCGTGAGGGAATCAGCGCGCCGAGGGCGCTCTCGTGCTGCTCGCGCAAGGCGCTTGCAAGCGTCTGCCCCGCGTCCCGGTCGCCGCTCCCGGCCTGCGTCGCAGCCGCCACGAGCTTGTTTGTAACGCCACTCATGGCCGAGACGACCGCGACGACGGAAACTTTCCGCGCGGCATCCGCAAGGATCTCCGCCACGCGCCCGATGCAAGCGGCATCGCCAACAGAAGTCCCGCCGAATTTCATCACCGCCAGTCTTTTCATTTCAGCCGTCACCTGTGCCCGGCTTATGGAAATTCCGTTGTTGCGACGAATGGCGAAGAAACTGCAGAAGCGCTGCGAAAATTATACACCGAGGCTGTGGAGGGCGGCCCGGCAAGTGCGACGGTTGTTCCGTGTGTACCTGCGCGAATCCGCCGGGCGAAAAATCTCTAGCGGCTTACCACGAACTGTAGGCGTCGTTCTCGAAGGGTGAAATTTTGTCGGAAGCGGAATGTACGTCGGTAATACCCATGGAACTCTGCTCCGGGCTCAGATCCAGATCTTCATTCACCGTGTACCAATCTCTCGCGTGGGTCATAGGATCGACCGGAATTTGCTGAAGATAGTGCGCGGAGACTAGATCGTCGAGCGACTGCGGCGCTGCTTCCTTATCTTCCGTGTAGTGCTGTATGGCTTCGCGCATCACCTGCAGGTCGCGGCGAAGCGTGGTCTCCCGCGCTTTGATCACCGACTGCTCGTAGCCTCCCGCCACAATTGTGGCGAGGATCATGATAATCGCCATCACCACCATCAATTCAAGGAGCGTGAATCCGCGCGCGCCGAAGTTCCAACTTCCCGGCTTCTTCGCTCTCAAGTATTTTAGGTCTCGCATGGTTTTATCCAACCCGGCTCGCGATAATTACCAATCCGAGTATTTCGTTCCGTCCAGCGCCGTTCCGGAAGAGCGCGAGAATACATCAAAAACGCACTGCCCGCCCCAGGAGGTGGAATCCGGGTCGTCCTGCACGGATCGCAGACCCCAGTCCTTGTTTCCCGTCATGGGATCCGTCGGAACCGAGCGAAGAAAGCGAACATTTTTCGGCGGCCCAGTCCCTAGCGCCGTCCCTCCGCCCAGAATTCCTGTGCTGCTCCCGCCAATTCCGCCCGTTCCGCCGATGCCGCCGGTTCCACCGATGCCGCCCGCTCCGCCGATACCGCTGTTGCTTCCGAAACCCGAGCCCGGAGTAACTCCGGGGGTAGTCCCGCCGATCCCCGCGCCGCCGGGAAGTCCCGCGCCAGTGGCCAGCGGAACTCCGTGGACCAACGTTGCGAGGTCCGGCGGATAACCTTCGGTGCCCGCGGCAGCCGTAATCTGCCCCTTGTCCGCGGCGTCCTTATAGCGATCGATGGCCGTGCGCATTTCCAGCAGGTCGTAGCGCAGCGCGGCCTCGCGATTTCTCTTGATCGTAACGCGGGCCAGAGGAAGCGCGGCGCCGGCCAACACCAAAAGTATGGCGCAGGCCAGGACCAGTTCAATCAGCGTCATTCCGGCGGCGCTCGCGCGGACTTCGCCGCGAACACATGACGACGCCCGCTGAAACTTGGCGCGAGAACTTCTGTTGCGAAGGATCCTGCTCATTTCCGTCACTGCACCTGAATGGTGGCTTCTCCGGAGACCATCGGGATCGTTTTCTGCTGCGAGTCACGCGCGTTCACTTGCAAAATCTGCAGTTGCGAATTGCCCGGAGCGATCCCGCGAACGACAAACCCCAGCAGCGTTCCGGTTCCGCTCACTCCCGGAGTGTTCGGCTGGCGCGTCGCGGAGACCACTACTTCGCCGCGCGTCGCGTCAACTCGCTGCACAATGCCCGTGGCTTGCGTTCCGCCGGAGAGGAATCCGCCGTCGCGCACTTCCTCCACCTGCACGATCGCGGGGTTGTAGCGGACCAGCAAGGGAATCGAGTAGAGGTCGCTCACGTTCGAGATGGCCAGGCCCAGCGTGATCGTGTCGCCCGTCTTTATTGTGGTGGTCGCGGGCTCGAAATGAAGCTGCGCGGCGGGCCCTCCCGTTTGCTGCGTAGAGGCTGGAATCGCGCTTGCCGGCGGCGGTGCGGCAGCCGTCGGAGCAGCGGCTGGAGCGGGCGATACCGCGGCCGCGGGCTGCTGCTGGAGCACGACTGGCATAGCTTCCGCTTCCCTTGAGAAAACGCGCACGTTGGTATCCGTGCCCGCGGCTATGCCGCGCAGGTTTTCGGCGGTGATGGAAGGCCAACGCAAGACATGCGGAGTCAGCACGATCAGCGTCTCGTCCTCTTCAATTTCGTGGCTGTTATCCGAGAACATGTAGCGCAAGCCGGGGATATCATTCAGTCCAGGTATGGCGCTGATGTTCTTTGTATCGGTACGTTCCATCAGGCCGCCGAGGATGCTGACTTCGCCTTCCTTCAGGCGGATGTCGTTCTCCACTTTTTTCTGGCCGATGACCGGCTGATTGATTCCGCCGATGTTGCTGGTGCCCGTGATCTGCGACACATCCACGGTGATCTTCATGCTGACCTCGCCGTCGGGATGCACGCGCGGCGTCACATCAATGTTCACGCCCACATCGATGTAAGTGAACTGCGTATTGACCAGCGGATTGACCACGCCGGCTCCGCCTCCCACTCCGACTCCCACGCCGGCCTGGAAGCTGCCGGTAGCCACCGGAACGCGCGAGCCGATTTTCACCGAAGCCTTTTGTCCGTCTGTAACGCGCACCTCCGGATCCTGAATGATCTGCGTGCGGTCGTCCGTAAGTATGGCGTTGGCTTGCGCGCCGGGAAGTGTGATGCTCCAGTCTTGGCTCGTAAGATGCTTCAAGCTATTCAGCGTGGCTTGCGCAGGGCCCGTGGAGGTGGTGCCGGTAGTCGTGCCGCTGGTGCTGCTGGAACTGCTGCTATTCGGCTGGATGGAAGTCCGCGGAGTGAAAGCGACGGCCACGCTCTGCGAGGGCAAGACGCCCAAATCGCGCAAGCGGTCCACGCTGGCGGTCAAAACTTGCACGTGAATGAGAACTTCAGGCTTGGATTTGTCGATGTCGCGAATGATCTTGGCCGCCAGCGCCAGTTTGTCCGGCGTGTCGCGTATCACAATCGCATTCTGCGCGTTCACCTGCTGCATGCGATGCAGATCCAGCAACTGGCGCAGACCGTTGACGATTTCGGTCAAGTCTTGGGGAGTGATCGTGTTCGACACGTAAAATGTGCGCACGACTTCATCTTCCAGGTCCTTGCGCTTCTGCGGCTGGTCCGGCGCCACGAAGATCACGCTTTGCGTTATCGGCTTCCAGAAAGACTTGCTTTCGAGCGCCACCGAATCCAGCGCCTGTTCCAGCGTGACATTGGGAAGTTCGGCGGTAATGCGCTTGGAGGTAAAATCCGGATCGAAAATTACGCTGAGGCCGGCAAGTTTCGCTATGGTTTCGTAAACAACTCGCGCGTCATTGGTCATTTTCAGGTTGATGGGTTCGCGCGAAAGCGGCTTCATCTGCGGCGGCTGCGTAAGCAGGTCTTCATTTTCTTGCGGAGTCGGGTTTATGGGCTTGGTCGCCTCTTCGGCATTCTGCGCGATCAGCTCCACGGTGCGCTTCACACCCTGGTCCGCTGCCGAATTCGAAGGGTCGATAAGCTGCGCTTTCTGGAACTCGCCGAGGGCCAGTTGCGTGTCGCCCTTTTTCAGCGCGCGCTCGCCCTGCTCCACGTGATACGTTCCGGACTGAAATCGCATCTGCTGCGCGCGAAGCTTGTATTCGGCGCTATTGGGTGTCTCGCGGATGGCCCGCTCGTAGTGCACGAGCGCGGTATCGTAGTCCTGCAGGCTTTCGGCCTTGCGGCCGGCAGTGTATTCTTGGTTGCCCTGGGGACACCCGGCGAGGATGACCGCGGTGACCAGCAAGAATGGCAGATAACCTAGACGGCGCAAAAGGCCCCCTCCGCGCGGGTAGCGTCAATCTTTAAAAGTCTAGCACTGGCCTTAGGATGCAGCAAGGAATCCTCCAAATTGTGCAATCGAGAGTCAACATGTACCGTGAGTTAGACGAATGTAATTTCAAATGGGATTGTCATTTTCGAAAATAACCGCGATGGACGCGGAAAGCCGTAGCAATCTGTGACTTGCGGCTGGTCTAGGGCGACGTTTATCATGGAGTGTAGTGAAATCGAACACACAGAAGTCTCAACACCAGGGAGTGAAGATTGTTGCGCAGAATCGCGCGGCGTCCTATAACTATCATCTCTTCGACAACCTGGAGGCGGGCCTGGTTCTGGTAGGGACCGAGGTCAAGACGCTGCGGGAAGGCAAAGGGACTCTCCGCGACGCCTACGCTGAATTTCGCGGAGGAGAGGCTTGGCTGGTAAACTGCCACATTCCGGAGTACCTTCCCGGGGGAACGCGTAACCACGACCCTCTTCGGAAACGCAAACTGCTGATCAAACGGCGGGAGATTGAAAGGCTGCTGGTGCAAACGCAGCAGAAGGGCATGACTGTCGTCCCTACCAAGATTTATTTCCGGGACGGCATAGCGAAATGCGAGCTCGCGGTGGCCAAGGGCAAGAAGTTCCACGACCGCCGCGAATCCGAACGTCAAAAAGAAGCCAAACGCGAAGCCAGCGATGCGATTTTCCGCTCTCGCCGGCGAGGAAAGTGAAAGGGAGATATGCAGATCCAACTTGAGACACAGCCGTTTTCTTCGATTTCCAGCGACGCACTCGTTACCTACGTTTTTGACCAGGAAAACAAACTCGAGGGAGCTACCGGCGAAATCGACCGGGCCATGAACGGGAAGCTGGGCTCGCTCGTCGCCAGCCGGGAGATTACCGGCAAAGCGCTCGAGCTTGTGCTCCTGCACTTTCCGGAAGGGCTGGCGGCGCAACGCTTGCTTCTGGTCGGCGCCGGAAAGCCGGAGAAATTTTCGGCGAACGATCTGCGCAAAATTGCCGGAACGGCGCTGCGCTATCTGAAATCCCGGGGCGTGAAAAAATTTACGTTCCTCACACAGGAAGGGCAGCGCGGTCCGGCCGCGGCGCAGGCGGTGGCGGAAGGATTGATCGTCGCCGATTTCGAGTCGGACAAATACCGCACGAAAAAGGACAACGCGCGGGAGATTGAGTCCGTGTCGCTCGCGGGATTCGATTCCGGCCTGGGTTCCAATCTTACCGCCGCCATCGAGCAAGGTCGCGTCATCGCCGAATCGCAGAATTTCGCGCGCGACCTGATCAACGAGCCCTCCAATCGCCTGACTCCCCGCATGCTGGCGGCGAAAGCGGAGGCCATGGCCAAGGAAGCCGGACTCGCGATTGAAATCTTGGACGAGCGCAAAATTTCCGAATTGAAAATGGGAGCGCTTATCGGTGTGGCGCAGGGTAGCGTGGAACCGCCGCGCGTGATTGTGGTGCGCTACACTCCGCAAAATCCCCGGCCGGGAGCGCCGGTGCTGGGCCTGGTGGGGAAAGCGGTGACCTTCGACACCGGAGGCATTTCGATCAAGCCCGCGGACAACATGGAGAAAATGAAGTACGACATGGGCGGCGGAGCGACCATGCTCGGAGCGATGCGCGCGCTCGCCGCCCTCAAGCCCTCGGTGGAAGTAATCGCGGTGATTCCGGCCACGGAAAATATGCCGGGAGGCCGCGCGCAGAAACCGGGTGACGTGCAGGTGGCCATGTCCGGAAAAACCATTGAAATCATCAACACCGACGCGGAAGGCCGCCTGATTCTCGCCGACGGAGTTTCCTACGCGCGCAAACTCGGCTGCACGCATTTGATCGACGCGGCCACGCTGACCGGCGCGATCCAGGTGGCGCTCGCCAACGTGCACGTGGGCGCGTTCGGCACGCCGCGCGAATATCTCGATCAATTTCTCGAGAGCACGAAAGCCGTGGGCGAAAAAATGTGGCCGATGCCGATGGACGATGAATACCAGGAAATGATCAAGAGCAACATCGCGGACATCCGCAACACCGGCACGGGAAAAGGCGGCGGAGCAATCACTGCGGCGTGGTTCATCAAAGAATTTGCCGAGGACACTCCCTGGATTCACCTCGATATTGCGGCGACGTGCTGGGTTGACGAGGGGCGGCCGTGGCTGGCGAAGGGCCCGACCGGCGTGGCCATCCGCTCGATCGTGGATTTTGCGCTGAAGTTGTAATTTCCGGGCGCCGCTGGCCGGGCGGATTTCGCGTGTCCCATTTTGCGGAGTGAAAGCGGGCGCCTCATGGTCATTTCTTCTACATTTTTTCCGGCGCGGTGATTCCCAACAGGCCGAGGGCGGTGACGAGCTGTTCGCGCACGAGCGCGGTGATGAGCAGCAGGAACGCGCGCCTGGCGGGGTCCTTTTCCGAGAGAATGTGATGCTTGTGGTAGAAGACGTTGAAGGCTTGCGCGAGATCGAAGGCAAAACGCGCGAGGAATGCGGGTTCCTGCGCGGAGACGGCCTGATCCACGCGCGAGTCGAGCGACCCCGCCATCAGAATTAAATCCCAGAGGTCGTCGCCGGCCGGCGCGGCGAGAAATTGGGCCGTGTCGAGCGCGCCGCTTTTCAGCTTCGCGGTATTTTCGGCATTTTCCGCAGCGATACTCGCATCAAGCTCCGCGCCCTTGCGCAAGATTCCGTTCACGCGCACGACGGCGTACTGCACGTAGGGGCCGGTTTCGCCCTCGAAGCTGAGCGCGTCCTTGAAATCGAAAGCGATGACGGTGGAGCGCGTGAAGCGCAGCAGGAAATAGCGCAGCGCGCCGATGGCGATGGAATGGGCGATGGCGGCGCGCTCGGATTCGGGCGCGTCCGGATGGCGCGCATCCACTTCCGCGCGCGCGCTGGTTTCGAGCCGATCGAGCAAGTCGTCGGCTTTCACGCCCTGGCCTTTTCGGCCGCTCACCTCGACGTACGGCTTCTTGGCATCTTCCGGCGGAATTTCGTAACCCATTTCCTGCGCACAACGCGGGGTGAGCGCGACTAAGTTGTAAGCGAAATGCTTCAAATGATCGGCTTCGTCGTTGTAACCGAGCGCGCGAAGACCGGCGACAACAACTTGCTGCGGGTAGGCCTGGCGCGAGTCGATTACGTTGAAGACATCATGCGCGTGGCCGAAGGAAGGCGCGCCGGGATCGTCCGTGTCGCTCGAAGTGACCCAAGCTTCGTGACCGTCGGGATGCCGGTGAAACCGGCGATAATGAAAATCGCGGTCGAGCAAGCCGAATTTCCAGAGGTGATGCGCGATGTCTTTGCCGACGTAGGTGACCGTGCCGGTGGAGCGGACGATGATCTTGGCCTCGGCTTCTTCCGGCGGCTCGTCGTTTTCCTTGGCTTCTTCCTGCGCGTCGCTCGCGG